>Ga0247734_1002711_pt1 | contig 11239 bp, 9 predicted proteins | sample UWRJL103311B2_FD_180933 | JGI IMG/M metagenome (GOLD analysis project Ga0247734, IMG submission 180933) | Plant litter microbial communities from Arlington Agricultural Research Station in Wisconsin, United States - UWRJ-L103-311B-2 | ecosystem: Environmental > Terrestrial > Plant litter >... | reverse complement strand
CGACAACGACTTGAGGGGGCCAACCCACCTAACTATTACGTTCCGCCGCACGGATTCCCACGGCGTCAACTACGACTATACTTGCGGCTGGATTCCCGGCTGTGTTACTGAGGTCGATAAGCAGAGCTTTGGATTTCCGCTTGGCTCGCCCAGCCAGATTACTGCGTACTTGATGGTCAGGGAGGATTATACCAAGTGTAAGTAGCGCTCTTATTTTATTCTACTTACTTGTAGGGACTCTATCCTTGTCTCCTACTTGTGCTACAGAAGAAGCGAGTAAAAACTGCAGTGCTTCTATTACTCTCTCTCTTTCTCCTTCTCTTTTTTTCTTTTACCCGACTTTGAGAATCGCAGGAATTAACCCTCTCCTTCTAGGCAACAACGGCGGTGTCGGTGGCTCCTGCCAAGTCGGATGTCTCTTATACACATTTGAAGGCGGCCGCGGTGACGCACCCTTCTTATGTGACGGTTTCGACTGCCGGGCCTGCGGCACGGTCTTCGACCCTCCTACATGTCAAACATGTTGTAAGAGCCTCGTCAGCTTGCAACAGCAACGCATCGCCGCTGCTGCTAATGCCAGCACCAATACTGGTGTTACTATTGTAGACGACGGGCTATTATCGGGCGCGGCTAGACTAGCTTTGCCCGCGCTTTAGAGACGATAGGTTTGCCTGCTGGTTCAAATATGTACTATTTATTATCTTGGACGGTTTTATTAGTGTAGTGTGACGTTAGATATTATAATATAGTATACGCGGGCTAAATTCCGCTTCTTAGATGCCTCACTTCAGATTCTACGTACCCTTTTTGCTACGTAGTAAGTATTTAGCCCTCTTTTTTTTTTTAGATGGTAAGCTTAGATCTCTGTCGGCCGGGAGAGCTTGTTTGCTATAATACTCGCGGTCGATGTCGAAGGTCATAGTGAGAGTTGTTAATAAAGTCGGCCCTTGATACCTGTTGTTTAGTACTATGCAACCAACTTGCTCCGCAATTGTTTGAAATGCATTTGACGGGGTCCCTTGTTAAATCCTTTCGAGGTCTCTCCTGGCGTTCATTCTCACAAATGATTCGCGAAAGAGATTGGGTAATCAATCAGGTATGCATTGATCACGTGGAGTGATAAAAGGGATCGTAAGCGTCGGATAAATGGCCGAGAGGTCAAAATTAGCGAACACGGCTTCGTTACTCTTGGTAGAGAAGAAGGAATACTTGTAGCAGAGACTAAAGCAGACAGCATATTTAGAGAACGAAGAGACCAAGAAGATATGTTATTTTTATCCAGATTTAAACATTACCAGAGTATTAAGAGATATCAAGTAGTACCTGATGTGTAAGTCCGATACGGTTGTTTTGAGCACCGCTATACTATGTTTATTATGAAGATGTGCGTGCCCTAATCAACCAAACGGTTCTGACTAGTGTCGCCGCCTGGCGGAGCGCATATCCCGCCCGCTTTTGGTTGCGTCATCCTGTGTTACTTGAATGGCCAGGCGGATTTAATCAGGCAGCCAGCCATGGCATGGTATGGCTTGGGTTGGGATGAGGTATAAATACCTCTGTTCCCCCGACTACTATCCCCAGTTCCCTTACTCTCGTTCATTGATCGGCGTGTTAGTATTAACAACAACCTGCTATCACCACCATCACCGCCATCGTTCTTCGCCTTCTTCGTGTTAGACTCGCGTCCTCCATCATGGCCCAGGCGAGTCGAAACATGTTGCCCAGACGTCCCCCGATTATTACGTGGACGCGGTTTTATCTCCCGCGCGAGCAGGAGTGGCCAACGTGGTCGGTTGACGGTGACGATATCTATGCCGGGCCCTTTGGGGAAGTCGAAGGCTACCGGAACTTATCACTTGGAAGGTTGGTCGATGACCCGGAGCAGGCTGCCTATATTGTTGGTGAGTTAGTATGTGAGCGAGTGTGTGAGCGAGAGTGTGTGTCAGGCATATATATCTATTTCCTCGTGGACCTTGTTTTTTTCTATTAACCTAACCTGATTACGCAGTTTGGAACACGCTGGATGACTTGAAGGCCTTCCAGTCCTCTGCAGCCTGCGCCGAGTTCCTGCAGAACCTCCCTAAACACGAGATTTCTTTAACCTCGATTAACGCCGGCGAAGCACTAAAACACCTAACTTTGGACGATAATACCTCCACGTCGTCACGCTTCATGACGTTACAATACGACTCGCAGGTGGCGAGTTCGCCAATCGAGGGCCGCTTAATCTTGACTACCTTAGTCGTTCCAGATAAAGCTGGGGAGAATGGCTTTCGCGGCGTAGAGCGCACTTTTATCCCTTCTAACATCGACTCTGTACCAGGTGGCAGATTCTCGATACCAGGTGTCAGATTCTGGCATCAGAGAAATGAAGCCGTGTGGTTTTGGGTGCTGACTGAAGACAAATGGGTGGAAGAGAAATTCGGGAAGCCAAGGCAGACGCAGGAAGATTATCAGCCGCGGTCTATCTATTGCCACTTTTCTATCCGGCCACGGAGGGCTGATGACCTTAGGCTAAAGATCAAAATCAAAGAGGACCCGGAGGCAGATTTACGGGCGAGAGAGATCGGGAAGCAACATATCACGCATGTAGTGCCTCCAGCAATAGCCTGGGAGCAAGAGTTTTGGGAAATTCGCGAAGTGCCGCGTTTTGTCTATGAGGAACCTGACATCGAGACAGATTCCGACGATATGGACATAGTAAGCGAAACGGCTTAATCTTCTTGATAGCTGAATAAATATAGGTGGGAGGAGCGGTACTTGAACGAAGGTGGTGTTTTCGGGTATGTTGGGCTTAAATACATCAAGAAGACCATTCTTTTTTGGCTTGATATAGTATTATGAGTATTTACCAAGGAATTACACGAAATAACCTGAAACTTCCCTGCAATTGTAAGAGGCGGCATGAGGCATTAAAGCCAGGTTCAGATGCGCGAAAAGGTGGTGCACAATGAGCGGTGAATCAGAGGCCCAATCCACCCTGCGACAAAGGATCCCAAGTTCGCAGTATTCGATTGCTGTATAGATTTTATCAAAACGAACATTAGCTTAAACTGAACGAGGTATTTGCGGCATATATACAGACAAGAGTGGGACTTACCAAATATTCCCCCATTCTTCTTTGACATGTTCTTTATCACGCCATCAATTAACGGACCTGCAACAAGCGTAGCCAACAGGGATATAATAAAAGATAAGAGATTGGTGAGTCTAACAGCAGTGACAGGAAAGTTGTATGGTGGGGCGAGAAAATCTGGGAAAGCGTAATGGAGATCCCGACCAGCCATGAGATGCAAGTCGTGAAGAGAATAGTTGCCCAAAGAACCGCAGGAGATCCCAGCAGGGAAATCTTTTTCGTTCAGTTCTTTCTTACAATCGAGCACAATCTTGAGCCGTTCCTGAAGACTTCGCGGTTGTCCCTTGTCAAGGGGAACGTGAAGTAGTTTCACCATCTTGCTGGCTTCTCGGAGTATTAACCCGAAGGTCATTTCAGTGACGCCTTCGCAACTAGCGTAAGTCGACATGGCATTTATTGCCATATCAAAGTCCTTAATATTGGTTGGGATGCAGGTATTATAACTGTTCTCTGAAGTTATAAAGTCGGAATACCACTGATAGTGTTAGTGCCGTGACTGAAGGCTCAAGAACTTAAGAAAGAGACATGCTCTTCTTGTAGAGTGTTGGGGCAGAAATAAATAGTAACATGAGTAAATTGGGTTGCTTAGATCTTCCGAGGCGCGCATGTCGAGAAGGACGATTTGCCACCACAGTCTTCATCTCATTTCCGCTTCAAATGGGGTATATTGTAGCCCTTGTCTATCGCGGTATCGATTTAGCATGTGTACCAACCGAACCACTATTGCCACCATAGTCCAAGATGCTTTCGATATGTCCGTTGATCGTAGACATCCCTATGCCTAGTCAGTTCATGCGTGCAATAGGAGCTAGCTCGATAGGATTATAGCCATAGGTCCTTCTTACAATGAAAATGACTAAAGCCTGCAGAGAAACCATGTCAGCTCGGCACACCACCTTTGTTTGGCAATTATAATATAAATTATGGGCATGAGACACGCCACAGATATACTAAGCCGCTGCTTTTATTGTTCAGAAGACTTATTATCTCATAGGATATATCGAAAGTACTGGAGTATGCTCACAGTCTGCAAAATCAGATATCAGATCTCGTTCTAGCCTGAAGACCCAGATACTTATTCAAAGGCAAACTTCAGAACCTTCAATAGAGATTCAGATTACACAGCGTAAGCAGACTGACTTGTGATTGGAAGCAAGCAGGTTGGTACAAATGCTTATATTACTAGCCGATCAAAGATATGTTGGGAGGAAAGCTACACTACCGCTACCGTAATATGCTACTACTATTTAGGTTAAGGGGTTGATTACTTTGTATGTAGTGCGGTTAATGAGTTTTCCCGTAAGGCGTTCAATTTTGTAAAGTTGGCGTAATTGTTCCTTTAATTAACCCGCCAGCAGCTACTGCTGATCTCATAACCATAAGTGGCAAGGTTGGATCAAGAACAAAGAAAAGATTTATATTTTTTAAAGCTATTAGAAATGTAATCCTAGTTTAAATTTAGGACGTTGTCCCAATTAAACATAATTAATAATAGAACTAAAGCAGGTACCTAGATCGTAATTATATAGATGTTACTCGTAATCCAAAACATATTTAAAAAATAATATAAATTTTACAAGTTTAGTCTCCAAGAGTTTATATTTTATTCTTATTCAATATTTAGGAACCACCAGTATATATACCGCTCCTTTATTGTATTGTGGTTTGATAAATCACGTGACACCCCTTTAGATTCATAGTTGACCAAAACGAGGGGAAATATCCTGGCATCTTATGTTGCCAAGCCTGAGAGTGACATTGCGGTCTCCTCAGATAATAAATCACAGTTAGTTAGTCAGAAATATATCAAACGTAAGATTCAAGATTCCTTGCCTATTACCTTCCGAGAAACTCCACCCATTGCCAGCACAGTTAACAGGAAACGAGTAGCGAAATCGAAGGAAAACAACCATGTCATCGGCCATACCTTCCTACTAGTCCCAGGAAATTATGATGCTGTAGAACACCAGCTACCGAATGAGAAAGACGTAAAGGTTGCTAGTACTTGGGCATTCAACAATCGTCCTTTAAGAGAAGCTCTCCATCTTGAACCGGATTTGCAAGACATGAAAGAGATTGTACTTGGAGCAGTAAGTAGTCCTATGCAGAGGATACTTGAATCCTAATAAACCAGCTCATTATTTGCTTTAGTTGTTAAACCCAGATGAACACGTACAATCAATTCTAACGCGATGGTCTAGCAAAGGAGTTACTTCTGAGTCGGGCAAGGTACCGGATGCCTTTATATCACAATGGAATGAGAAAGCAAAACTACACAACAGCTCCATATGGTGGAAATCACCAGTGAGATTTGAAGTGGCGTTGGTATCTACGAGCTTGCCTTGGGAAGAAGTTGGGCAGCTGTCGAAGGAACTGGGAGGTGCAGGAGGCTATTTACAATCCCCGTCAGATTGTGGGAATCATGAAGGAATAGTATATTACAATCCTCAGTACCTCTATGCATCTGATAAGGTGCGGTGGGAAGTGCTGAAATCAAATCTGTAAGTTATGTTAGATGATAACCGTATAGTCCGGGTCCGAATTTGAGCTAGGGAAACTAGCATATTATACAATGTGATAGTTTCCTTCTTTAGCTCGCCTCAAACTCCACAATTCGTTCACGGCTTACAGTAGCTTCTTTCTCTCAAGAATTCTTACTCTCTAGATGACCCTTCTATCTAACAAGGTATTTGACTCCTTTACGCAGCACTCGCTTCTTTGGTAATCGCATGCCTAAATAGTTTCCTTGATAGGTCGCCTCAAACTCTTTAACAAGCTCTGGGCTTATATTCTTCTATTTCTCCTATATATTGCCCTCGTGCGGAAATCCTTTCTACTTTATAATGTACCAAGTTGTTTTGTCTTATTTCCACTCGGCAAGCAACGCTTTAGCCTCCCATATCCCTCCTTCGGCATCAATTGCAAGTGGCTCGCTGTTATAAAGCGACTATATTACTGAGCTTTCTATGTGCCCTAGTATAGTTGTCGGTATGCTTTCGTAAGCATCCTCGACCGAGTTGGCGGTTGCTGGTAGACTTGATATAGAAGAAGGAAGGGCATCTTGAAGCTCTGGATCAATTAACTCTATCGGAATATTAGACATATATGATAGAGGAGTGTTGTGACTTGACAGAATCTAGTCCTCTTGAGACTTGATAGAAGAAGAGATAGCGGCTGTAATCGCGTCTAAGTTCCAAGGTTTAGAATTATTAAGGAGGTTGACGGTGGCAGCTTTCAATAGAGTTGTCTAGGGAGAATGACAAACCTTTTTAGCCTAAGGAACTGCTTTGAGAATGTTGTTTGATATTGATGAGAGCAAAGTATACGTATTATAATAGTTATCGTGATTGTCTCAAACGCTGCTAACTGGGGTGCTGCGACGTGATAAGAAACCGCTAGATACTATTGCCATCTCGAGACCATCTGTTATGCATGGATCAAAATCCGTTGCCGAGGTATTCACAAATGAGTGGCTAAGAGGATCTTTGGAGCGACGTTTGAGGACAGATTTTTGAACCCTCGATAGTTTGCAGTCCCGATCTTCTAGCTTTCCTTGGAGTCGAAGCCGCTTATTCTTAGCGGCACCCGACAATTCGGCTCGTTTATTATCGCTCTTCTCTTGCTGACGTTGGCGCTTCTTCCATGTATTTGGCTTGTAAGTGCTATGTATGTCTCTAAGGTGGTTTCATAAGTTTGATTCCGAATGAAGCATCATAGTATATAGCAAATATAGGCATGGAATAGAGTCCTTGATATCTAGACTCTCGATATACTCTGGAATATAGTTAGAGATATATCTTTGCCAGCTTGTCCAATCGTGGAACTGTCTTATCCGTATAGCTGCTAGTAGCCATTTTTCCCTTAAACATCCATTACAATATCCGGCGCAGGCAACGGCGTGACAGAAAGTAACTAGTTCGCATTAGAAAGGCATATCGAGATTGTTGATATAATCTTGGCAGTGGGCTTCCTAATTTGTCTCGCTAATAATTCACCTGCTGCACCGGAAGCAGAATTAGGCGAAGCCAGATAGTTTCTTACGGTAGTCTTTGGAGCACCGATAGACATGCTTCTATCTCTCTTTTATAAAGATGCTAATGTATTCTATTAGCAGAAGTGGCATTAATAAGGGGGAACTATCCTTACTCTTTAATCTCCTGACTATAGGTTGATATTGGACAGCGACCTCCTATAGGCCGTAACGCTTCCTGGTACGCAATGCGGGAATTATTTGTGTAGAGAGCAATAAGATCTTGGAGAGCTGAGATACCTTCTAGGCTCTGTAGCGGAATTGCAAGTGGTAAAGTATAAGCAAAGCGATCGCGCTTAGGAATTATTAGCGGACAACACGGTTAAAGTAACTGCGATGCCACTCGCCCTGGTCGTCTACCTTATATTGGGTGGTATATACTCGCTATTGCGTCTCACGATAATTCGCCAACTCTTTGTTAATAAGCTTTTGACGCTGATTATAGATATAGCGCTATTGAGCCTTGAGCTCTTGGCGCCTATTCTCCGTGATAGCAGCCGTGATTTGAGCGGAGAGTTTGTTAATCTGTTCGCTAAGATCGGTAAAGTTCCGGTACTGCCTTAGCTTATCTAGGTACTTTCGGGGTGTCTTGCATTCCTTTAGTAAATTCTCTTTTGAAATTTATTTTAATCTCTGGCTCTCCATCTTTCCATGCAACCATGTAAACGAGGTCCTATTGATGATAGTCAGCACGAAAATCGGGGTTTCATTTCTATCTCAGACTCGGTATCTCATCTTCTACGTCGCCTTGCATATTTCTTGTAACCTTGTAGAAGTATAGTAATGCATCTTTAACAGGGCACTCAAATCTACACGGCACCCTTCGTAGATATAGTTATAATGGTCACGCTACTATAAGAGCTCCTTTATATCAACGTAGTTCTCTATTGTTAAGAATATGAGTGCCTTTTCCTTTATTAATAACGGAATCGTATATTTAAGCACGTCTTTAATATACTATCTCTCTTATTAGTAAATGTATCATATATTAATACTTTGGAGTAGGCTGGCCCGCAGGCATACTTACAGGAGCCACCTAGTTATGAACTTCTGGAGGAATAGTGAGGTTTGTCTTGCGCTGCTATATTGAAATAAGTTTTCGCATCTTGTTTCGTGTCGTTTTGATAGTTGCTCTTCTTATCTCTTTATCCAGTCTGCCGAGGGTTAAGCGTGCTATAGCTCTCGTGATATGCTTTATGTCTTTCATATTGCGTAAGTCCAATCCTGGATATTTCCTTTCATACTTAAGATGTGTTAGTACTTGCTATTCTTGACTTTGTGATATTGGCAGCGCACGCTTTCCAAAAATCCCACATTGTGTCGTATTGTGGTTGACTGGTCTTTTTATTAAGTTTTCTGTAAACGGGATTGCTATCGATCCCGGACCTGTCTTTAGAGAGCCTATCCCTCAGGGCTTCCTCTATCCGCTTGTCTGGATTCAGTCCTTCCCTATATCCTTTTGCCCGCTCGGTGCTCATGGCGTGCAAGCGCGGATTTGTATATCTGGAGTGGAAACGAGAAATGAAGGTCTTGCTTGAGCAATAGGAGGGATTAGAGAGAGAGATGAGAAGAGGGGGAGAAGATGGGGAGAAGGTAGGCGAGAAGATGTGTGAGAAGATGTATGAGAAGATATGTGAAAAGAGGCGTGAGAAGATAGGAGAGAAAATATATGAAAGCAAAAGGGAGACAGCCATTTATAAAGTACGAAGCCTCAGGCGAACTACAGAGAACGACGTCAAACACCCTGAAGTAAGACACAAGAAAATGTCTCTGCGTGTACACATTTTGCATAAAGACGGGCAGATAGTAATAACCGTCTGGGATGAGTTCTGGCTGGCACAGGTTGTGAAAGTGCAGTGGGAACCGATTTGGGATCCTGGCTGGGAAAGGGGGCCTTTTCGGGCCCCTCGTTAAAAGTTGACGATGTCTAGTGAGATGAGTAAGTAGACCTGAGCTGAGCCGGGCCTGAGCCAGCCTGAGCAAAGGCGGCACGAGATCACATGAACTGGATGGGTGAAAGGTGTCGAGATTCCGGTCATGTAACAATATTTATACTTTAGTCGATCTTTTTTTAAATAAAAGATTAAAAAAGTTTCAATTAGTAAAAGTCCTACTAAAGCAATATGTGATCTGGATAGATGGGAATATTATTTGATAAAGCTTTGAAAGTTAAGCATTTGGCTTTAACCGCTCCTTTTTCTACCCTGAGAGGTCGGCATACAGGTAGTCGGCTTAAGGGAAGTCAAAGTATCTTAAAATATTTCCCAGCCTCTAGCTATGCCAAGAGTATCTCAAAAAGTGCATCGCTTTCTGTTTTAAAGAAAATTTGAGGCTTGTAAATGTTTAGCTGACAAAGTTAATCCAATTTTCCTCAGTCTATAGTCGTATATATCAACCCTGGAGATGGCTCAGACTATATACTGCTGGCTAACAAGATGAGGACAGTTTTGGCTACAATACGGGCATGTGGGGTTCAAATGCAATCATCACAATAGCCAGCTAGCATTTAGTTATTTTCTGGTGATCTCAATCAAATCCCCTCCCATGGATACCTCAACGCAATAACTAATACCGTCTCTATTACACCGGTAACACGTGTTAGTGGAGTTCCTAATATTTATAAACCTCGCAACGCAATCAAATCGATCCAGTAGATCCAGTAGAACGTCAGTCCCAGCCTAACGAAAGGATTGAACTATTCCAGACGTCCGTGATAGAGCCTTCTGTAAGCCATCGGTCAGCGCGTATTTATCTTTAGGTAAATGTAGCATTGAGGTTTGATGACGACGGTAGCAAGATATTGCTTTTGGGTGGAAAACAGAAATGTCTTGTTTGGATTGGGATAATTTAGCAGAAACTCGGGGCATCCGGCTATGGATTTGGAACAATGGGTCAGGGGCACGAGTTGTTTGAGTTATTCGCATTGTATAGAATAGGAATACAGTCGTACAATAATGAATCTAGCATGAGGATGAACATGTATCAACAGGTCTCAAATCTATTAAAAAAGAAATAAGAATCTCCGGACTTTTGTGAATTTTCATATTCCTTTCTAGTGTAAAGATGGACTCTATGAATGACCCTTCAATACTTCACAATGCGGTATGAATAACTTGCTTATTATAGACTATACCAACAGTCCCCCTCCTTGCTCTATAAATTGTGAGCAACCATCCAAATGTGCAACCTCGGCATTATCATATCAACCGAGAAAGGTTCATTAATGAACGTTTGGTACTGGAACCTCCTTGAACTTAAGAAAGGGCATGAAAATCGAGAAAAGCAGCACCTAAGAACCTTTTGGAAGAACCAAGGTTCATGCGAATAGTGTTCTCTCCACCATCGAGAGAGAAAACCTTTGCTCTATATTTGCAATGGTTCTCAAGATGATGATTTAAAATTTTATCGAGAAAAGAAAAAGGTGTTCTATTTCTACGAACCAGATGAAGATCAAGATGAAGAAAGATGTGGCATGCCTTTTGTGAATGATGTGAGAAGTATCGGGTTCTTTGTGTTAGGTAATCGACTCAAGTCAGGGGAAATAAAATGACAGTTGAAACATAGACATGGAGTACAAGAAATGTGTTCCGATTGGTTATTATATCTTTTGAAGCACGGGAGAAAGTTTTGACGCTTTAATAGGAGTACTGGCGTTATAGCAAGTGAGGAGAGAGTTCGTGATTACTCCGCTTTCTATATCGAGATATCAGCACCTCTAAAAGAAAAGTGAGTGGTACATGATGGGTTCGGAAGTTTATGGTTTGATTTAATCTAGGTAGGTAATCAGGTTTCGCAACAAATAAATAGTTCACCGCTTAACACATGCTGAAGAAAGTGCAATTCACATTGTTAGAGCTCAATGTATTTCCGATAGAAGAGTAAAGTATATTAGGAATAGAATAAACAGCAACTAGTCGCATTAGGTATGTAGTATGTAATTATTAGATTTTTCTCAACGACTTATTTGAGGAATCTTCTTCTCTTCTAATACTATCATAACATAGTAGTGAATTCCTATTCGGAAATAGCCGAAGTACAGCATTAAAGGGCCTGGAATCGGGCAAAAGGGGGGG
>Ga0247734_1002710_pt1 | contig 11241 bp, 6 predicted proteins | sample UWRJL103311B2_FD_180933 | JGI IMG/M metagenome (GOLD analysis project Ga0247734, IMG submission 180933) | Plant litter microbial communities from Arlington Agricultural Research Station in Wisconsin, United States - UWRJ-L103-311B-2 | ecosystem: Environmental > Terrestrial > Plant litter >... | reverse complement strand
CCCTTTCTGGATTGAAGAGCCAACTCATCCCGATGACGTAATTGGTCATCAGACTATTGCCAGGGCCATTGCACCACTTAAAGTCGCGACGGGTGAACATATACCAAACAAGGTTATTTTCAAGAACTTTTTTCAGGCAAAAGCAATGGATTTTTGTCAGGTTGATGCGGTACGGGTTGGTGGGATTTCAGAATTCTTGACAATCAGCCTGCTTTCCAAAAGTATGGGAATTCCGGTAGTTCCGCATGTTGGCGATATGGGACAAATTCATCAGCATCTGGTTTTATTTAATCATATTGGAATGAACCACGAACATTTGTTTTTGGAGCATATTCCACATTTAAAGCAACATTTCGTTAATCCGGCCGAGATCATGAATGCATATTATCAGGTACCGCAGATCCCCGGAAGCAGCAGTGATTTAAAAAATTGACGATTAAATTATTATAAAATACCCGCTTTTTGTGCTTATGAGTGTGTTAGCAGATAGAATCATTTTTTTGACAGGAGGCGCCACCGGAATCGGAAAAGAGTGTGTTAAAGCATATCTCAAAGCAGGAGCAAAAGTGGCCGTGATGGATTCAGATGAAAACGCATTGAAAGATCTTGCGGCAGAATCTGACAGTAACATGCTGTTCACTTTTGCAGGAAATGTGCGCTCAGAAATTGATATAAGATCAGCCTTTGAAAAGACTATTGAGACTTTTGGAATAATAAATGTGATTCACAATAATGCAGGAATTGCGACTCCTTCCAAACCGCTGGATCAAACCAGTGAAGAAGAATGGGACAACCTGTTTTCGGTAAACCTGAAAAGTGTTTTCCGGACAACTAAATATGGAATTGACTATTTGAAACAAACCAAAGGATGTATTCTGAATACAAGTAGTATGGTGGGTGAAATTGGACAGGATAACCATGCAGCTTATGTGGCAACCAAAGGAGGAATGAACGCACTGACAAAAGCGATGGCTCTGGACTATGCACCGTTCGGTATCAGGGTCAATGCAGTTTGTCCTGCCGGAGTCTGGACGCCGATGCTGAGGAAATGGGCGGGTGAACAACCGGATCCTTCGGGGATTGAGAATTACCTGGACAACATTCATGCGCTTGGTTATTGTCCGGAAGGTGATGTGGTAGCGGATGTGGCTGTATTCCTGATTTCGGACGCAGCCCGCTTTGTAACGGGTTCTATTATGCCGGTAAGTGGCGGTGCAGAATTAGGCTATAAAAAGTAAACGAATAATGTCTACAAAAAGAACTTGTATGGCCCTTGACCTGAAAGACGACGAAAGTCTGATCTCAGAATATGAGCAATACCACCGTCGGGAAGGTATCTGGACTGAAATTCCTATTGGAATTAAAGAAGCCGGCATTCTTGATATGCAGATATATCGTATTGGAACAAGGTTATTTATGATCGTTGAATATGATGAAAATACCAATCTGAAAACAGCTTTTGAAAAAATGGGCACAATGCCCCGGCAGCAGGAATGGGCGACGCTGATGGCAGGATTTCAAAAAGAACTTCCGGAAGCAAAACCCGGCGAGCACTGGGCAGCCATGACACCGGTTTTCTTATTAAACGACCACATCAAATGAAAAATCGCAACGCAGTGATTGTTCCATTATTGGTTGTCATGAGCCTCATGTTCATCTGGAATCTCAGTCGGAATATTAATGATATATTGATTCCACACCTGAAAAGAGCTTGTCAACTTACTGACTTCCAGTCGTCTTTGGTACAGTCAGCGTTTTTTGGCGGTTACTTTTTGCTGGCGCTGCCAGTCGGACAATTTATCAGTAAATATGGTTACAAAGCAGGAATGGTCACCGGCTTGCTTACTGCTGCTGTGGGTGCTTTTCTATTTTTTCCAGCTGCTGATACGCGTTATTATCCTCTTTTTTTAGGGGCGCTTTTTATCATGGCCGCTGGTTTTACATTTTTGGAAGTTACGGCCACACCATACATTTCAGTTTTGGGCGACCCTGACCGGGCATCGAGCAGACTAAGTCTGGCTTCCGCAGTAGGATCATTGGGTGCAACTATCGGGCCGTTTTTAGGCAGCCGGTTTCTGCTGCATACCACCGAAGTTTCTCCTTCAACTGTTGCGCAGCTCAATACTTCTGAACTAAATCAATACCTCAACTCGGAAGCACAGCTGGTAAAAACGCCATATCTGGGTTTAGGATGTTTGTTTGTACTGATTGGACTGTTGCTGTACTTTGTTAAACTTCCTAAAATTCAGGGAGATGGAGAAACAACCGGCAATCTCAGATCAGTTTTCAAATTCAGGCACACCGTTCTTGGAGCTTTGGGCGTGTTTTGTTATCTGGGTGCAGAAGTTGGCATTGTAAGTTTTATGATTCGTTATGCAAAATCATCCGGAATTGCAGGATTGACAGAACAAAATGCCGCACTGTTCATCACTTTCTATATGGCTCTGGTACTCATCGGCAGACTTGCGGGAGCTTATTTGCTACGTAGTTTTAATCCGTCAAAAATGCTGGTGTTGTGTTCTCTTGCCGCAATCTGCCTGATATTTATTTCAATGCTCAGCAATGGATACATTTCTGTTTATGCTCTGTCATTTATCGGCCTTTTTACTTCTGTGATGTACCCTATCCTGTTTACGCTCAGCATTAAAGATCTGGGGATTTATACAAAAACAGGATCTTCGCTTATCATTATGAGTATTGTAGGCGGCGCGGTTATTCCTCCGGTTATGGGTCTGCTTTCAGATTCGTTTGGGATTAAACCTGCATTTGTCATTCCGGTAATCTGTTACGCATATTTGGTTTATTATGCCAAAGCAGGTCACAGAATTAATCGTGATCATGCTGAAATACAGTCAGAAAATATCAATTTCAATAGTACCGTTTTATGAAAAAGTACATTCTAATTCTATTGTTTGCGAGTCTCTGTTTTCAGGGTTTTTCACAAAATGAAATGCCGCTTTCTGACAGGCTGAAATGGTGGCAGGATTCTAAAATGGGTTTATTTATTCATTGGGGACCTGTTTCTTTGATCGGAAAGGAAATCAGCTGGTCGCGTAAAGACTATGGTGCTGCCAAATATGATTCTCTTTACAAAAGATTTAACCCGACTAAATTTAATGCAAAAGAATGGGTGGCGCTTGCGAAAGCTTCGGGCATGAAATACATGGTACTTACTGCTAAACACCACGACGGTTTTTGTCTTTTTGAAACCAAAACCACCGACTACAACATCATGAATACGCCGTTCGGCCGTGATGTGTGTAAAGAACTGGCGCAGGCAGCGCATGAAGCCAACATGCCAATCTGCTGGTATTTTTCTGTTGCCGACTGGAAAGATCCTGATTGTCGTGATCTAAAAACCAATGATGTTTTTGCTGAAAGAGTATTGAGCCAGGTAAAGGAATTATTGACTAATTATGGAAAAATAAGTCTGTTATGGATTGATTTTGAGGGGTGGCCAAGTCCGGTCGAACCAAAAAAAGTATTTGATCTTGCCAGAAAATTACAGCCTGAAATTATCATTAACAACCGGCTTGAACCGCTCACACCTGATGAATCACATGGTTATGTTGGTAAGTACGCCGACTATGCCACGCCCGAAGGATTTGTAGCAGGTTATAGTAAAACTGCCTGGGAAACATGCACCAATATGGGCCATCAATGGGCCTGGAAATTCAATGATCAGCCGCGCAGTTTGAAAGAATCAGTACATACTTTGCTGCGTTGTGTGGGCGGAAACGGAAATTTACTGTTCAATATTGGTCCTGATAGTTCCGGCGTCTTCCCTGCTGACTTTGCAGCGAGGGCACGGGAAATGGGTAGCTGGATTAAAAAAAATGAGCCGGCAATTTATAATACCAAAGGAGGTGTTTATACGCCTGGGCAAAATTATGTGAGTTCGTTCAACGGCAATAAACTGTATGTTCATTTATTAAACAATTCACAAAACGAACTCACGCTGCCTGCCATTCCTGCCAAAGTAAAAAATGCAGTCTTATCTGATGGAACAAAGGTTGGTTTCACGCAAACCAGTAAGGAGTTGAAGCTTAGTTTTCCAAAAGACAAACTGGATTCCATTGCGACCATTGCAGTTTTGACCATGGATCAGGATCTTTCCAAGGTTTCACCTATTATTCCATTCTCAACATCCCGTTCAATGGCTTATGGCAAAACAGCCACAGCGTCCAGTTCAGTGGGTCAGTTTTACCATGATCCAACTGCTGCATTTGATGATAATCCTAAAACCAGCTGGAAGATCGGACGAAGAAAAGACATTGATGTAAGCAAAATTTATGGCAAAAATATTCACTATTTATCCGATGAAGTACTTGCCTTATACGAACCGTCGGGCTGGCTTGAAGTGGATCTTGGAAAACCTCAGCAGATTGGTAATATAAAACTGGGAGAATCCAAATACAATGATTCAGAAATTAAAAAATTTGAAGTGCAGTACTTGGCAGGAAATAATTGGGTCACAGTGGCGGAAGGCAATAAAATGGGAGATTGGAACAAAGAAATCAAACCAGTTACCGCCCGGAAATTCCGATTAATTATCAGCGAATACCATGGATACTTTGGTATAAATGAATTTGAGTTATTTCCGCCGGAAATTTGAGTAGCTTTTTAAGTATACTGGTTTTAATTAAAGGGTGTTTTATCAACGGATCCCTTAAAATTTTAATGGTATCATTTCTTTTTTCTGAATTCACTTTGATTAGGTTAAAGAACCCGATACAGACCGGAAGCTATTCTACAATAATTACTCATCTAACATAAATAATGAAGTTGTAAAAATCGTAACCATTTCATGAACGTACTTCAAATTTATAGTTAGCAGCCTATGTAAAAAGTAAAAATCTCTTAATCCACTAATAACGCGGAGTTGATTTAGACTTGTCCAAATCACTAGTTTACGATGCATACCTACTCCAATCCGGGATAGATTGAAACTTTACGCCTAAACTTTTTAATATAATTAATCAATTAAAATTTATGACATTACATATAAACGTATGTTAAATATTCCTAACCTATGAAAAACATATTTTATCAATTGATTATCGCTGTGGCCATTTCCGGGGTATCGTTGGCAGACAATGTCCGTGCTTCGCTCCTGGTATCGCCAATGGGAACTGTCCGTGCAATCCATGGAAAAGTGAGCGATGCACAAGGAGTGGCCATACCCGGAGTGAATGTCCTGGTAAAGGGCACACAAAGAGGAACAGTTACCAATGGAAATGGTGAATTCAACATCGAAACCCAGCCGGAAGATGTTATACTGGTTTTCAGTTTTGTGGGTTATAAAGCCCAGGAAGAGACCATTGGAAGCCGGTCAGAAATTATCGTTGAACTGACCAGCGAAGACCGTGCTCTGGACGAGATTGTAGTGGTTGGATATGGTACACAAAAGAAAAGAGATGTAACGGGTGCAGTAGGAAGCGTGAAAGGAAGCGACCTTAAAACCGTTATTGCAGCAGATGCGTCCAGTTTATTGCAAGGCAGGTTGGCGGGCGTAACCGTTCAAAACGGAGGAAGTGCTCCGGGCCAGGCGCCTGCGGTAGTGATCAGGGGAACGGGAACTTTTGGAAATGACCAGCCGCTATATGTAATCGACGGAATGATCGCGGCTTCGATGTCTTATATCAATCCGAATGACATTGAATCCATGGAGGTTCTGAAAGATGCTTCTGCCGCAGCTATTTATGGGAGCCGGGCTGCTAATGGTGTTGTTCTGGTAACCACGAAATCTGGTAAAGCGGGCGACGTAAAAATCAGTCTGAATGTAAAAGGCGGTATTCAAAGCCCAAGCAAGAAACTGAAATTTTTGAACGCGCGCCAGTATGCAGACTGGAACAATCAGGCCCATGATAATGACGGACAGGTACATGCACCGGGAAATGATTCACAATTTAACCCGGCTATTGATACAGACTGGCAAAATCTGGAACTGGGCTCCGCACCCATTACAGATTATAACCTTAGTCTTTCCGGTGGAAGTAACAGTGCCAGATATTTCATTTCAGGTCAGTATTTTGACCAGAAAGGAATTGCTACTGATTCTTGGTTTAAGAGGTATAACCTGCGTGCGAATTCCGTATTTACAAAAGGCAGATTCAAGTTTACCGAATCGCTGAGTTTGTCCCGCGGCGTTAATAATCCCAATACTTACGTGGGAAGAGAAACAGGACCGCTACCAACAATGCCTGTTTATGACCCTAAAAATTTAGGTGGTTATGGCGGTTTGGATCCGGCTTTTGCAGGGGTTTCCAGGGATGTGAGCTGGTACGGACTGGCTCATTTGAACGATAACAGGTACACAACGGATCAGGTATTAGGAAATATTGGTCTTGAATATGAGATCATTGACGGACTGAAATATAAACTTAACGTCGGACTGGACTATTCGGTTTACCGCCAATATGATTTTACTCCTGCATTTTTTATGAGTAATTCTCAGGAAGCATTTCAGCAGCAGGCTACTTTGAATGATTCTTACACACAATCATTTACCACGCTTGTTGAAAATACGCTTACGTACAATAAATCTTTGGGAGACCATAGTTTTGAAGTTCTGGTCGGTTATACTTCTCAAAATGGTACTGCGACAAGTCTGGGTGCAACTGCTGCGAATTTCCCTTCTAATGATCTGAGGGTAATTAATGCTGCAATTAACAGAACAGTCAATACAAGCGGTGATTTACAGGAATTTGTATTGCAGTCGGCACTGGCCAGGATAAACTATAATTATAAATCGAAATATCTGCTGACTGCAACAATCCGTCGGGATGGTTCCTCCAAATTTCTTTATCCGTCCAACACCTTTGCTACTTTCCCTTCTTTCTCGCTGGGATGGCGTGTAAGTGAAGAAGCTTTTTTTCCAAAAAATGGCTTGGTTAGTGACTTAAAATTAAGAGGTAGTTACGGAACGCTGGGATCTCAAAACATTGGGAATTATCTTACGTCACCTACGTTCAACCTGACTTCTGATTATTACTTTGCAGGAGGAGCGCAGCCGGGAATTGCCGTTACGCAGTATGTAAATCCAAGCCTTAAATGGGAATCTACCAAAACCAGTGATATAGGTTTTGATCTTGCAATGCTGAGAAACACGATCACCATTTCAGCCGATTATTTTGATAAAACTTCATCGAATGTTTTGGCAAATATTCCAATTCCTGCTTATGGCGGCGGTGGTAATTCTCTCACGAAAAATGCAGCTTCTATCAATAATAAAGGATTTGAAATGGCTGTAACTTACACGAAGCCAAATGAATCAAATAAGGATTTCAAGTACAGCATTACAGGTACATTCAGTACGGTAAAAAACAAGGTAGTAAGTCTGGGCGATGGTGTAAGCCCTATTATCGCAGGCGGATTTACGCAGCAGTCGCTGCAGGCTACACGCACAGATGTTGGCCAGCCTATCGGTAGTTTCTGGGGATATCAGGTATTAGGAATTTATCAGACCAAACAGGAAGCAACCGAAGACGGACGTACAGATGCAGGAGCTGGTGATTTCAAATTCAGCAAAGATCCAACCTGGCTTGGCAGTCCTTTCCCCAAATTCAATTATGGTTTGAACCTGAATGCGTCTTATAAAAATTTCGATTTCGGCTTGTTTTTTCAAGGCGTGAACGGGAATAAGATCTGGAATGCAAAAGGACGGTTTCAATACATTCTGGATTACGGAAGCAATAAAAGCCCGGAAGTGTTGAAAGCATGGACGCCGCAAAATACCAATACCGATATTCCAAGAGCGACTTTGCTGGATCCTGCAAACAATAAAAGATCTTCTTCTTTTTATATAGAAGACGGTTCTTATCTGAGGCTTAAAAACCTGACAATCGGATATTCCTTACCACAAACCGCTTTGAAAAAAGCGCAGATAAGCGGAGCCCGGTTTTATGTAAGCGGACAAAATCTTTTGACTTTTACAAAATACAAAGGATATGATCCCGAAGTCGGACGTAATAGTAATGGAGGCAGCAATCCGAATAATATTGGTGGTTTGCTGAACAATGGCGTAGATCAGACAGCCTATCCAAATGCGAGAATCCTGAGTGTTGGTCTTGACTTAACTTTTTAATTTACTAACATGAAAAAAATATTCAGTAACAAAAATACGAGGAAGGCTTCTATTCCTTTGGTTTTCATGATGGTTGTCATGATGACCGTAAATTGCAGCAAAGACGACCTTAATTTAACCAATCCCAATGCCTTGAGTACAGTAAGCTTCTGGAAAACACCGGACGATGCCGAAAAAGGGTTGGTAGCTGTTTATGGTCCGTTGACTACCACACAAGGCTGGGGACGGATGCTCGGTGGCATTCTTACAATTCAACGCGGAGATGATGCCAATGCATTTTCCTGGCCGGCTGTAAATGATCCGGGGACTTTCACAGTAGTACCAACGGATGGACGTGTGGGCGAAGGCTGGGGAGAACTAAATGCAATTGTAGCAAGAGCAAATTCTGTGCTTTTTTATGTACCAAAAATTGACATGGATGAAGCACAAAAGAAAAGAATTCTGGGTGAAGCTTCATTTCTGAGAGCACTGGCGCATTTCTACCTTTTAAACATGTGGGGCAATATTCCGCTCATAACGCAACCAGTAGAAGAAGTGAACGATCTGTTTGTCGAACAAGCGCCTCAGGACGCTGTGTGGGCATCCATAATCAGTGATTGTAAACTTGCCCAAAGCTCTCTCCCTGAAACTGTTGATGCAAAAGATGTTGGCAGGGCTACATGGGGAGCAGCTACGGCTTTGTTGGGGAAATCCTATCTATTCACAAAAGCCTGGGCAAATGCAGCAGCTGAATTTAAAAAGATCATTGACAAACCAAACTTGTACAGACTTGTAAGTAATTATCAGGATAACTTTCTGACAGCTACCAATAATAATGCTGAATCTATCTGGGAACTGCAATATCAGAGTAACGTAAATGCAAGCTGGGGCACAAGCGGCACACCTAATGTTGGAAGAGGCCAGGCTTATGAACCTGATGTTGCACCGCCTGCTTATTCAAGTCAGGGCAGTATTTCTGTAAATAAGTGGGTATTTGATGCATTTATGAAGCAAAAAACCAAGGACGGCAAAATAGATCCGCGGGCGTATGCGACAATGGTTTGGAACTATCCGGGCGCAAAAATTTATCAGGACAGCTTTAAAACAAAAATGACCGGAGCTGATACGAACAGGATCTGGGATCGCAAATATTTAAATTATGACCGGGAAAGTTCACTGGTTCCGGGGTCGTGGTGGTATGCTTCCAATAACCGAAGAATGATCCGGTTAGGTGATGTGTTGCTTATGTATGCAGAAGCTCAAAACGAAGCGACAGGTCCGGATGCAACTGCGTATTCTGCTATTAACCAGGTAAGAGCCCGGGCCAATATGCCTGATATTACGCCCGGCCTGAGCAAAGATAATTTCCGTACAGCAGTGCGTGATGAGAGAGTGCTGGAATTATCATTGGAAGGTGACCGCATTTTTGATTTGCTCCGCTGGGGTACGATGGCTGATGTATTTATAAACCATCCGGAATACCGGTCTAATAGCGGTGGTAAATTTGTTAAGGGGAAAAATGAATATTTACCGATTCCGTTTAATGACGTCAGTGCCAATCCAAAAATCAAACAAAATCCGGGGTATATCAACTAGTTTAAGGTTACGGGAGTTCAGAGTAAACAGTCCTGACTGAGCGCTAAATAGTCGTAATATTCCATTTTAAATTTAGAGACCTGCATTTTGCCAAATGAAACAAATCACTGCGCTGAGCAGCGGTTTGTTTCATTTTAATTACTTTGACCATCATGGAAAAAAAATTCTTTCAGATATCTGTTTTCTTATTGCTGCTGTTGGCGACGGCTGCGTGTAAGCACAACGATTCTGAGCTCTTCAACAAATTATCAGCTAATGATACCGGAATTCATTTTGCAAATAATATTACTGAAAATGATACTGTAAACACGTTTACTTATTACTATTGCTTCAATGGTGGCGGGGTTGGAATCGGCGATTTTAATAACGACAGTCTGCCTGATATTTTCTTCACAGGCAACATGGTTTCTTCCAAACTTTATCTCAATAAGGGTAATATGAAGTTTGAAGACATTACTGTTCCCGCCGGATTAACAACAACTGACTGGATCATGGGGGTGTCCGTTGTGGACATCAACAACGATGGTTTTATGGATATTTATCTTAACGTAGCCGGACCACGTTTTGCAAAAAAACATCATAATTTACTTTATATCAACCAAAGAAACCTGACGTTCAAAGAAGAAGCCGCGGCTTATGGTTTGAATGACAGTTCGTTTTGTGTTCAATCCGCATTCTTTGATTATGACCGGGATGGTGATCTGGATATGTATTTGCTGACAAATGATGTGGATGAGATTGAAAAAACAATGATTATGCCCGCATCGTTTGGGATTACCAGAGGAAAAACTTCGGATAAATTATATGAAAATGTGGGTGATACACTCGGGCATCCCAATTACAAAAATGTATCCCTGCAAGCTGGTATCGTACAGGAAGGATACGGATTAGGGCTGGCAGTAAGTGACCTGAACGGAGACGGCTGGCCGGATGTATATGCATCCAATGATTTCATGCCGAATGATCAGTTACTGATCAATCAAAAAAATAAAACGTTCAAGGAATCTGCCAAACAAAGTATGCGGCACCAGACATATAATGGTATGGGTGTTGATATTGAGGACATAAATAACGACGCGAAGCCGGATATTATGGTCATGGATATGCTGCCGGAAAACAATGAACGCCGCAAGACAATGATTGCCAAGGCAGATTATGAAAAGTTTTTCATGCGTCAAAAAGCGGGTTATGTGGATCAGTATATGCGTAATACTTTACAGCTCAATCAAGGTACGGACCAGAATGGAGTTACTTTTTTCTCAGACATTGCTCAAATGGCGGGCGTACATGCGACGGACTGGAGCTGGGGCGTATTGCTGGCTGATTATGACAACGACAGTTTTAGGGACGCATATATTACCAACGGTTTTGTAAAGGATATTACCGATCTCGATTTCCTGAGTTACAATACGGACAACAATATGTTTGGCACCAATGAGGTGAAAGCAAACCGGACCAAAGAGCTGCTAAGTCTCTTGAAAAGTGTCAAGTTATCCAATTACATGTACCGGAATACCGGCGGACTTTCTTTCGAAAATGATACAAAATCCTGGGGTTTGAAATATGACTCCTTTTCTAAC
>Ga0247734_1002708_pt1 | contig 11245 bp, 10 predicted proteins | sample UWRJL103311B2_FD_180933 | JGI IMG/M metagenome (GOLD analysis project Ga0247734, IMG submission 180933) | Plant litter microbial communities from Arlington Agricultural Research Station in Wisconsin, United States - UWRJ-L103-311B-2 | ecosystem: Environmental > Terrestrial > Plant litter >... | reverse complement strand
CGCGTACCGCGTCGCCGCCACCGCGGACATCCGGCCCGGCGGCTCGATCACCTTCGTATCCGGCGTCTACAGTTATCGGCCCGAGCGGGGACGCGCGATGGCGGCGGTATCCGGCGCGGCGCTCGAACAACTGGCCCGCGTCCTCGCGCTCGAAATAGCGCCCAGCCGCGCCAACGTGATCGTGCCCGGCCTGGTCGACACGCCGATGTGGGACCGCTTGCCGCCGGGCGGCAAGGACAAGCTCTTCGCGCAAGTCGCGGCATCCGTGCCGGCCGGCCGCGCCGCCAAAGCCGAAGAGATCGCGGCGATGATCGTCCTGTGCATGACCAACCCCATGGTGACGGGCGCGACGCTGATTTGCGACGGCGGCCATACGCTCACCTGAGCGGCGGAAAGGATGGCCATGGGACAATTCGTACAGACCGCGATCGACGGGCATATCCTCACCGTCACGCTCGACCGTCCGGAGGTCCTCAACGCGCTGCACGCACCCGCCTGCCACGAACTGGCGGCCATCTGGGACCACTTCGCGGCCGACGACGATCTGTGGATCGCCATCGTCACCGGCGCGGGCAAGGCGTTCTGCGCCGGGCACGACCTGGTCGACGGTTTCTTCGATGCCATGCCGGACAGCGGATGGGCCGGGCTCGCGCGCCGAGAGGGCCTGAACAAGCCGCTGATCTGCGCCGTCCACGGCTATGCCTTCGGCGGCGGCTGGGAAATCGCGATGGCTTGCGACATCGTCGTGGCCGACGTGGGGGCGCAGTTCGCCCTGCCCGAACCGCGCGTCGGCTTCGCGGCGCTGGGTGGCGGCGCCAACCGCCTGGCCCGCCGGCTGCCCTGGCACGTGGCGATGGGCGTGCTGCTGACGGGCAACCGCATGGACGCGCAGACGGCGCACCGCTGGGGCGCCGTGACCGAAGTGGCGCCGGCCGGCACCGCACTGGCGGTCGCCCGGCGCTATGCCGAAGACATCCTGAAATGCGCGCCCCAGGCCGTGCGCGCCACCAAGGAAGCGGCCCGCGCCGCCTTCGAGCCCGATGCTGCCGAGCGCGATCTGCACGCGCTGTCCGTGCGCCTGGCCGAACATCTGACGAACCTGGAAGACACCCGCGAAGGCCTGGCGGCCTTTGCGCAGAAACGCACCCCGGCCTGGAGCGGCCGGTGATCGACAGAACATTGTGGGGAGACAGGATATGGCCGAATTGAAAGGCAAGGTCGCCGTCGTGAGCGGCGCCGCGCGTGGGTTGGGACGCGCGACTGCGCTGCGATTGGCACGCGCCGGCGCGGACGTGGCGGTCATCGACATCGACCTGAACGGGGGCGCGCAGTTCGGCGAATTTCTGACCGCCCCGTCGGTCGCCGATGAGATCATCGCGATTGGCCCGCGCGGCTTTGGGGTTGAGGCGGACCTTACGCAGAAACCATCGGTCGACGCGGCATTCGCCCGGATCACGCAAGCGCTGGGACCGATCGACATTCTGGTCAACGTCGCGGGCGGTGCGGTGACGCCGATCGACGCGAGCACGCCTTCGACCATGTCCGTGGCCGACATCAAGACCAATTTCGACGTCAACTACCTCACCGCGGTACTGTGTTCGCAGGCCGCGATTCCCGGCATGATCGCCCGGAAATCAGGGTCGATCATCAACGTCTCGACCATCGGCGCCGTGATGACCGGGCCGGAAGGGCGGCTGTCGGCCTATGGTTCGGCGAAGGCGGCGGTCAGCCACCTGACCCGCGATCTTGCCGCGGAACTGGGGCGCCACGGCATCCGCGTCAATGCGATCGCACCCGGCCTGATGGCGACGGCGCGCGTCAAGGCGCAGGCCGCCGAACGCAAGCTCGCGCAGGATTCCGACGCCAGCTTCATCCCGCTGCAGCGGCTCGGCACGCCCGAGGACATCGCCGGCGTGGTCGAATTCCTGGCCGGCGATGCCGCCGGGTACGTCACCGGCCAAGTCCTTTCGGTCTGCGGGGGCATGGCCCTGGTCGCCAGTTAAGCTGCGGGAGTATTTGAAAATGGACGATCAGAAACAGGGCCCCAAGCTGCCCGGCCCCTGCACCGGCATCCGCGTGCTGGAGATCAGCACGATGGTCGCCGGCCCGATGGCCGGCCAGATGCTGGCTGACCTCGGCGCGGAAGTGACCAAGATCGAAGCGCTTGGTGGCGATCCGCTGCGCCGGATCAACCCCTCGCACAACGGCATGGGCGCGCTGTTCATGGCGATGAACCGCCACAAGCGCAGCATCCAACTCGACCTGAAATCGGACAAGGGCCAGGCCATCGCCCATGCCCTGGCGGTATCGTGCGACGTGCTCATCGAAAATGCGCGCCCTGGCGTCATGGCCCGGCTGGGCTTGTCGTACGAGGCGCTGCGCGAGCACAATCCGGGACTGATCTATGCCTCGATCAGCGGGTTCGGACAAAGCGGCCCTTACGTCAAACGCCCGGCGTTCGACCAGGTGCTCCAGGGCATGACCGGCATCATGCAGTTGCAGAACCCGCTGGGAGAGCCGCAACCGCTGCGCACCATGTTCGTCGACAAGTATTCGGCCGCAGCGGCCGCCAGTGCGATCACCGCAGCTCTGCTGTTTCGCGAACGCAACGGCGGCCAGGGCCAGTTCGTGTCGGTCTCGCTGCTCGACGCGTTCTCGTCCTTCGCGCTGATCGACAACCTGCACAACTTCATGTTCAAGGATTCCGACGCCCGTATTCCCTACATCAACACCACAAGGCCGATCCGCACGGCCGACGGGCACATGATCGGCCACATCCAGACCGACGAACAGTTCGCGCGCATCTGCCGCCTGCTGGACCGCGAGGAGCTTGTCACCGATCCCCGCTTCGTGGGGGCATGGCAGCGCCTCTCGAACATCGAGGCGATGTGGGAGGAACTGGAGAAAGCAAGCAGCCTGGTGCCCACCGAGATCCTGCTCGAAGGCATCGAGCGCGAGGGCGTTCCCCTGGGCCGCGTCAACACGGTGGCCGAGTTCCTCGACGATCCGCAGGCCAAGCACAACGAGTCGGTCGTGGAGTATCACGACGACGAATTCGGCACCGTGCTGTTTCTCAACTACCCCGCCCGGTTCGAGAAATCGCCGGCCGACGTGCGCGCGCGTGCGCCCAAGCTGGGCGAGCATACCGATGCGGTGCTCGCCGGCATCGGCATGACGGCTGCCGACATCGCGCAGGCCCATGCCGACGGCTACGTCGGATGACCGGGACGGGTTCCCCTCCACTCGCCGGTGCCCCGCCCACCTTCGCGCCGCGAACGAGCTGGTATCTCGTCGCCATGCTGGCGCTGCTGTACACCTTTTCGTTCGTGGACCGGCTGGTGCTGGGGCTGCTCACGGTCGACATCGGCCGTGACCTGCAGATCAGCGATACCCAGTTGGGCCTGCTGATCGGCACCAGCTTCGCCGTGGTCTATTCGCTCGCGGGAATGCCGCTTGCCCACTTCCTCGATCGCGGCAATCGCAAGCGGATCATCGTCGGCGGCGTGCTGCTGTGGGGCGGAATGACCGTGCTTTCGGGGTTCGCGCCCAATTTCGGGACCTTGGCGATCTGCCGCGCGGGCGTGGCGCTGGGCGAAGCGGTGCTGACGCCCGCCGCCATATCGCTGATCGCGGATTCGTTTCCGCCCGAAAAGCGCATCCTGCCGACGTCGATCTACGCGGCGGTGGCGGCGCTGATGACGATCGGCGGCATGATCCTGGGCGCCGCCGCGTTGCAGCTCGCGCATCTGATGGAAGCCGGGCTCGAGATGGCCGCGTGGCGGCTGGTGCTGGTGATGACCGGCCTGCCGTCGGTCGCGCTGGGCCTGCTGTTCGCCCTGACCGTCCGCGAGCCCGAACGCGGCCGGTACGACGACCCTGCGCTGGTCGGCGCAAACAACGCGACGTTGCGCGCCTTCCTGGCGCACCTGCGCGAAAACGGCGGCTTCTACCTGCCGCTCTATGTGGGAGGCGCGCTGGTCACGATCTTCCTGTTCGGAATCATGACCTGGACCCCGACGCTGATGATCCGGGCGCACGGCGTCGATCCCGCGACGGCCGGGTACAGCTTCGGGTTGATCGGCATGGTGTTCGGGTTCCTGGGCGCGCTGACCTGGCCCAGACTGGTCGTGCTGCTGGGTCGGCGCGGGTGGCGCGATCCGATCCTGCTCGCCATCATCGGCGGCTGCGCCCTGGGTATCCCGCTGACGATCGTGGGGCCGGCGATGCCCACGCAGACGCTGCTGCTGGTGTTCATGGCGCTCATCATCCTGATGGGCTGCTGCATCTCCACGCTGACGCCGCTGGTGATCCAGACTTACGGGCCACCGCGCCTGCGCGCGCGGTTGATGTCGCTGGTCATGCTGTCGCAAAGCCTGATCGGCTATGGCGTCGGCCCGCTGGTGATCGCGATGGTCGCCAGGACCTGGCCGGACGACGGCATGGCCTTCGGCTATGCCCTGTCCGCCACGGCGCTGCTGGTGATGCCGACCGCGACCGTGTGCTACGCGCTGGCACGCCGGGCCCTGGGGCGCCGACCTCTGCCCTGAGGCTCGGCTGCCCTTTATCCGAGCGTCAGACTTCGATGACGATCTTTCCCGTGGCGTTGCGCTCCATCATCCAGCGCAACGCCGCGGGCGTCTGTGCCAGGGGATAGCGCCGGCTGATCTGCGCCTTGATCTCGCCGCGCGCGTACATCGCGAAGATATCCGCGATGTGCGCCGCCTTGGCCTCCGGATTGCGCGCCGCCCAGTCTCCCCAGAACACGCCGATCGCCGACGCGCTCTTGAGCAGCAGCAGATTGAGCGGAATGCGCGGGATCTCGCCACCGGCGAACCCGACGACCAGATAGCGCCCCTCCCAGGCGATCGCCCGCAAGGCCGGTTCGCTATAGCGATCGCCGACGGGATCGTAGACGACATCGACACCGCGCCCCTCGGTCAAGGCGCGGACGCTGGCCTTGAGGTCTTCCTGCGCATAGTTCACCAGCAGGTCGGCGCCCGCCTGCCGCGCGATCTCGAGCTTTTCGGGCGAGGATGCCGCGGCGATGACGCGCGCGCCGCGCGCCTTGGCGATTTCGATCGCGGCAAGCCCCACCCCGCCCGCCGCGCCCAGGACCAGGACGGTCTCCCCGGCTTGCAGCTTGGCCTGATGGATCAGGGCGAGATAGGACGTGCCATAAGTCACGTGGAACGCCGCCGCGAAATCGAACGGCACTTCGTCCGCCAGCTTTATCGCCGTGGCCGCCGGTGCCGCGACCTTCTCCGCAAAACCGCCGATGCTGGTGAGCAGCGCGACCCGGTCGCCCGGCGCGAACCCCCGCACCTCGCTGCCGACCGCCTCGACGACGCCGGACGCTTCGCTGCCCGGAATGAAGGGTAGCGCGTGCTTGACCTGGTAACGGCCGGCTATGGTTAGCGAATCGGGAAAATTGATGCTCGAGGCACGGACTTTCACCAGCAGGTCGCCCGGCCCGGCGACCGGGTCGGACACTTCGGCCAAGGCCAGCTGCTCCGGCGCGCCGTAGCTGGTGCACACGATCGCCTTCATATTACCGCTCCCGATGATGCGAATGATCGCAAATTATAGAACAAATGTTTCAGCGTGCCCCGCGGGTCAACAGCAATGTGCAGAGCCTTGATCTGACGTTGAGGAGGCATTGCCGTAATTGTCGTTTTACCTCCCGGCAATGCCTGATAGCTCGATGGGCAGCGTGAAGACACGAACCGATAAAAACGCGAGGAGAGAGCGATGCGACGTTTGTCCGACGATGCCGTCACCTTTTTCGACGGGCAGGGCAAGGCCCTGGCCGATGCCGACGTGACGGCGGCCGAGCGGGTCGTCCAGAAATTCTTCAGGACCGCGCTGGCCAAGGACCGCGCCGGCACGATGGAACTCTATACCGAAGACAGCGTCCTCGAAATCCCGTTCAACGAATCCGGGCGCACCGAAGAAGGGGCATTCCGGCGCTACAGCGGCCTTGCCGAACTGGCCAAGTTCACCGACGTCGCGCACGCCGCCGAAGGCACCATGGGCGCGTCCGACATCGAACTGCACCGTGTCGAAGGCGGCGATACCGTCTTCGTCGAAAGCCGGGGCAACATCGTGATGTCCTCGGGGCGCGAATATCGCAACCGCTACGTTTTCCGCTTCGACATCGAAGGCGACAAGATCCGGCGGTTACGCGAATATTATAACCCGGTGACGTCCGGCCTGGCGTTCGGCCGCCCCATCGGCCAGCCCAACTAACGATGCGTCGATAATGCGGCACGGGCGCTCGGGCACAACCCACGGCGCCACCCCGCAGCTTGGGATCACGCGCAAGCAACCGACAGCTTTTCCGAATTGAGAGAGGATCGTACCGATGGCTGATTGCAGCTTCGAAGGGCGCGTGGCGCTGGTGACGGGCGCGGCGTCCGGCTTGGGCCGGCAACACGCGCTGGAACTCGCCCGCCGCGGCGCCAAGGTCGTGGTCAACGACATCGCACGGGACGAGGAGGGACGATCGAAGGCCGAAATTTTCGCCGCCGAACTGACCGCGCAGGGGCTGATCGCGGCCCACGATGCCGGCAACATCGGCATCGAGGCGCAGGCGCGCGGCATGGTCGACGATACCGTGCGCAAGTTCGGCAGGATCGACATCCTTGTCAACAACGCCGGGAACGGCAAACCCGGAACCGCCCACGACACCAGCACCGCGGATTTCCGCGCGATCATCGACGTCCACGTGTTCGGGATGTTCTGGGCGATGCAGCAGGCGCTGGGCCACATGCGCGCGCAGGATTATGGCCGCATCATCAACACCGCGTCGGGCACGGGCGCTTTCGGGATGAAGGACGCCTTCGCCTACGTGACCGCGAAAGCCGCGATCTTCGGCATGACCAAGGCCGCGGCGCTCGATACGCCGGACCGCAACATCCGCATCAACACGCTGTCGCCGGTGGCCTATACGCAGATGGGCGGCGGCTACACCGCGTTCAATCCGCGCTTCACCGAAGAGAAGATGCACGTGCGGCACGTCACCCCGGTGGTGCTGATGCTGGCGCACGAGGACTGCACGCTGCACGGCGAGGCGATCAGCGCCGCTGGCGGCAGGGCCGCCAAGATCTTTGAGGCGACGGTCCGCGGACACTACGCCGATCCGCTCACGTGCGAGAGCCTGTTCGAAAACCTCGACGCCGTGTTCGACGATCGCGAATTTTTCGCCCTGAAGAACTCGCGCGATCAATACGCCCTGATTCCAGACTGAAAGACGCAACACATGAGCGAACCCACACGCAACGCGGCCGTGGATTACGAGGTCGTGATCGCGGGCGCCGGCCCGGTCGGCCTGACCATGGCGATCGATCTGGGTCGGCGCGGCGTGCGCTGCCTGATCGTCGAGCGCGATCCCACCACCGGCCCCTGGCCCAAGATGGACCGCTCGAACGCGCGCACCATGGAAATCTACCGCCGCCTGGGCATCGCCGATCGCGTCCGCGAGCTGGGCTACCCGGCCGATGCGTCGATGGACGTGTTCATCGTCACGACCCTCGACGCGCCGCCGCTGGCCACGCTGTCCTATCCCTCGGTGGGCGAGTTTCGCGACACGATCGCGCAGGAAACCGGGATGCAGCAACCGGCAGAGCCTTACCAGCTCGTCTCGCAGAACCGGCTGGAACCGCTGCTCAAGGAAGTCGCCGAAGCGACCGAGAACGTCACGGTCCGCTACGGCTGCCCGGTGGTCGGCTTCGATCAGGACGACGATGGCGTCACGATCAGGCTGGCGCCGCTGGACGGGCCACCCGAGCAAGTGCGCGCGCTTTATCTGGCCGGATGCGACGGCGGCAGCAGCGCCATCCGCAAGGCCCTGGGCATCCAGTTGGAAGGCGTGGGCGGCATCCGCACGATGAAGCAGATCTGCTTCCGCTCGGACACGCTCTACGACCAGATTCCGATGGGCAAAGGGCGCCACTACTATTTCGCGGACCCCGAGGGATCGGCGATGATCGTCCAGGGCGATCGCAAGGAATTCACGCTCAACTCCGACCTGCCCGACGATGCCGACTTCGCCGAAGCCGTCCGCAGCCGCATCGGCTTCCCGTTCGAGTTCGAGATCCTCAATATCGGTAGCTGGCGCCTGCACCTGCTGGTCGCGGACAGCTATGGCAAGGGACGGGTCTTCATCGCCGGCGACGCCGCGCATCTGGTGATCCCCACCGGCGGCCTCGGCATGAACACCGGCATCGGCGATGCCATCGATCTGTCCTGGAAACTGGCCGCGGCGGTCAAGGGATGGGGCGGCCCCGAACTGCTCGCCAGCTACGAACAGGAGCGCCGGCCGATCGGTCTGCGCAACCGCGAGGCGTCGGGCTGGGCCGCCGAGGGCCTGGGCCTGTGGCGCAAGCACGTCCGCCCCGAAATCCGCGATGATACCCCGCAAGGCGCCGCCAACCGCGCCGAAGTCGGCGAAGTCGCCAAAGTCCACCATCGGCGCGTCCATGACATGATCGGTGTCGAATTCGGCTACTCCTACGCCGGATCGCCGCTGATCGCGCACGATCCCGAGGCCGCCACCGCGTGGCAGACGACGATCTACGAGCCACACACCCGGCCCGGCTTGCGCATCCCCCATATCTGGTTGAGCGATCACACGGCCATGCAGGACGTCCTTGGGCGCGACTACACCTTGCTCGACTTGCGGGGCGATGCCGACAGTGCCGCGCTGGAAAAAGCCTTTGCGGATAGCGGCGCGCCGCTGGCGGTGGTGCGGCGCGATGAACCCCATGTGCGGCAGGTGTACGGGTGCTCGGTGCTGTTGTTGCGCCCCGATCTGCACATCGCCTGGCGCGGCGAGGCCCTGCCCGCCGACGCGCAATCCCTGGTCGCACAAGTCACGGGGCACGCCGTAGCCCCGGAAATGCTGGCGGAGTAAGCGACGATGACCATCAACCGGCAATGGATCTTCGACCACAACCCCGAAGCCCAAATAACCCCAGACGTCTTCCGCTGGACCGAGACCGCCCTGCCGAACCTCCACCCCGGCGACGTCCTCGTGCGCAATCGCGTCCTGTCGCTCGACCCGGCCAACCGGGCCTGGATGCGCGGCCGAACCTATCGCGAACAAGTCCTGCCCGGCCAGGTCATGCACGGCTTCACCGTGTCGGAGGTCGTCGATTCCACCGTCGAGGGCTTTGCCGTGGGCGACATCGTCGAGACGATGGGCGGCTGGCAGGACTACGCCGCGCTGCCCGCCGCGCAGTTGACGAAGCGGGACGGCACGGTCGCGCTGGAACACCTGATCGGCGTCTACAGCATCACCGGGCTCACCGCCTACTTCGGGCTGTTCGATGTCGGCCAGGTGCGCCCTGGCGATACCGTGCTGATCTCGGCCGCAGCCGGCGCCGTCGGCTCCATCGCCGGACAACTGGCCCGTATCGCCGGCGCTCGCGTGGTCGGCATCGCCGGCGGGCCCGAGAAATGCGCATGGCTGACCGATACGCTACGGTTCGACGCGGCGGTGGACTACAAGGCGGAGGACGTGGGCGAGGCCATCCGTGCCGCCTGCCCGGCGGGCGTCGATCTGTATTTCGACAACGTCGGCGGCCAGATCCTCGACCACGCCCTGCGCGCCATGAACCAGAACGGGCGCATCGTATGCTGCGGCGCCGTCGCGAACTACGACATCGGCGGGCAGCCTTTCGTATCGCCGCTGTTACCCGGCGTATTGGTCAGCAAGCGGCTGCGCATGGAAGGGTTCATCGTGCTGGACCATCTGGCCAAGCGCGCCACGGCCGAGGATCGTCTCCGCCAATGGATCGCCTCGGGCGCGCTGCACGCGACCACCGACATCTCGGACGGCCTCGCCACGGCGCCCGAAGCGCTCATCCGCCTGCTGCAGGGCGGCAACCGCGGCAAGATGGCGGTGCGACTGCCCTAGCGGACTAGAAATCGACGACCGTGTGCGGCGGTGTCGCCGCATAGCGATCGGCGAGTTCCGCGCGCTTGGCGACCGATACCGGGTCCGCCGTGCGGGGGATGACAAGCGCTCGTTCCAGATCGAGCCCCTCCGCGAACGGCAGGCGAAGGCCGTCGATGACCGCGCGCTTGGCCGCCACGAGCGCGGGGCGATACTGCCGGGCAACGTGCCGGGCCCAGCCCAGCGCCGCCTGCGCAAAGTCCTCGTCACGCAGCACCGCTTGCACGAAGCCGATCGCCTGGGCTTCCTCGGCGCTGAATTTGCGGCCGCTCAGTATGATGTCCAGCGCCCGTCCCGCGCCGACGAGGCGGGGCAGACGCTGCGTACCGCCCGCGCCGGGGATCTGGCCCACCGACACTTCGGGCAACCCGAAGCTGGCCGCCGGAGACGCGATCCGCAGGGTGCAGGCCAGCGCCAGTTCGGTGCCCCCGCCCCAGGCCTGCCCGTCGATCGCCGCGATCACCGGCTGCGGCAGATCCTCGAGCAACTGCGGCGTGGTGCGCCATGCGGACCGCTCGCCCTCGACCGGCTCGCCCCTGGCCGCGCGGGCGAGATCGTCGAGATCGGCGTGCGCGACGAAATAGCCCGGCAGTGCACTTTGGAGCAGGATCACCGAAATGTCGTCCCGCTCGGCAAGCGGCGCCAGCAACCCGGCCAGGTCGCCAAGCGCCTTGAAGCTCATGAAGTTGCGCGGCGGGCGCAGGAAGGTGACGACGGCCACGTTCCCATCCTGGTGCAAGGTCCAGCAGCTCATTGTCACGCGTTCCGCGCCATCAGGCCGCCGTCGACCGGGATCACCACGCCGGTGATGTAAGACGCTGCCGGGAGGCACAAGCTCAGCGTCATGTGCGCCACTTCCTCAGGCCGGCCGTAACGGCGCAGCGCGGTGCGCCGACGGGCGAAGACCTGTTTGTCCGTTTCCGGCACGAAAGCCGTCATCGGCGTGTCGATCGGCCCAGGGCAGATGCCGTTGACGATGATCCCTTCCTTGCCCAGGTCCACTGCCAGCGCCCTGGTCAGGCCAGCCACCCCGGCCTTGGTGGCGATATAGGCGCTGTCGAGCGGCGTGGCCCCCAGCGCCTCGGTTGAGGCGATGTTGACGATGCGCGGCGAGGCGGACTTGCGCAGCCATGGCAACGCAGCGCGCACCACGCGCTGCTGGGACGACAAGTTGACCAGGACCATGCGATCCCAGAAATCGTCGTAGCCATCGTCGTCGATCGCCATGAACCCGGCGATGCCGGCATTGTTGACCACGATGTCCAGCCCGCCGAAACGTTCGCCGATCTC
>Ga0247734_1002707_pt1 | contig 11245 bp, 12 predicted proteins | sample UWRJL103311B2_FD_180933 | JGI IMG/M metagenome (GOLD analysis project Ga0247734, IMG submission 180933) | Plant litter microbial communities from Arlington Agricultural Research Station in Wisconsin, United States - UWRJ-L103-311B-2 | ecosystem: Environmental > Terrestrial > Plant litter >... | reverse complement strand
GTTGATGCATGCTTGTTGGGGAGAGAGAGGCCTTTTGAGCACGATTTGCAGGGGGGTTCGAAGCGAGCTAAGTGGGGTGGAGGGGTTGAAGTGGGGCAAATGGGACATGCCAACCATGCATGGCTAGACTAGAGGAGGGCATGGGTGTGGAAGGGAGGCGAGGAGGGGTTACATACAACATACTTTGGGTAATAAGTTTTTTATTTGTCGTAAACCATCAAGCATCCTGTTTTAGCGAGCAGGGGGGGAGTTCATGGTTGATGAATAATTCCAGTAAAAAAGGTGGGCTGGTTTGCGCTGGCGGGGTCGATGATGGATGGGATGAGATGGGATGGGATGGGATGAAGGATGGATGGATAGCTAGCTAGCTGTGATGAGAGAAGAATTCTATTGGTGTTGAGGACGAACAGAGAAAATAAAGTAGTTATTGGTTAAATTAAAACTAAAAACTCTCAAGATAGAGTGTATGTCAATTTATACTGTCTTTGGAGGACCTTGTAGTCTTATTACCGTGAAAAAAAGTTCAGATGAAGCCAAGTGGCAGATCACACGTAAAAGAAAGTCTTGAATCTGGAATCTGGAATCATAAATTCTTATTAGAATCCTACATGCCATCATATCATAAATTATCCCAACGATGGCATGACCCAACCTGGAGTCCGTCCCATCTACTTGGGCTTGGAGGTAGCAGGTCATATCCAAACGCCTGTTCTTACTATCTATGCAACGGACGACAACCAGTGTCAGTCAATCAATGCAGCCTGAGTTCGTATATCGTGTGTATCATTATTCCTAAGCCCAGCCACCCTTACATGGACGTTGATGCAAATCTTCCAAAGGCCAGACTCCCCAGGAACGTGCCTCCAATTATCGACAAGAAGTAACCCAGGTTCATGGTCATAACGCCCAACATACTACCGCTTGTTAGCATTGAACACCTCTCAAACAGGCTCCGGGGGAATACTTACAGAAGGTATCCAACCCCAACCACAACCGTATCCATCACAGCGCGGAGCGGATCAACGCTGAACCTCCATGGCCGCTTGGTCGATCCCTTCTTCGTGACCATCATCACATCCTCCTCTACCCCATTCTCCGACAACACCATGCGCTTCGCGTCGCTATCCTGTGACACGCGTTCTGATTTTGGTAGTTTTCCGGCGACGGTCACGTATCTGCGCTTGAACTCGGCATCCATCCAGGCTTCTTCCCGCCATGACCTGACGGCCAAGAGCCCCCGGAAGAGGACGGCGAGGAGGATGAGAAAGATGCAGGTGCCGGCGTAGGCCCCGATGGAGGCGGGCGTCCACATGGTCGAGTAGAGGGAGGTGGTGGTGCTGGAGAAGAAAGTCATGGACATTGCGGACATGGACATCGACATGGGAGAAGCGGACATGTCCATTGATGATTCTGTACTTGTCGACCCTGACATCGTCTCAGATCCGTGGGAGTGTGACATATTGATTGTGGTCTTTTAATATTTCCAAATAGAAGATGGGGTTTGTTTTGTTTCCTGAATCTGTTTTGACCTGGAATTTGAGGACTGATGAGTGGTGACTGTTTAGCGAAGATGTGAGATGTAGATTGTTGTTGATGGGATGGATTGTTCCCGGACAGCAGTGAGTCTTATGCTGTTGTAGAGGAGACAATTTGTCAGATTAATCCCAAGAGTGAGAAGGTTTTAAGAATTGTTACAAGTTGGGCGTCAGAAATGGTGTTTTGAGCAGGATTTGTCCAGACAGATGAGATGTTGAAGCCAAAGGCATGATCGACCGGGGTCCTCGGTCGCACCGCCAAGAGCGGATCGCCCTTGTCCAGAAGTTGAGAGAGTTTGAGAAGGTTCACATTGCCTCTTTTAGGCCGGCGATGCAGTCACGTGAGGGGATTTGCTTTTGCTGCTTCTTCCTTTGGGGCTTCCTTTTCTTCCCTCTCTTCCTCAATGCTATTTGATACATATTATATACATATATTATATATGTTTAGCAGGGCAGGTCCGTCCGGTGTCCGCATCATGATCATGCCGTAAGCACCACTATACCGGTTATTCAAAAAAGACAAACACCGTGTTGCGTTTGATCTCCTAACAACCATACAGTAGTAGTGTTCCCAGCCCGGCGGCTTGGGCTCCAGAACACTGTATACTGCATTGAAGATGCAGGCACAGGCACCGGACCCGGGTACGTACCGTGACTGGAAACCAAAAGCCAAAGCAAAAGCCAAAGCTGTGTAAAATGCGTGACACCAGCGTCGTTAGAGACATGTAAGCAAGCGGTGTTTATAAGTGATACATTTGTATACAAATACAATATGCCACTGCAATTCATACAATACTTCCATTCCTGTAGCGTAAAAGCAGCGGACCACACTTCCGTAACACCTCCCGCTCTAGCCCTTGCCATCCGACAGCAGCGCGCCGCTAGTGGTTCCACCCATGTCTTGTTACTGTATATACTCGACAAACCTACTCCGGGTACTTACTTATTACCTACTGTACTTATCACTTATTACTCTATTACCTTCGTATTACTTAACTAAACTAAGCACTAGCCGAACTGTGTGAGAGTGTGTGCCGAAAAGAAAAACCTGCTCATCCCCTCTTCCCCCCCAAAAACACCCCTGTACTCACGCAACGACGCCATGTTTCTTCTTTGATAGCACTAGAAGGTGGTGCCGCACTACACCGGGTGGACAGGCAATTATTGTGTGTGATGTTGCCCTATACCCTATATTCTTCTTATTTCTACGTTTATCTCTATCTTTTTTATTTACAGTCCGGCACTGACGGAGTAGAGTAGGATCTTGATCTTTATTTCCCTAGCGTAGTTTCCGGTCGATTACGCATCTACTACTCGTCTTTTAGGTGCTGCTCCACCATAGTTGCATCAACATTCCCTCGTCGCCATCTTTTGCTCTTGGCCCTACCTTCCGCCTTCCATCTATTTGCGATCGACTTCAATAACCCTCACCCAGCAGCCACCGGCTTTGTTTCAATGCCCGCACAAGTCTTGCTTGGTACCGAATAGTTGTGAAAAAAGGCTCACATTGTTATTGTTCTCTTGCATGTTCTATGCTACAACGCCTTTCTCCCTGCTTTCGAATATAGACAGCCGCATGATTGCCGCTTCATTCCTACAATAACCCGTCCGAGGGAAACCTCTTCATCTCCGTTACTCAACTCTTAAACAACATCATAATGTTGGAAACCAGACATGACCACAATGCTGCGCCGGCCTCAGCACCTGGTGTGCCCGACTTGTTCTACATGCAAAAGATATTTTGGGCTTTCGTTGGAACTGCCCTCGGAGTAGCTACTCTGGTGAACCTTTTCAACCAAATATTATATCGACAGCGCATAGCCGCATCAAAAACCAGCTCGAGTGCTGCCCGGCCACACTCTATGCTGTTCCAGGTCCAGGCGACCACAGCAGCGATACTACGTGAATATAGCTACTATTCACTCCCACTGGCCTTTGGTAAACGACGTGTCTACCTTCCACCTCTGGGGCCAATGACCATGATGGTCGGATATATCGTCCTCATCACGGTGACCTGTTTTTACAGGCTCAACCCATTGGATTGGTTGCAGTGGGAGCCAATAGGATACCGATCAGGATACATCGCCATATGTCAAATACCTCTTGTTGTCTTGCTAAGCGGGAAGCGAAACTTGATAGGATTCTTTACCGGGGTTGGCTTCGAGCGTCTAAACTGGCTTCATCGATGGGTTTCTCGCGGACTACTCTTTACAATGCTCATTCATATGGGCTACTGGATGACTTCGTGGGCCAAGTTTGATTATATACTTATCAAGATCAAAGAAGACGCAATCACACAGAAGGGAATAGCAGCCGGTGCGATCCTGGCCTGGATTGTGATCTCATCTGTTGCCCCTATTCGCGGACTGTCTTATCAGTTTTTCGTTGTACAGCATATCGTATCTTACTTTGGATTCCTCGCTGCGCTGTATCTCCATGTCCCAGAGGAGAACCGAGTATGGATTTGGATGCCTATTGGATTTTGGGCATTTGATCGACTGGTTCGTGCTGTTTATTTAGTATACAATAACCTCGCCTTTCTCCACAAGAAAAGCACAGGAGTTTTAGCATGTAGAGCTACATTCCAACCTCTGGATGAATCGCATGTTCGCATTACCATTGCAAACCCACCTATCACATGGAAAGCTGGACAACATTTATTCCTTGCGTGCCACCCAGTAGCACCACTATCTTCCCATCCATTCACCATTGCCAGCCTTCCAGAGGATGGAAAGATCGAATTCGTAGTACACGCAAAGAAGGGAGCAACCAGGAGATTCTTCAACTATGCCGAGAAGGCCTACCCAACTCTACCCAGCTCCGCGCCGAGGAAGGCAGATCGTGCGGTACTCATAGACGGACCTTACTCCAGAATACGGCCGCTTCGACAATTTGACAGCGTGGTCCTTGTGGCAGGCTCTACCGGTGCTACATTTACTATCCCGTTGATGCGTGACATCGTGCAACAATGGAAAGGTACCGGATCAGGAACCACCACGAGACTCAGGCTCGAACCTGCAACCGGCGCAGTAACACGGCATATCAAGTTCATTTGGTGTTTAAAACGTAGCACCTCGGTAGCATGGTTCGGAACACAACTCGACAAAGTTGCCAATGATGTAGAGGCTCTCCGAAATGATGGTCATGATATTGCTGTGGATATGGCTATATACGTCACATGTGATGATGAATATACAAGCCCCCGTACTTCACAAGATGGCCAAAAACCTAAAACAGAAGTTCTTGTCGAAAGACCTACATCCAGCAAGGATGATGAAAAGAAACAAGTCATCGAGAATGAAACGGTGGTCTCTTCTCGTGAGTCATCCATTCGCGGATGCTGCTGCACACGAATAGTCGAAGAAGATGAGATAGCACCGCCTTGTTGCTGTGGTACTGCGCCAACCCAACGCTCCTCTACTGGATCTTCGTTCACTCAGGCAAAGCCAAAACGCTGTGTAGATGACAAAATTCAAGTCTTATCAGGCCGGCCAAATATCTCAGGTATCATAAGGAAGACGGCTGAGCTGGCACTCGGTGAGATGGCAGTTGTAGTTTGTGGGCCACCTGGTATGGTACAAACTACGAGAAACGCTGCGGTAAAGATTAGCGACGACAGAGCGGTACATAAGGGGACTGATGCTCAGGGGATCTACGTGCACGCCGAGTGCTTTGGGTATGCCTAGTTGCGCTTAGGGGTGTGAAACTTCACAGGAATGGCGTTCAGAGGGATATACATATGATGATTTGGAATGAGATATGAAGCACTGGACATAATTAATAATGAAACTGATTATTCCACCACTATTTCACCAAGAAACGTTGATATGATACACTTGTATGGAGAGGATCTTAGGAAGCCCTTGCTAAGTAGTCATATTCGTCCATGATCGAAGCAACAATTTAATTTTGCATCCGAACACGGAGGCATCCCCAACAGTTCCAATCTGACAATGCAGAATTATTTCCACGGTAAAGCAGTTTTTCTCTTGGGACACAAACGGTCTGTGAAGGCCGCGGGCCGGTAGCTCTCGCCGAAGTAGAATGGTTTGCCATTTCATGAGCAGCACGTGTTCATTGGTCACTTGTATGGGGACCATGTCTCATCTGGTTCAGCCAATTTTGGGGGAAGTTTAAAGCCCCCTCGGGTAGGTAAGTGCGATGGAGAGAGTTCATTTGTAAGACAATGTAGTTTGTCCGGACTGTAAGAGGTTAAAGAATCCATACCATACCAAATACATAGCCTCGCCTATTTGCAAGCTCACCTCGGCTTGTTTGAGAGGAAACAAGGCTGGCTCATCGGGCGATATCGGATAATTTTCTTATCAGTCACCAATTGGCAAGGCTGAGGACCCCGGTTGCAGAACCTCGGTCTGTTCTGTTGCCGTTGGTTTCCACCGGCCGGGACCAGCGTCATCGAAAATCCACAGCGCGTCCAAAATGTATACTTCATGAGAGGGCTGAAGCAATTGATATTTCCACATCGTCGGTATGTACCAACCACAGGAAGATGACGACGGAGGTAAGTCGGGAAGAGGATGGCAATCACCCTGACATCATCTACGTCTTATGATTTGGTTAAATTTCTATATAGCTATCGCAGAAGAAAATAAAGCAGCATGCTCCTCTTCTCGAACTTTTGCTAGATCCGGGGTTCCCCACACTTTCACAAGCTTGACTTTACATCACCCCTCCGTCCGGAGCAGTGCTGTTTGAAAAAAGGGTTATGACTATGCACACTAGTGCTTGAGCCGAAAGCTTCCTAGCTTTCCTATTCTCTCCTCTTCTCCTCCTCCTCTCCTTATTAATTTGCTATCTGTCTCCTTACATCCAAGATTTGTGTTGACATTCCTACTCTTACCCGAATAACATATTCCCACCACTAATCCTCATACGAAACCACACCAAGAGAACTACAGGATACATAAACTCACAATGGCAACCACCGACTCTATTCTCCAAGGAGTTTCCATCGCCGGCTCCATCACAGACTTCAACAAGAAGATTCTCAGCAAAGACGCCGTAGCATTCCTCGCCCTCCTCCACCGTTCCTTTAATGCCACCCGCAAAGAGCTCCTGCAAAGACGGGTGATCAGACAAGCAGAGCTCGACAAGGGCCAGCTCCCTGACTTCCTCCCCGAAACCAGACATATCCGCGAGAATGAGGCGTGGAAGGGTGCGAAACCTGCTCCTGGGTTGGTTGATCGCAGAGTAGAGATTACTGGACCTACGGACCGGAAGATGGTGGTTAACGCGCTGAACTCGGATGTTTGGACTTATATGGCTGATTTTGAAGGTATGCCTCCGTTTTATAATCTTATAATCGCGCTTTGCTAATGGTTCCCGGGCAGATTCTAGTGCACCTACATGGGACAACATGATCAATGGACAGGTCAACCTATATGATGCTATCCGAAGACAGGTAGATTTCAAGATCGGACAGAAGGACTATAAACTCCGCACTGACCGTACACTACCCACGTTGATCGTCCGACCCCGAGGCTGGCACTTGGAAGAGAAGCATTTCACAGTTGACGGAGAGGCTATTTCCGGCAGTTTGTTCGACTTCGGTTTATACTTCTTCCATAATGCGAAAGAGCTCGTTAAGCGTGGATTCGGTCCTTACTTCTATCTTCCAAAGTTGGAATCTCATCTCGAAGCTCGTCTCTGGAACGATGTCTTCAACCTCGCTCAAGATTTCATTGCTATGCCAAGAGGCACTATTCGTGGAACAGTGTTGATCGAAACCATCCTTGCAGCCTTCGAAATGGACGAGATCATCTACGAGCTCCGTGACCACAGCTCAGGACTCAATTGCGGACGTTGGGATTATATCTTCAGTGTCATCAAGAAATTCCGTCAAAACTCCAACTTTGTTCTCCCAGACCGATCATCCATTACCATGACCGTCCCATTCATGGATTCCTACGTTAAACTCCTTATCAAAACCTGTCATAAACGTCAAGTCCACGCCATGGGTGGAATGGCGGCTCAAATCCCAATCAAGGACGACAAAGCCGCCAATGACAAAGCCATGGAGGGTGTCTACGCCGACAAACTCCGTGAAGTCAAAGCCGGACATGATGGAACATGGGTAGCTCATCCAGCACTCGCATCCATCGCTTCTGAAGTATTCAATAAGCATATGCCAACCCCCAACCAAATGTTCGTTCGTCGCGAAGAAGTGACCATCGGTCAAAATGACCTCCTCAACATGAATGTGCCCGGCCAAATCACCGAAGCCGGTATCCGCAAGAACCTTAACATTGGCCTCGGCTACATGGAAGGCTGGCTTCGCGGAGTAGGCTGCGTGCCTATCAACTATCTGATGGAAGATGCTGCCACTGCGGAGGTTAGCCGTAGTCAGCTCTGGCAATGGGTGAGACACGGTGCCCCCACCGCGGAAGGAAAGACGATCGATAAGGCGTATGCATTGAAATTGTTGAAGGAGCAGGCGGAGGAATTATCGAGCAAGGCAGGAAAGGGCAACAAGTACTATCTGGCGGCACAGTATTTCTCGGGACAGGTCACGGGAGAGGACTATGCTGATTTCTTGACTTCGTAAGTCTCCCCCCTTACCACGTGCTAAACAAGTTTAATGTGATGGCGTGCTAATTCTGGATACCAGGCTGTTGTACAACGAGATCACCAGCGTAGGAAGCTCATCGCCGGCTTCGAAGTTGTGATTGGTTGTGCTTTCTTTTTTGAATTTTAGCTCTCATTTACTACCCATAAAGCAAATATATGTATGAATTATGAAAACTTTAATTGGTTTTGCATGCATGGCCTCACTCAGCCTTTACATGTTTCCATGTGTAACTTGAGCATGGTGATCTCCTCGCACCCTACCGATAGTACTCGATCTACATTACTAAATCACTCAAGTTTGAGACATATAGTCTATCTAAAAGGTGGAAACCCACGGGATACGGTACGCGAAGGCTAAAAAAAAGGGGTAGGCCTATAGAGGAAGCTCGTTATGGAGTAGACTTGGTTAGAATAGGTTATTGACACTGACAGATACAGAATATTGGGGCTTCCGATTCCTAGTCCCTTCAAGTTTTTTAGCTTCTTTTTTATTTTATTTTATTTTATTTTTTAGCGCGAGATCTACAATGCTTGATTTCCTCTTATTTCAAAGCCAAGAGAGAGAGAGAGAGAGAGCTTAATAGAAGTAAGCACTGCTGTGAAGCACAAACTCGTCCCCGTAGGCTAGTCATATATGTATCTGTCTGTAGCTGGCAAGTAAGCGATTTCCATGCCAAGGGAACTTACCTTCACCATATGTGATTTTTCCTGCAAAAAAAGGACTCGTCCTTCTTCTTTCCTGACATGTATGTATGTATATGTGTGTGTGTGTGTGTGCCGCTCCTCCTTAGGAACCAATGGAATGGTGGGAGAACATCTATCTATTCATCCATCTATCCATCCTACCCATCAAGGTCTTCAATGATTTCTTGGGGTCCGGTCGGGGTTTGCTCGGCACACGCAACTTTTGATCTGTACTGACTGGTATGTATCTCCACCACTGCACTTATTTATTACTGACTGACATTGAGTTACACCCTTCACCTACACCCCCAGTCTCACATTGCGCTTACGGTAGATAAGGTTTCTCTTTCTACGCTGTGGAAAAACACCGAATCTGAAGCTGAAGCTGAAGAAAAAGGGAAGGGAAAAAAAGCCAGGAAAGCCATCCCTCAAATCATTCATTCATTCCCAGGCCACCGGAGATGGTCTCGAAAATGGTGGCGGTGGTGCTAGTGCTAGTGCTGGTGGTGGTGGTGGTGGTGGTGAGATGCTGACCCTCCTATCCATCCATCTATCTCTCCACAGCACGTTTTCGGAGGAAAAGCCTCGAGACTTCAACGTTTTGGTTGATCTTAATTCGTCGTGTTAGCTAATGTGTATTACTTTATATATAAATACATTGGCTTTTGTGTGTATCACAGCACCAGAACCAAGCCCGGCCTGGCGGGTTTGGAAGGGTTGCACTAAGGTTACCGGATAAAACCCTATGTCCAGTAAGGCTAGAGTTAACTGACTCTGCACAACATCATAGGCGAAAAGTCAATTTACACAGCTTCTGCATGTATTGATTATTGACTCTCCCCTCCGACAAGAGATGCACGATACAGAATATACAGGAGACAAGAGACCGGCTGTTAGGTTCTGCTAGCCCTTTTCCCAATGGTCCTCTCACGCTCACTCTTGGGTCGCTGGGGGTGGTGGCCGTGTCGTCCTACCCATCCAGGTGTCTGTCTCTCACACGCAAGCACTTGCCTCTCGTCCCCGTTACCGTCAAGGTTTTCCCTTTCTTCCTCACACGTAATTGGACTCTCTTTCGATTCATCTCATTGCATCCTGGCATAAGAAAAACACTACCAGGGATCAAGTGGTGCCGCAGTCCCGCACGTCTTCAATCTTCTCTAATATAAGAAAGTCTCGCACCCCCCCCCAAGCCTTTTAGCAACCAAGAACTCTCCAAGATATCTCCAGCCTTGAAATACTCGAGGACAAAACAATCCAATCTCAAAATGTCTTCAGAAGAATTCAATCCTTCAAGTGTTGATTTGGATACGGTCGATCCAGTTTCTGTCATCTGTTACTTTGCTCTTGGACATAATGAATACAACGGCCAGCTGGGAGCACGCATCTCCGCCCTCTTCGTGATTCTCGTAACCAGTTCGGCGGCTACCTTCTTCCCCGTCGTTGCTGCGAGAGTCAAGTGGGTTCGGATCAACATCTATGTCTACCTCTTTGCTAGATACTTTGGAGCCGGGGTCATCATAGCAACGGCCTTCATGCAGTTCGTACCCACCACCCATCCCCAATTGCAAAACCACATCTAATAGAATCCCATAGTCTCCTCGACCCAGCATATTCAGCCATCGGCCCGGACACATGTGTGGGCATGACTGGAAAATGTAAGTATTGTTCTCTGAGCAGATTCCCCTACTTAGGAATTGCGAAAGGTGCTATCTACTCCTGGGACATAGACATCTAAAGTATCCATGTCTTGAGAGTGACTGACTTTCGAATTCCGGGCTCTCAACTCCTTGAACTCACACAATGTATAAGCATGATTCTGACTTTCTTAATGATAGGGGCCGAATATTCCTGGGTTCCAGCCATAGTCCTAACATCTGTCATGCTGGTCTTCCTCCTTGACTTCGGCGCGGAACGTTACGTCGACTATAAATATGGCTTTGCTCACGCTCATGGCCAAGTTGAGTCCATCGTCACCGATAAGACGACCTCAAAAGCAGTTGCCCTCACCCACAACCAGCTTCATTCCGGCGACCAAGATGAGAACCTTCATAACGCCATTGCTGCAGCACAAGAGCAAAAGGACGTTGCTCCTAGCACCGGCTCGCAGAAAACCGATGTCGAGAACGGCTCTGTCGACAACGAGCACGCGATCGAACGCTCATACAAGCAACAGATTGCCGCCTTTCTCATCCTCGAATTCGGCGTCATCTTCCACTCTGTGATTATCGGCCTCAATCTCGGCACTGCAGGCGAGGAGTTCTCAACCCTCTACCCGGTCATCGTCTTCCACCAAGCCTTCGAGGGCCTGGGAATCGGGGCGCGTATGTCAGCCATCCCCTTCCCCAAACGTCTCGGCTGGTTCCCGTGGTTGCTCTGTTCCGCGTACGGGCTCACCACGCCCATCTCCCTCGCAATCGGGCTTGCACTGCGCACGACGT
>Ga0247734_1002706_pt1 | contig 11251 bp, 11 predicted proteins | sample UWRJL103311B2_FD_180933 | JGI IMG/M metagenome (GOLD analysis project Ga0247734, IMG submission 180933) | Plant litter microbial communities from Arlington Agricultural Research Station in Wisconsin, United States - UWRJ-L103-311B-2 | ecosystem: Environmental > Terrestrial > Plant litter >... | reverse complement strand
TAGAGACTCGCAGTACCTGCGATAATGCTTTTGATGGGCTTCTAACCTCTTGAACCTCAAGCGAGATGCTTTAAACGAGATCGGGGTTTGCGGGTGTGGTGGGTTTTGCGACGATGGGGGGGGGGAAGGGAAGAGTTAGGAGTCGGGCGGATTTTTCAGGCAGTGCCGGCCGCCTAGTAATAATTGAGGTGGTGGAAAGGGTGAGTGAGGATGTAGGGTGGTCTGGCAATTTGGGTTGGGGAGGTGGTATCGGTCACCGTACTCCCGCAGAGAATGTCCAGTGAGCCCAGTGGAGCCAGTCCAGTCCAGTCCAGTCCAGTACAGACAGTACTTGTACTTGTACCAGCTTGTCCTTGTCCTTCGTACGTGAACCAACATAAACCACCACAACTTGAACGGTAGGGCACTGTACCATACGGCGTGAATCCGAGTCTGAATCAGCGCAAGCAACCTAGGGTTGGTTTACAAAATGAATAATAATAACAATAATAAGCTGTTGGGATAGATTGCTCCCTGATTGGTGAAGCAACGCCGTGCAGTACAGTGGTTTCTTAATAAGATGAGACAGTAATGATGTTCATGCTCACTCACGTCCACGCAATATTCGCCATCAGGAAGTATTTGATGAGCTGTATTGGCTATTGATTTCCACTACATTACATTACATTACCTTACCTTACCTTACGCCTTTGGGCTAGGCTGGGCTGAGAGAGCAGATATCCGTGATCAATAGGTATTCTAAGGAAGAGGATGGATGGATGCACCGGTAACCTGATGGATGATTTATTCCGTACATATGCGCTTGTCTCCTCCTGCTTCTACATCTCTCCCTCCCCCTCTCCCTCTCCCTCTTGCGTAATTTCTAGGTACAGTACAATAACGGAGTATGTCTCCTGCATTCCTCTTCTTGCAGGTGGTTGGTGCAGGTGGTGGTGGTGGTGATGACCGACCCAGCTGAGACCAACCTTACGACCACCCCCAAAGCCCGGCATCTCCAGCTCGTTTACGAAGCGATGGAAGCTTTTGTTCATGCACCTCGAAAGGCCCCCATACCCATGAGGCAATACAGGCGAGCCTTCCGAACTGTTTCAGGGGATGCCAGGACTGGGGTGGGTGGAGGATGGAGGATTGTTGTTTGCTTGAGAAACGCCTCGATCAAAGTTATAAGCTGTACTGTACTGTACCATTGAATGATGCTGTCCGGAGCACTAATATCTCTTGTTGTATCCAGCCTTGAATCCTCGTCGTTCATACGTTCATAGGTACCCAACAAGAATATCACTCAGCTGTCAGTGCCATCTACCATAATCCAGCACCGCTTTATTCCAATCACACCCTGCTGGGCCGTTTAACCATACTAGGTACAGCATACAGTAGTAGGATTCATTATTTCTATTTCAGGTAGCCGGTGATCTCACCGACGACATGCCTACAACGTACAACGTAAGCCTCCCTCCAACCCCTCGTAAAACTCAGCTACAGTACACCGTACGAATACCTCGATGACCCAACTACCGTAAACCCGCTGCTGGCATCAAAGGAAGTGCTACTGATGTCAGTATCAATGCCCCGAAGCAGCTAGTCCATGGCCATTTTGCCATTCTCTGATGCAAGTAACTCGTTCTGGCCATTCTTCCTAAATCAAAGAGGCACGAGAAGGTCACCGGAAGACGACGCCTCTCTAGCACAGCATGTTATACCGCAATGTCCAGAGCAGGTTATACAGTTCATGTGGGTAATAAACCCACGCTGTACCCTATTACCAGGCCCATCAATGCAGGCGATCGATCCAACGCAGGGTTCTGAGGCAGTTGCACAAAGATTCGACTTTTTCACTTGTACCACTCTGTCCTCTTCTATCGATGCTCAAACGCATGCTCAAACTAGATAATGCCTTGTTTAGATCCAGCGTGTACTCGTGTTACTCCCAACCACTAAGATTCTTCGCCAGTCTGGGTAATAAGAGAAATCAGCGTCAAGCTGTATAGGCCTGGTATATCTTTAAATATCGGAGAAGCAATTGAATAGGAGTCGCAATGCTAGACAAAATATGGGATCTGATAGACAAGCTCACTTGACATCTCATACTGGTATTTCTACTTAGGACTCTGATATCCAACCACTTCTTTCTGCTCTAGTCGCTAATCTCTAGAGCCTAAAGTCAACCTGCAATTGCCAATAGTTTGATTAGATGATTTCTTGTAATACTGTTGAGATGCACCGGCTAAGGATTAAAGTCCGTTAACGGAGACCTACAGGTCCTGGTTAGTTGACGATATGGCAGCTCACAAGATTCGGTCCAAGACATCTATTTAGTATGTTTGTTATGTAGTTAATTTATACAAATGCCAAATGGCAGTGGCTCCTAATGCTTCTTGGTGAAAACGTACAGAAAAATTGTCGTGCATTCACGTTTGCTGCCATTACACAGACTTTGAGTCGGCCTCCGCGAGGGACAAGGTATATCAGTTACATCCAGTCTGCTTTGCAAATACACTGCATTTTGCTGTTGAAAGGAAAGTTGTCCTGGTAAACGGGCCGTAAAACCAGAACCAAGCAGCCAAGCTTCCGATTTCCGAGACGGATATGTGAAAGCCGATAGACGAACCGCATGCATAGACGAGCGTCAAGTTTTTTTAAGCTCAGCTTCCGCTTTCTTCAGTAAGTACTTTGGTCCAATCGAATTTTCTCCAACGCTTCTTGAAAGGCTCCAATCGTTTATCCTGTCGGGTCCAACGTCCTTGTCGCTTGATGACATCAGGCTCAATATCCAGCATACCTCCAATGATTTCCCTAGCAAAAAGATCTCCTTTTGGCCATCGAAATGAATCTTCAACAATATGTCCTAGTCCCCCATCAAGATCAAACCACGCATGGAAATATGGCATCTCCTTGGCAATTGATCGACGAAAGGCAAGCTTGCCCATTCCGTTCTTGGACTTGGCCGCAGTGTCTATCAGCTTTTTATGCTGTGACCACTCTTCATCGGAAGATAGGATGGCCTCTCTGAAAAACGCCGGCGCCGTTTCACCTAGACTGTATGGCAAAGGGCAGACTTGCATTGCTGCGTGCATTTTTCGATGTGGTGCTGCCGCATTTTCATAGAATACAACGTCGCGGCCCTGGTCGTGATACATGCGTGTCAAGCACTTCATGAAGTTTCTGATCTCTTCCCACTCATCATCGTCGCATTCCAACAGGTTTGTCCTATGTTGAATCGGCACGATGACTGCACCACCTTCACTAAGTTCCGGCTCTGTCGGCAGAGTCAGATAGACTCGTGTTGCCAGAGATATCATGGGTGCAACGGGAGGCTGATTTGTATCTTCGTGAGTACATAGTTGGCAGTTGTCCAAAATCCTGTTCATCTTCTGAAACTCGCTTACAGCAGTGTTCTTCAAATTGATCTCCGATTTCTGAACACGTTTCGCGAGCTTGTCGGCGTTGTCATCCATGTAGTCTAGATCGTTGTCAAATTTGCCATCGTTCGCAATGCGCTCGGCAGCCCGCATGCTTTCTCCGCCTGCTTGCCCTCTGGTCCTTCTCTCTTCACGCACCATATCTTCAATACTCATATCTTCATTATAAACTACAGTTCCCCGCTCGCGGCCCCTTTTATTATCGACCGCATTGACTTCTCCCCGTGTACCTGCTAGCATTCTGTTATCCATTACCCCCAGCACATGATCACCAGAGACTGGAGTTTTAGCGAAGTTGGCCATGGCTGCGTTATAGTCGGCTTCAAGCTTGGCTATATCGGGAGAATTCTTGAGCTTTGCTTTCAACAGCTGGGCTTTCATACGGTTAAGAGTTGTGGTATCTAAAATTTGGGCTGGGGGGGCAGTCTCTTCCATGATCTCTCCTTGTGGCAGATCTGTGTATGAAGGGCTTCTGGAGTTTTGCTTCCTCAGCTCCAACTTGGATTCTCTTTCTTTGAAAAGGTCTCCGCTAGGTTTCTCCTTTCCAACGTAACCTTGACCATAGAGTTTTCGTCGTTCTAGCTCAGTTTCTTCTTCCCTTGCATCATCGAATTCTCGCAAACCGCCGAGTCGCTGCACTGCAACCTCTTCCACGGCCTTCCCAGTGCGCTTTGCTTCATCGTAAACAGCTTTCAGCTTCGTCATGCGCCATTGAGCTCCTTCATCCCCAAATGTGTATGATATTTCTTGATCCGATTCCTCATCTTGGAGATCATCTAACGTCTGACCATCTGCTAGATCTCGTAGTATATGATTGAGCTCGTTTTTGTGAAACTTTAAATTGTAATCTGGCTTCTGAGGCTTCGCTTCGACAGCCTTTTTTACACCCTTTTGGGTGAATTCAATGTCCAAGGCATTAGGCGCTGTCATCCAGGAGTCTCGTTCGACTTTAGGTTGATCGACTTGTGGTACTTCATCATCTAAAATTGGCAAATCCTCGTGCGGATCGGATGACTTGATATGCTTCTTTCTTCGACTGCTATCATCATCCTCAGGGTCCTTAGAGCGTCTTGATCGTTTGTGCCGATGTCCATCTCGGTCTCCGTCCTCGTCTTTAGATCTGTGCTGCCTTCTGTGATGATGCTTATGCTTTCGATCTTTATCCTCACGCTTTTCACTTTCCTCTCTAGCTTTCTTTTCCTCTGCTAGCGCCTTCTCAAAGTTACCCAGGTCGTCATATTTGGAGGCGTCCATTGTTGTTGTTTTTAAAAGCTGCGGAATGCGCGCGTTGATTTAAATATGGGGTAACAAGCGAGGCTGACGCAAAATTAAACATCCTCAAAACATCCCGCCTCACCCCGCGTTGAGAATCTACAACCCACCATTTTCACCTCTAGGATTGCATAACGAAATGGCAACTTCTGCGCCAGCTGTGGGACCAACGGCCATAGTCGTCGTTGGAATGGCAGGTAAGCTCACCTGGAGCATACACACAATAGCTTTCTAATAATTCAGGTTCCGGGAAAACGACCTTCATGCAACGAATAAACTCTCATCTGCATTCCAAAAAGGAACCCCCGTATGTCATGAACCTGGACCCAGCAGTTTTGAACGTTCCATTCACTCCGAATATCGACATCCGTGACTCCGTTAATTACAAAGAAGTGATGAAAGCGTACAATCTTGGACCTAATGGCGGAATTCTCACTTCTCTCAACCTATTTGCAACAAAGATAGACCAGATCCTCAACCTTCTTGAAAAGCGAACAACACCTGACCCCGCGAAACCGGATTCAAAAATTATCAAAAACATTTTGGTCGATACTCCCGGACAAATAGAAGTTTTTGTATGGAGTGCATCTGGGAGCATTTTACTAGATTCTCTGGCGTCTACCTTTCCCACAGTTATCGCATATGTCATCGACACGCCAAGGACAGCATCTACAAGTACGTTTATGAGCAACATGTTGTATGCGTGCAGTATTCTATATAAGACAAAACTTCCTATGATCCTAGTATTCAATAAAACGGATGTCAAGGATGCAGAGTTTGCAAAAGAATGGATGACCGACTTTGAATCTTTCCAAGCAGCTTTGAAAGAGGAAGAAGAACTAGGAAGTTTTGGAGGCACGGAGGGAGGTACGAGTGGCCTCGGTGGTGGAAGTGGGTACATGGGGTCTTTGCTTAATAGCATGAGTTTGATGTTGGAAGAGTTTTACAGCCATTTGAGTGTTGTTGGGGTCAGTTCCATGACCGGAGCTGGTATCGATGAGTTTTTCGAGGCCGTTGGGGAAAAAACGGATGAGTTCAATAGGGATTACAAACCCGAACTAGAGCGGAAGAGAAAGGAAAGGGACGATGAGAAGAAAGCCAACAGGGAGAAAGAACTCGGAAAGCTCATGAAAGATATGGCAGTATCTGGAGAATCATCGTCCAAAGCGACAGAGGAGCAACCTAACATGGACACTTTGAGTGATATTGAGGATGATTCTTCAGACGAGGAAGCAGAGGTGGGAGAAGACGACGCTGACGGGCTGAATTCTAGATACCAAAAGGCATTGGCTGAGTCTGATGGAGCTCGACCGGCGACAGACGAGGATCATAGCTTCACGAGATATCTCAAAACGAATCAAATGAACATGTAAACGGATAATGGGTAAAATAAGGCGTTTTGGATGGTGGCATTGCAAGGCGTATTTTGATACCATATGGAAGTGTCTCGATAATCCGTAGACTTAGAAGCCGTACTTGCAGAATGAGTTTCTCATCAGCTTTCCTAGAACCATTCATTTTCCTCTCTAATGTGACGACAACGCCTGATTTCCCGCAATAACCCCAAAGGCGGTTAAATAGCCGTGGTATTCTTTGCACTTCCTTCCATCCCAGTTTCCTCATCTTCGGTTATTACATTATCTCGCCTCGAACTGCACCATCCTGTCGCAATCCCATCAGCACACCAATTTAGCACATCGCCTGCCTGAGAAACTCACCTCTTAGTTCGCTCTTTGTATAGAACTCGATGTCCACACTCCTTGCACCGAATGGGGTCGCCTCTCTTGATCGGAACCTTGGAGTTGCAATCGCCACAGAGATAATTGGTGGCGGGACCATCGATGCCCATAGTACCTTGGTCACCGCGGCCTACGGGAGGAGCCTGAGTTGGGACTTGATATGCTTCGCGAGACATGTTTGGGTATTTTGGGAGGACTTGTGGTGGGTTGTGGATGGTGGGTAGTTTGTTGCTGAATGTCGACCCTGAAGTTCTTTGTTCTTTGACCGATAATATTTCAGCCTCGTCGGGATCTTGGCGAGATTGAAGACAACCACCATACACGTGATATTCTCCCCTGCTAGAGGTGGCTTCAGTGGTGGGTGTTTCGGCTTTCTTCTTCAGGCTGAGAATTATTGATATGGCCAGAATGAGGTGAGAAGCTCTTTGGATGGGGAAATGGGATCATAGAAAGTAATACTTCTTCATACGTTGTCTAACATCTTGAAGAGCCTTTTATGCTGAATCTAGCCCTCTGCAGATCTTCCGTAATACGGACAAATGAACACGCTCTGTTGGCCATGCAGACTGAAGGGAGTGTACAGCATCAGATACCAGGGGCGGCTGTACCTCCGTACGACTGTTTACTTTAACATATCAGGAACCTTTCAGTTCACGGGACATATCAATACTATGCGTATTATCCTGTTGATTACGGGGAAGCTAGCTCTGAAGAGGCAGTAACAGAATGTACCTAGCCTGGGTATGATTCAACGCTGTACAACACAGTGAACAGTAAGTATCGATACACTATTATATATTTATATTAAAAGTTAAAAGTAACATAGCAATCTAATAAAGGTACGGAAGGTATGTACGTGAAGTTTATCCTTGTAACCTGGGGCAATGGATTAAGCTTTTGCACGGGCCAAGTTCAGCGGAAAGCTTGCATGTTAGTACTGTTCAATATAGTCAGTCCAGCCAGCAGCCATCTTCCTGTGCATCATCTCCTGTCTCCATCCGCCACTCCTCCTCTGTCAAGTCCTGCTTTCCCGCTTCCAAACCGTGCTCTGGCAACTCCCAAGGAACGGTAAAGATGCTCGGGCTCCTGTCGGCTTCTTTCCATCATCGTCGCCTATACTAATAACGACCCATACTTTGTTGACAGTATACTTTGGAATACTGTTATCCCGATCCGCAGACTGAACCTGTTGTAACCTTGCAGCTGTTCACATCCAGTATACCTACCATATTTAGGTCTCGCATACTACCTATCTATCATAAACTTCCATAATGGTGCACCACCAACTATTTACAACTCCATTGCTGTAGCTAACAATCTTCAGGGGAACTGTTTCTCGCAGCCGACTCATGCTTCCTCAGCCACCCAGAGCAATGCTAACCTCGAAGGAGGCCCTCCACTAGCAAAGACAAGTAATAGTAATACCGCCGATCCTCAAGCCTCACTTGCCAGAGAATCAAGTGGCAATACACAAATCCAGTCCCCGCAATCTGCACGAAATAATCCATCTGAGCAAGGGAAACCTGCGTTCACACTTTCCACGAAGCCATTAAAAGTCGTGCCATGGACTAGTAAAGACCAAAAATGGACCAGGAGAAAGCTAGACAAAGAACGGATTGACTTCTTCGACACTCGCCTTGGTGGCAAGGAACACATATGGCAGGCTATCAGATCAGCGCTGGAGGTCTTGTGGGAAGGAGGTGATGCTATGGACCAGGACGGTGGGCTAGCAACTGCAGACACGCTATTGAGATCTGCTGGAGTCATCCTGCCCAAGGGCGATATGTGCCGCGGTGTTTACGACGAATCTGGGTATAAGTATGTTATACCCAGAGAAGTGATATCCGACCCAGAGAATATAGTAACTGAAGCTGAGGCTGCTGTATCCACCGCTCAGAAAGTTGAAGTTGACAGTGAAGTACACACTGGTAATGAGGAAGGAAACAGCAATGTAGAAGGCGATGTTTCTGAGGAAGGCGACAATCCAAGTGCAGAGGAGATATTGAGACGTAAGGAGGAAAAGGGGAAGGGTCGTGCTATTGACATGGTTCAAGTCAGAGCACGCAGAAATGATTCCCAGTATGATATCATCGTACAGAGCGACAGGACGGAGAATGTTGCGATACTGAAACAACGATTTACAAAAGCAGCTGAACTCCAATCGCCCAGCTACATCAGATTGTTCTTCAATGGCTCTGAACTAGATGATGGGAAACCACTCCAGGAGCAAGGACGTCCTATTCCTTGGGAGCAGGGCGTGATAATCACAGCCATGATTGTCGTTCCAGTGCAGCAATAATTAAGCTCCGTGCCCAGTAAGTTGATACCATACCTCCAGACTGATATATGAGAATGTTGGTGGGCTGAAATATTCTCCAGATTCCTTCATGGCCGTGTCACTAATATCCACTAGAAAGCTGTCTCTATAAGGCTTGGATCGGCTGTTTATACTTTCTTTTCTTTTTCTGTGCAGTTTATAGCACTGGGTCATTATACCCCCGGAGTTTTATGGTTCACGAAAGCGATTTGTTATCAAACACATCTTAGCATACTGGGTTATACCCAGTCTAATTAAATTTTTGGACCAGTTGATCCATCGTATCTGAACGTCACCTAAAGTTTTGTTTTCAAGGAGTTCCAAACCTCGTTGCTTTGCCCGTTTGCCAATTCATTATCCGGGCATTGATAAAACTCTCAAAGACCTTTCATGCTCCACAGAAATATATGATGCTGGTATCTAAAGGACTATCCTACGGGGAGATAATTGGTATGAGATCAAGGAATTCACTTCGTAATTAAGATCCCGTTCAGCACGCGCCGTCCTCTTTTGACCATTGCCTCGTTATCCTCCAGAGTTTCGTCTTCACTCCCGTTTATTGCCACATCTATCATACCTACAGCCAGCTCATCAACTCGAATTGACTTTTTTGTTCCTGCTACATATCCAACCATATCGCGCATGCTATTTCCTTCCTTACTCACTACAAAACCCGACTTAACAATTACAGTCTTCCAGAATTCCTCATTTCTGGCGAATTCGAGCATATTTACCTCTGCTTGCCCCTATAGATGTAGTCAGCAAACTGATAGTAAGACTTGGAGAAATTTATTCAGGCGCTTGGGCGGGAAAACTTAACCCCATTGGAGGTCCCAACAGCTTGGATATTTGCATAGGCCAACATCGGGATTTCACATGAGGCATGAACATATATACCTTATTTTTTCTCATCTCACTTTTGAACCATAATGGTTTAGTTTGATCACGTTCCGTTGTACTTCCACTTAAGTGGATGTAACGGAATGGCTTTTTGTGTCTTTGTAGAGTTTTGGAAATTGCGTACCCGAATGCTAGTGGGTAGTCAACTTCTAAAGCTCGATTACCAGCTGTGGTTCCCATGCACCTTTCTTTCTTTAGTTTCGCTTTGTATTCTTGGAGGGAGGGAGGCTAGGTAGTTACCAGATGCAAGCATCAGCTCCTTCAAGCTCACTGATTATGGAATCTGGGTAGGAGGTGAAGTCTGTCATAAGAATCACCCTCAGTTTTGGGTTTGGTGGATTGGGTAATTGTCTGCGGGACAGGACGGTTACGGATGTGATGAATGGATTGAGTAGACATTGGGAGAGGACCTCAGAGCCAATGAAGCCAGTGCAACCAGTAAGGATGAATTTCATTCTTCTAACAGTACTAATTATTGAAGGGCTAGGGAAGTGATGTAAGGTTATATGTAATACGTGGTTAAAACCAACTATTATATAAGGAAGAGTTGGCTGATACATCGGAGTTATCGTCCTTAAGAGTCGCAGATACAACCAACAAAGCCAACCAACCAACTTGTATGGATCGCGTAGGTAATCGGAAATGGATTTCAGACTCGGGACCGAATGACATCCATATCCGAGTCTTGCTAGAAGTTGCAATGATTATAACGTGATTTTTGGGCGAAATCGTGACTTGATATAGTTATGCTGTATATATAGTTAAGCTTTACAGATGCCCACAACCTTTGCAATGCAGCGTCAAGGGGGGACGTTGCCCCAGATTTCGCTTAAATATTTCCCTGTAAAGCAACATCTGACGACGTACCAAATTAATTCAACTCCACACCAAATTCCACTTAAGATCCAGGTAGATATCTTAATTTGCATCGAATCTCAGCAAAAATGTCGGCCCAGCAAGATCTCCAGAGTTTACTGCGCCTGCTTACTACCGGAAGGAATAAACTTACAATGATAGCTGCGATGGGACGCGTTAAAGCTCTCCAAGGCGCGGGTTTACGAAGGTAGAACTTCCTCCACATAGTTCTTTGTGATACCGCTAAGTCATTCTTTAAGTATATCTTCAATAGCCAGCGCGGATTTAGAGACCGTTAGCACAGCAATTAATGATCCAAAAGCCGCAAAATCACTCCAAACAGCCTGTAAAGCCATAGTCAAAGATCCCGAGAAGAAACGTCCCGCGGAGTCTTCCCTCGCTTCCGCCTCCAAGCGCACCAAGTCCGTCTATGAACTTGCTCCTGAATCTCAAACTCCTCAGGCTATAGAGGCAGCTCTTGCTTTGCCCCAGCCATCGGAAGACGAAGAGGCGATATCCAAGAGTTCAATTTATACTAACCGAGCACCACTAGTTTTAGCATTTGCTGTGCAATTACTAAAGTACACGATGCCAGAACAGCCTTTGAGTAGTAGGCTAAGCCTCGGTCAGGCGGTAGTGAGTCTTAATTCCAGGAGCAAGGCCGTGAGTTTGGGACTTGAAAAGGAGAGCAGTGCCGAGAAAGAGGGATGGGGAACTGGACAGCCCAAAGTAAGAGTCCTAGGAAGAGA
>Ga0247734_1002705_pt1 | contig 11252 bp, 10 predicted proteins | sample UWRJL103311B2_FD_180933 | JGI IMG/M metagenome (GOLD analysis project Ga0247734, IMG submission 180933) | Plant litter microbial communities from Arlington Agricultural Research Station in Wisconsin, United States - UWRJ-L103-311B-2 | ecosystem: Environmental > Terrestrial > Plant litter >... | reverse complement strand
AAATTGACTTCAGTTGCCTTTACGAGTCAAAGCATATCATGGGAAAATAGTTCAGGAACATGTCTGCCAAGGTTCTGGCCAATCTTGATTTTTGAGACCCCATTATACTATAGTACAATTCACTCGTACATTTCCTAGTACAGTCTCACTTTATGGTCTAATTATACATTTCATAACCAATCCTCTGTAACCACTTCTTGACCTTGTCATTCCTCGATATCTTCTAGGTTGTTAATTTTTAACTATGGATTTTATAGGTTAGCAATGACTTTGACATAACTTCGGACTTGAATTGCAGCTTGGGCTTCTACTATACTGCCAAGTATCACGAGACATATGGAACCATTTGAGCTTACCTCTGCAATGGCCAGTACTGTAAACTTATGTTTGCTCTGAACAGTCCGGAGCCTCCTGTTCCGCCGCTTTTTCTTTTCCTTAATGCGCAATGGTTCCGCCTCTACACCCATAACTCTAGCCCTGCATTCAAATAGCTTCTCATCCAGGTAAGGAGACCCCTTCAATGTATAATCTCGAGATCCCAAACTCGAGGCTCTGTTTAGACGTAAGACATCCCCAGGCAAAACTCCTGCCATCCGAAAAGGTAGCCGCACAGTATCACCCACTGTCACAAGATAAGGCCGACCATGGATATGCGCGCTGATATAATGGTGTGGTTGTGCTTGCAGGAGAGGGAGCAGTTCTTTTACTGAAGGAGAGATTTTTGGAACAGGAAGAGGTGCTGGTTCGATAGCGACTGGAGTTACTAATACATTCGATTTTGATTTCTTCGCCTGACTAGCAGATGTGGCTTCTGAATTCAATTGAGGTGTGATATCTGCAACTGGTGGTGATTCGACATGTTGGGGCGTGGTCTGGAAATATCTGGCGCGAATCGGCAGGAGGAATGTTGGAGGTAGCGTTTGCTGTGGTAATCTAGTGTCAAGGAGGGACTTGCGAAGTGTTCTGCTCAACATTGTGAGGCGCGACGTATGTGATAGCTCACAGTTGCAATGCGTGGAGTTCAATAAATTTGATGGACGTCTCCTCTGTCGGTAAAGCTTAAGATCCCTGGTCCACTTTAATTCTTGGAGCGGTGGCAGAAAAAGTGAAGAATAGCGTCAAGCTCTATCAAGGGAAGTGTAAGAAAAACTATATTCTGTTAATTTGATACTCTAGCTTTCTTCAATTCTGGAAATAATAATACTATAATATACAGCGTGCAGAGTATTGCTAGAAAGAAAGGCTTGACAGAACTGCGTTGAAGGTTGAATTTTAGCATAGAAAGCGGTAAAGAGGGGTTGCCAGTGTCGGCCACTTTTTTTTTTTTGCCCTTAGAGTCAAGAACCTGGTGAATACTTCAACATTTTCAACACAATCCGTCAAGTCACCAACTCCCCAGACATAATTCGCCATGCCTCAAAATGACTACATGGATAGGTGGCGGAAGCTTCATGGCAGAAGGTTAGACCGTAAGTGAAAAATCTATTAGGAAAGCTACTCATGCTTGTCCTATTCGGTTTCTGCGCAAAACACTAATGATATCCCTACAGATGAAGAAAGGACGCGCAAGAAGGCCGCAAGAGAAGGACACAAAGCCTCTGAGGACGCACAAAAACTCACTGGGTACGCCTGTCTCTGCATGTCTTTACGTTGGAGCTGTATCTCAAGGAGGATTTGCCTTCTTGGACCTGGTCGACGTAATTCAAAGTCCAAATGCTGACTTTAAGATCCGCAGACTACGCGCAAAGCTCTACCAGAAGAAACGTCATCATGAGAAGATACAGATGGCCAAGCAGATCAAGGCACATGAAGAGAGGAATGTTAAGAGCTCTGCACCAAATGAACCTTCGACCACCCCTCTTCCTCAATATCTCCTCGATCGATCCAACCCAACCTCCGCAAAAGCCCTTTCAAGCGCAAGTCAGTGTTCCCAGTCTAATCAAATCATATTCAAATGCTAAAACTAAATAGTTAAAAATAAGAGAAATGAGAAGGTACGATCAATCTAATGATCAATGTTCGGAAACCATAACATGGAATATTCCAATGGGGAATTCCATGGCCTTGTTCCTCAAGAATATCCCCCGTCTAGCAGTTGCTGACCTTCCAACTTATAGGCTGCAAAATTCTCTGTACCTTTGCCAAAGGGTATGAATTTCTATGCACTCCTAGACAAATTTCCCGAGTCATTACTAACTCATATATAGTACGAGGTATTGCTGAAGAGGAGATGTTCAAGGTCGTAAAGACTGGAAAGAAAACTGTACGTTGGCAGCGACCTCGTTCCCCTTATAATTACTAACAAGCATACAGGCAAAGAAAGGCTGGAAACGCATGATAACCAAGCCAACATTTGTCGGGTACGTAACTGTATGGTTCTAGTGAATCAACCTGACTGAACTCCATTATTCAATCGACGAATACTGATATTTTGCTTTCTAGGCCTGACTTCACAAGACGTCCCGTGAAATACGAGCGCTTTATTCGCCCCATGGGTCTCCGTTGTAAGTGTTTCTTACCAAATTCATTCCGCATAGTCTTTCAAGAGAACTAACTCAGGTTAGACAAGAAAGCAAACGTGACTCATCCAGAATTGGGAGTTACAGTGCAGTTGCCCATCATTAGCGTCAAGAAGAACCCGCAAAACCCTATGTATACTCAACTCGGCGTACGTAGACATCCATCCGGCGTACGGCCATGTATACAGCAAATTGACTTTAAAATAAACAGGTTTTAACTAAGGGCACTATCATCGAAGTCAATGTCAGTGAATTGGGATTGGTCACAGCGTACGTATCCCCATATATCCATGGGCTGTCGTGTAACTCTACAGCTACTAACAAACTTCCAGCGGAGGCAAAGTGGTCTGGGGTCGCTGGGCTCAGGTTACCAACAATCCTGGTAAGTAATAAGCTCTTTTTTGAGGTAAAAGTAGTGCTAACATATCCGAAGAAAACGATGGATGTCTGAACTGGTAAGTTATCCTTTAAGTTCTTTGAAAATCAAAACTAACAGAAGCAGTGTACTCTTAGTTTGAACAAAGAAATATATGATGTTGGTTGAATAGATAGATAGCATGGAGTTTTGGGGGCGTAACATACTTGGAAAAGTGGAATGGCAAAATCGTGAAATCGTACAAATGTTACGCTTTCGTTAGCAATCTAGTCTCTTCTTCTTGACCAGATTGCCTCAATTGTCGCAAACGCTACAGATAATAGAACTCGTCTTAAGTTGGTCAGAGAGTAGTCTCGGTGGCCCACAAAATTGATTGGATTGATTTTAGAAGCTCAGATCACGTTCCGCACGCCACGAATGACCCGTTCGCTAGGGAGTCGTCATTGTCCTTAGGCAACAGGCTAAGCCATACGAACTTAAAAGATGTTTGCCCAACCCTGTAGTGACATGCAGGCTTTGTTCAACAATACCTTTCTTTAATCCATTAATCCTACCTTTACAATGTCTTCTAAAAGTCCAAAAATACAAGCTATCGAATTATCAGCCGCAAGAAAATTCCACCAACTTTTCGTAGCTCCGGCCACAGAAGCCCATGGCCCTTTGAAAGTTTCTTACTCGATTGCAGGAGTTGAGAAAGGCGAAGATGTAGAAACGATTTTGTTCTGTGGGGGCATGTTTGGTACTAGATGGCAGGCAGTGTTTATGGATTGGCTTGCATTGAAAAACGGGGTGAGGGTATTGTTTATTGATAGGTAGGTCATGCATGAGATAGCTTGACATTCAATAAAGCTAGAGGTTGCTGCATCGAGATGAAATGAGGTTTAAGGGAGTAGTAGGACCATCAATCATACATCTGAGATATAACACTCCTGCAACTCCATGAGCTCTAGCGTTAAGACAAGCTGCTATTTCCCTTCTTACTGTAGCTAATGGTTCACTTAGACCAAGTTTTGGAGCCTCAACGCCAGTTCCTCTGGAAAGTAGAATTCAAACTGTTCTAGAAGTCGTCCCTCTGCTCCTCGCTCATCTCAAAATCTCCCATATATCCCTGGCCGGCCAAAGCGCAGGCACCCTCTATGCGTTCAACCTTCTCTCTACCTACCCAGACCTTCTTTCACCCTCCAACCCCAGCATCACCTTCCTCTCTCCATGGGTCCATCAATCCATCTCTTCCATGTCTTCCCTCCGTATCGCTTCCATGCTTCCTAACAACCTTCTCAATAGCTGGAACAGCCTCGCTGGTTTCATCATGAATACCGCACAACCCGCTTTCGCGGAAAGTGGTGGTGCTATCACGGCTGTGAGTTCGATATTTAAATCGCCCGTCGCGACGACGAAGGAGGAAGTGGAGGAGGAGGAGAGAAGATGTATGGAGGGGTTGGGGGTGAGCATTGATGTGAGAAATGAGCTCAATAAGTTCATGCTTAAGCATATGTTCGCGGAAAACACAGCCGGTGGGAATGATGAGGCCAGGTTGGGTATGAAGTCTGTAAAGGGTACAGGATGGTATGCTTGTGAAGATTATGAGGAGTGTGTAAGAAATCTTGCAGTGGTTTGGGAGAAGAGGGTAAAAGATGGAGGGAAGAAGCTGAAGGTCAATGTGGTGTTGCCGGAAGAGGATGATATGGTAGGGAATAAGGGGATGAAGTATTTTGAGACGTGTTGGGGGGAGGATAGAATTGGGGAGGGGATGGATGTAAAGATCGTGAAGTTGATAGGGACGGATCATGATACCACATCCTCCCCTACTGAAGGGTACCTTCATGAGATGTTCGAAGAGCTCAAAAGCAGGCCTACCGTGTCTTAAATTGAGCCGCAAATAGTATCATTGGGCTGAGATTCTGTAGGAGAAATATTAAAAAAAAAAGCACTAATACTCCATGTTGTAGTGATATACACGGGAGATCAGCTCTTCGAAACCTAGTGGGAGAAGGGTATATGGAGCATATATAGCTGAACTTCAAGCACTGCACAATCGACAAGCTACAAAATAAAGAGCTAAAGGCAAACCTCGTTGGCCTATGAATATGGCAAAATTGACATATGTACATTATTACATCAGGAAACGGGTTCTCGAAGTGAAAAGAGCAGCCACTTCTAGTGCTGTGTTTCATTAATGCTAGCCTTAAACACCTGATCCATAGTATACAATCTCCAGTTCCCATGTCATCTAATTGTATTGCATGTACGTGGCTGTAGAGTTGAACTTCAAGTTTCCCTTGATGACCTTGTCAACCGCGCTTAGGAAATCTTTCTCGGTGGCAACCTTCCGGCGCGCTCGAATGGCATACATGCCAGCCTCTGTGCATACACTTCTCAACTCGGCACCAGTGGAGTTTGGGCAGAGACGTGAGATAAGCTCCCATCTGATGTCTCTCTCAACGGACATGCTCTTAGCGTGAATTCGTAGGATATTTGCTCTGCCTTCGAGATCTGGGAGCGAAAATTCGATCTTTCGGTCAATACGTCCAGGTCTCATCAGAGCTGGGTCTAGAGTCGAAGGTCTGTTAGTGGCAAACATGACCTTGATGTTTCCACGAGAGTCAAATCCATCGAGCTGGGTAATTAACTCCAACATCGTTCTCTGGACCTCGTTATCTCCTCCGGCACCATCATCGAAACGAGCTCCTCCGATAGCATCAATTTCATCGAAGAAGATAATACAGGCTTTCTTCGTTCTTGCCATCTCAAAGAGCTCCCGCACCATCCTTGCACCCTCTCCAACGTACTTTTGAACCAACTCACTTCCAATAACTCGAATGAAAGTAGCATCAGTCCTATTTGCAACAGCTCTGGCACACAACGTCTTTCCAGTTCCTGGAGGCCCGTAAAGTAAAGCACCTTTTGGAGGGTCAATACCGAGATTGACGAATCTTTCCGGTGATAATAGCGGCATCTCAACGACTTCACGGAGCTTCTCAACCTGTTCCTTGCATCCTCCGACATCACCGTATGTTACATCTGGCTTTTCCTCCACGGTCATCATCGTCACACTAGCATCAATCTTGGGTGGTAGTGGTAATAGAATTTGATACTTGGTTCGGTCGACACTATCATCTGAGTTAGCTCACTGTAGATAAAGCAGAAGTGCATATTTACCCAACTCGCATACCCTCCTCGATATCCGTAGGGCTGACACGTTCGCCAAGGTTGACCACAAACTTTGCTATTTGCTTGACATTGATGACATATTTGCTCTTCTCGGGGTCCTTATCGTCCTGAATAATCTTTGTACATCTTGCTACTTGTAGAGGTTGCTCCTCGGACATTCGTTGCCGGTCCGCGGCAACATCCCAGAGATGGGGAGGAGCTAATCCGGTATCCGATTCCTTCACCCCTATCTTCTCGTTCACACTGGTTTGCTTTTCTTTTATTTGCTGTTCAAGTTTCTTGAGTGCTGCTCCATAAGGCGCCGCGCCGTAGGTCTTCAAAACTTGAATGTCCCTAATGCATCCATTAGTAACCGGCCATGACTCCACCACAGCGTAACATACTCATCGGATAGTGGAGTAATCTTCTTTTCTTCTACCTCATCATCTGCGAACTCCTTCTTGTATTTCTCCCAGCTGGATCCTAAAATAATGTTAGTATGAGATGTGGAGCTTAGCTCTTAGGAATCTCGAACCTGTCGCGGAAGGCATCTTAAATCCGAGTGTTGGCACTCAATACGAGGATCTTCTAATGTTCGAGATATCAAGTGAATGAGTGGCACTAAATGCGTAGGAAGGATGGATGGAGGTGAGTTTCGTTGTTTGTGTATTGCTTCAGGCAAGCTGTTGACGAGGCCATGCACGGAGCTTGCAAATCGCGCTAGATATTAATCACGTGCGATATAGATCCACGTAGTATTGTACTACACCACTACCCCTTACGACGCGACCCTTTCTTGTTCTTAGATTGATTGCACTGTCGATTCTCTACATGTCTTTACTAAACCTTATACCTGGAAGGATTCTGGCCAAAAACTTTTATACAAAAATCGGGTATTGCTGTAACGAGCGTTTTTGACTTACAGCTACCAAAAGATTGAAATAGCCTACCTGGAGCCGAGCATCACTATCCCCAACTCCTAACCATCTACCCCAAAAAGCATGATCTCCAATCTCGTTGATGGTGATCATGTGTTTGCTAGTTATGCCCCCATACTTACATATATGGCTGGTACATATCCAGATGCCGGATCATAGTACACTTTACCTTCCTCGTGGTGGTCAATTGAACAAGCGAATATCATCGACAAGCCAGTTCTTCGCCGCGCGTTCGATGCAGACCAGTGTGTGTGCTAGTCGGTCGATTTTGTCTTTTAATTCAGAACCTGGAAGTAACAATACTAGCATGGAATAAGCACTTGTATAGGCCATTGCCATGGGTGACAAGTCGGACATTTTTCAAAAGAGGCTTTATAGAGACAGTTGGCCTGTCCTTGGGAGACTTGCAGGACCGGCGATTGCTAACATTGCTGTATTTGCTTACGTGGTACTGGTACTGGTACCAAGTTCTCAATCCTCCGATTCAGCGAGTAATAGATATCGACTAAGTAATTTACCTACAACTCATCATGACACAGTAGGCAATATCTCTCTAGAGCCTTGTCCGGCCGACAAGGGTCGGAACTATAGCGTGCGGAATTCAATTGTAGGATTTGGACAGTCCATTGTATCTTAAGCATGGTAAGACTGTAAGAGCTGGAAGAATCAAATGCATAAGCGTTGACAGCGTAGTACTGATTTGAAATTTTTGCTAGTGAACACCTCGTATATAGTCTGTGGGTACTTGATTAAGTTTTTCCCCACGTCGTTTAGTACACCATTCAGTCACAAATATAATATGACTTTGTCTCAAACCACCACTTGCTAGAGCTCAACAGAGGGCTTCCTAATTAGAGCAACAGACTAAAACTATTTGCAGTTTCCGCAGTATTTCAGGTCCCGCGGTTTTAATCGAGGTGGCTTTGTTTTCGGCTCCCGTCGTTATTTCCACTTAGCCAACGTGAACCCTTCTACAACTATGAAAACTTGAAAACGATAGTTATTAGCTTGATGACGAAGGGAGTTAAGAGCCTAGGTCTAGCAATCTATTCTGGGTCTATTCCATAGTTGTAAAGAGACCTTTAGAAGATATTAGACTAGTTCTTATTTATTATTCCCTAAAATACTATTGTGAAGTGCCACCTAACATACTAGAGTTATATCTAGGATTGATAAATTTGGAATTATTTTTTGCCTCTTGTGTTTTCTGTATTTCCTGCGCTGTGATAACTTCTCCGCAAATCAAATTAGAGATCTTGATAATTTTGAATCAAAGGGGCATAGAATTGAATGTATGTCAATTTCTTGTTTCCGCTATATGGTGTCTAAAGTCGCTAACACTTGTGCTGCTGCTTACAAAGGCTGTGCTAGCCTCATTTGGTCTTTTATTACTTCGTAGCTCTCTTGTTAGAATTGCCAAAGCCTTCTTTAAGATGACCAGAAGCCATCATAGAATCTAACGAGATCTGAGTGGTTAATTCTTGGGTTATATTGGGAGATGTAGTTGTTGTACAAGTCGAAATAGAAGTTGAGGTCTAGAAAAGTGGAGCGCCAAGCTAGCTTGGCGCTCTCTCTCCAAAAATTTAGAAAGGACGCGACCATAGCAGTTGACGTGAACGGCCACTCAACTTCATCCCCACGACCTTACCACACCTCCAAATTCCCGTAGATAATATAAGTCCTGTTCAAAATGGCTCTCGCTGCAGGAAACTCTACGAATAATGCCTTCAAGGTGTGCAACTCAAAGCTCTAACTCTTGACCATAGCTAATACAGGCTGCCAGGACAAGGAGAAGCCCATGGCTGTGAGGACGGCAAATATCGTTGCTGCAAGAGCAGTTGCAGATGCCGTTCGCACTAGTTTAGGCCCTCGAGGAATGGACAAAATGATACAAACGGGACGAGGAGAAACAATTATCACCAACGATGGAAGCACCATGCTTAAGAGCATGTCGGTTTTGCACCCTTCGGCGAAGATGCTAGTAGATCTTTCGGCAGCACAAGATGTAGAGGCAGGTGATGGCACAACATCCGTGGTGGTTATTGCAGGAAGTTTGTTAGGAGCAGCAGATAAATTACTTGGAAAAGGCATCCATCCATCTATTATTGCCGAATCTTTCCAGAGAGCAGCAGGAGCTGCTGTTCAGGTTCTGCATGATATGTCAGTTCCAGTCTCTCTCACAGATACTACGACTCTTCTCCAAGCCGCAACTACATCCCTCGGCTCAAAGATTGTTTCACAGCACTCGAATATACTCGCTCCTATGGCTGTGAACGCTATCACCAAGACTATCGATATCAAGACTGCAGACAACGTTGATCTGAGAAACATTCGGATATTGAAGAAAGTCGGAGGCACAATTGAGGATAGTGAGATGGTGGAGGGCTTAGTTATGAGCCAAAGCGTTGTTAAGCATGGTGGTGGACCGATCAGAATGGAGAAGGCAAGGATAGGTCTTATCCAGTTCCAACTATCGCCTCCCAAACCTGATGTAAGCTACACTAATTTTATCACACACTCTTGCTAACCTCAGACAGATGGAAAATCAAATTGTGGTAAATGACTACCGCCAGATGGACAAGATTCTTAAGGAGGAACGGACGTACCTTCTCAACATGGTCAAGAAGATCAAGAAAGCAAAGTGCAATGTTCTATTCATCCAGAAGTCCATTCTTCGCGACGCTGTTAACGACCTCTCCTTACATTTCCTCGCCAAGCTCAACATTCTCTGTATCAAAGACATTGAGCGTGATGAGATAGAATTCATCTGCAAATCCACTGGGTGTAAACCAATTGCCGACATCGATTCATTCACTGAAGACAAGCTCGGATCTGCTGATTTAATCGAAGAACATCAAAGCTCAGGATCAAGAATTGTCAAGGTCACAGGTACTAAATCCGCAGGAAAGACTGTCTCCATTGTTTGCCGTGGTGCCAATTCCCTTATTTTGGACGAGGCTGAACGCTCTCTCCACGATGCTCTTTGCGTAGTCCGATGTCTTGTTAAGAAGAAGGCTTTGATTGCTGGTGGTGGAGCTCCTGAGATTGAAATCGCATCTCAACTCTCCAAACAATCTCGCTCTCTTACAGGCACTGAAGCTATTTGCTGGAAGGCATTTGCAGATGCTATGGAGGTCATCCCTACAACGTTAGCTGAGAATGCGGGTCTGAACTCCATCAAGGTTGTTACGGAGTTGAGATACAAGCATGAGAACGGAGAGAAGAATGCTGGTGTTAGTATCAAGAGCGGAGGTGTCAAGGTGGATATTTCTGAAGAAAACGTGCTGCAGCCACTTTTGGTTAGCACAAGTGCTATTGAGCTGGCTGCTGAGACGGTAAAGCTCATCTTGCGAATCGATGATATTGCGCTTTCAAGATAGAAAACAGCAATGGATAATGACATGTTTGTAAAACATATTGTGTATCATAGCAATATTAGAATCATGACTCCAGTTTATATCATTGGTTGATGTTTAATGGAATGCAACCAGCGTCTAAATGAATTGAGTGAATAGCCATTCTTCCTATCAACAAGGTTGATAGAGTCTAGAGAGAGAATGTCATCTGAAACAAAGTCCGGGTTTAGATATTGACTTAACTACGTTGTCTTATTTATACTTCTAGAAACCCCTATTTAGGCCAAGTGATTGCGAATACGGTTGAGATCACTCTCCAAATCTAGAGTGAAAGCAAAAAGTGATTTCATGCTTTCATTTAATATTCATCTGGGGATACAGTGCTTCCTACTCCTACTCAAACCTGCAACTGCAAAATACACATTAAAATTATCCTATTTCTCAAACCCCCAACACATCCTATACCCTAAAAATTGGCATTGGCAAGATTGTTCTCAAAGTTCCAATCCTTAAAGGGAACATTGGCATCGCCAAAATTGGTATTTTGCAACGCGTTTCGCGCGGCGTTAGTTAAGCTTTCCCAGGCGACAAGAGGCTGCTGGCCGCCGACCGTGTTGGTGGTAGCCAGGGCGTGGTTGACGGGCCAGACACTCTCGTACTTGATGAGGGGGCCAGTGCCCGAGAGCGAGAAGTTGGTGGTGCAGTCCCAGCCGCCGTGGGCAGAGGGACAGACAGCGGCGATGTTGGATGCTGCGGTGGAGGTACCGCTGTTAAGCCATACGATAACGCCTTCCCAGTCGTGACGGTGGCCGAGATTGGTGGAGGGGGAATCTTTGGGGAAATACCTGGAGAGCGTGTTAGGAGAGCGCACGGATATAGGGTATGGGAGGGGAAGGGAGGTGTTAGTTACCAT
>Ga0247734_1002704_pt1 | contig 11256 bp, 12 predicted proteins | sample UWRJL103311B2_FD_180933 | JGI IMG/M metagenome (GOLD analysis project Ga0247734, IMG submission 180933) | Plant litter microbial communities from Arlington Agricultural Research Station in Wisconsin, United States - UWRJ-L103-311B-2 | ecosystem: Environmental > Terrestrial > Plant litter >... | reverse complement strand
AGAGGGGGGGGCGCCGGCGCGGGCGGGGGGGGGGGGGGGGGGGGGGGGGGGGGGGGCGGCGGGGCGGCCAGCGCTCGGGGGATCGTCCGCCCGAAGCCGTCTGATTATTTCGCAGCTTTCTCGATCTCGACTGCGAGCGCATCTGGCTGCGTGATGAAGGGAACGTGGCCGGTATCGATTGTCATCGACAAGCGGACCGGCGTTCGAGCGATCATGCTCGCCTGAAAACCGGGGCTGATCACGTTATCGCGCAGCGTCCGAATGGCCACCTTGTCAACCTTGCCGAAGCGCGCAGGGGTGAGCATTACCGCGGTCGCCAGTGGGGCCAGCGGCTCATTCACAACTGCGGCAGAGGCAGCATCTTGCACTGGCATGGGACCGTCGCTGGCAAACACGCCGCCGCCCATGCCCGACTTTACCGCGGCGAAGCCTTGCTCCTTGTCGATCTCGAGCAGCGGGCCGAGCTTGCTGTCTTTGTCCGCGGTGGCCAGGGCGAGCAGCGAGTCGCCATTCTTGGGAAGATAGGCCGCGATGTAAACGAGCGTCTTGATCTTTTCGGGCTCGGCCTCAGCTTCTGCCGAAATCGTGAAACCGCCGAAGCTGTGACCAACGAGAACCACGGGCCCCTTTTCGTCGGCGATCGCGGTGGCGACGGTCTGCTGGTAGAGAGCGAGAGAGATCTCGCTCATCGGCTTTTCGTTGCCGGTTCGACCCGGCAGTTCGACATTCTTGACGGCGTAGCCGTCCTTCTCAAGCGTCGTGATCACCTGAGCCCAGACGTCAGCGGTCTCGAACGCCCCGTGGACCAGAACGATCGTAGGCTTGGTGGGACTTGCTGCCGCAGGAAGCGCAGACGCGGCGAGGGATAGCGCAGTGGCGCTGATGAGCTTCTTCATGGTTGCTGCTCCTGATCCAGCGATCACACGCGACCGCGGTTATCGGCGGGAGAACCGATTGGCCCCTCCTTAGCGTTCTGGAGGGCAGCCCTAATACTATACAATGGTGTAGAGATCATGATTTATGCCTGACAGGCATCAGGAAAAAGAGGAAATTTATGCCCGACCTAACGAGATATAGCTCGTTACCGCCAAGTGGACGCCGGCATCTATGCATGATATATATCTGGATCAGATGACTGGCTTTGAGGTAGCGACGCTTAGCGGGTCAGGTGATCACTAGGGTACGAGGGCGATAAGCGGATGGGCAGCTCGTGAATGCGTCGGTCGAACTGCCCAAGCGACGCTCGCTCCATGCTTTGAGCGTGATCCCGGCACAGGAAACCCTGTTCGATCTCGTCCAAGAGAGCCTTATCGTTTGCGACGCCAACGGGCGTATCGTCGAGTGGAACAAGGCCTCCGAACGGATCTACGGTTGGTCACGTGAAACGGCTCTGGGAAAGCCCTTCGACCAGTTGCTGGTTGAACAGCAATCGCACCTGGCAGATGCTGGCGCCGCCCTGGCGTCTGGCAACACCGCTCCTTGCGAAGTTCGTCGACGCACCGCATGCGGCAGAGACGTCATCATCGAGACGAAATGCATCGTTCGTGGAGGCTCTGGCGGCGAACCGGACGGATGGATCGAGAGTGGAGTTGACGTAACGCGGTACCGTTACGCGGCCTGGGCCGCCGAGCAAGAGCAGCGTCATTATCGGAATGTGTTTCATGCTATCCCCGCGTCCGTTTGGGATATTGATTTCTCACAAGCTCGCGAGAAAGCGCTGGAGTGGTTGGCAGGGACCGAAATCAATGCGCTGGACTGGTTCATGGCGCGTCCGGACAAAGTTCGCGAGTTAATGCGATCCACCTATGCGCGCGACGTGAACGAGCAGGCGATGTCGCTGTTCGGGCCGTGCGCGCGTGAAGAATTGCTTGTCTCGATCGAGCGTTACTGGCCGGACAGCAGCATCGGCGATTTCACCAAGTGGGTTGTCTCGGCACTGGCCGGGGAATCGTATTTTTCGTGTGAGACCAAGCAGCGCCGATACGACGGGCGTGAGTTCGACGCTGTGTTCACGGCGAGTTTCGCCCCCGGCACGGTGGAAGAGGGGCGCTTGGTTGTCTCGATCGTCGATCATTCGGAGGTGAAGTCGAATCAGGCGGCTGTCCGTGAAAGTGAAGCTTTTTACACGGACATGTTTCACGCATCGGCTTTCTCAGCGTGGCACCTCGATGCACGAGAAACAAAGCCGATCTATGCGGAGCTGAGAGCTCAGGGCGTCACGGACATACGCGCGCACGTCATCGCGCATCCCGAAACGCTCGATCGTTTGATGGACGCAATCAAAGTCGTGGATGTAAATTGCACGACCCTACAGCTGTTCGAAGCGGATCGCAGTGAAATCGTCGGTCGATCGGTTACGCAGTTCTGGTTGCCAGACCGCCTTGATGCGTTGGTGGGAAGCCTCGAAGCCTCCTTCAACGACCGGCCAATCTATAAGAGCTTGTCTCGCATGCGCACTTTGGCCGGAAACGAGATAGACGTCCTTTTTACGAGGTCTGCTTCAAGCGCCTTGCATAGCGCGGGCCAGCTTCTTCTGGCGATTGTGGACATGACCGACAAGGTTCAGGCTCAGAACGCCCTAGCCGAGATGCAAGCGACGCTTGCTCATGCCGCACGCGTTTCATCACTGGGTGAGCTGACGGCATCGATCGCGCACGAAGTGAATCAGCCACTAGCTGCGATTACCGCCAATGGAGAAGCCGCTCTGCTCCGGCTTGGCCATCCATCGCCCGACCTTCATCAGTTGCGGAGCCTAACCCGAGATATGATCGCCGATGCTCGACGGGCGTCGGAGGTTGTGACGCATATCCGTTCGATGGCGTCGCCCCAAGTCGGCCAATATATGCCCGTTTCAGTAAATGGCGTGGTGAGCGAGGCGTTGGCGCTCGTCGCATCGCAACTCGAGAAGTGTGGGATGGCCGTCACGTTATGCCTGAAGCCCGGCCTAGCACAGACACTGGGAGATGCCGTGCAGCTGCAGCAGGTCGTCGTGAACTTGATGCTCAACGCGTTTCACGCGCTCAGGGGCATCTCAAACCCACGACTTGTCGTTGGCACAAGGCGTCAAGGAGCCGAGTTGTTCCTCACCGTCGAAGACAATGGCGTCGGTATACCGCCCGAATTTGTGGGACAACTGTTCAACAGCTTTTTCACGACCAAGTCGGATGGCATGGGCATCGGCCTCGCGATTTGCCGAACTATTGTCGAGGCGCATGGCGGAGAGATTTCGGCTGAAAATGTTGCTTCGGGCGGTGCTCGTTTTACGGTGCGACTGCCTGCCTCTGTTGCGGCAGGTTCCTGAATTGCAGCCGGCGCCTGGCGCAAGGCGGTCGATCGTAGCGAACTGTCTAAAAGTATGGATGTCGTGCCAGCTACAAGCCGTCCATTCCGTTGGCTTCTGCCCCCAGGCTGGATCATCCATATCATGGAACTTCCCCGCAAAGCGATTATTGCCATGACCAGCCATAGCGCCCCGTTCTACCCCGACGGCCGCGTCAATGGCGTTTTCCATACCGGGTCGCTCACCCGTATCAGGCGTTGACTGAAGCGGGATTTGAAGTTGATCTTGCCAGCGGACCGGGTCGTTCGTCATCGACGCCTATTTCCTCAGCGAGCAGTCCCTGACCGAGGAAGATATCAAGTGGTCAACGACCCCGATCATTCCTTCAGCCTGTTGCTCAAGAACGGCGTCAAGAAGGCCACCGACCTCGATTCTTCAGCCTATGGGATGTTTTTCGCGTCGGCCGGCTTCGACAGCGTCTAAGACTATCCGAATGCCCACACTTTGCAGTCGGTCGCCGAAAATGTCTGGTCGCGCGGCGGTATGGTCGCCGCGGTTTGCCATGGCGGTGCAATCTTTCCCGGGATTCGTGATGCCTCTTCGGGCAAGTCGATCATCAATCGCCAGGACGTGACGAGTTTCAGCACCGAAGGCGACCGCCTAGCTGGCCTTCTACCAAAGATTCACGACGATGGGGCCAGGGCGACCGAAGAAAGTGCCATTTTGGCCGGGGCGAACTGCAAGGTCCCGCCTGAACCGTTCGGACCGTACACCGTTTCCAGCGGCCGCATCGTAACGGGCGCCAACCCTGCGAGGGCTCACATCACGGCCGCAGCGGCGATCGACGCCTTCGGGAAGCTATGAAGTACGCATGAGGTATGCAGGTCGCAGGTGAGGCGATTGTCTTGCCGTCGCGACCTGTCTGCTAGGCTGGCCGAGATCCGAGCTCATTTTGCAAGGCGCGACTACCCCTGGCGCGCCGCGCTATGTCGATAGCGGTCAATTAGCGCCATTCAAACCCTTCCTTTGTGTGCTATGCCACTTTACCTGATGCACGTCATGTTTGGAAGGCAAACTATGGTAACGGATGGCGCGAGACTTGTCGAAAGCGAAGACGGCAGAAAGGCACTGCCGTATCTGCAAGGGAGGCACGCCAGCAAACTCCCTCGCGAAGCAAAAAAGGCTGGTCAGCTGAGAGCCGATGGCAGCCTTCATATCGCGCAAAATGATCGAGTTTTGGCTTCGCAGGTTGAGCCCGCCCTGCGGACCTCATCCGCATTAGGGCAGGGAGGCAATCCTCGGGCGATTCCGAAGGCTGGACGGTCGGATAGCTCTGAAGCTCAAGAGCTTATGGAGCGTGTATTCATTATAGAGGACGACCGATCGGTTAGATCTGCCCTTGTAAACCTGATATCGGCGACCGGTTTGGAGGCTGTCTCCTTTGATTCCGTCGATTCCTTCATGGACGAAGCCGTCAGCGCTCTGGCAGGCTGCTTTCTGCTGGATATCAAGCTGCCTGGCGTGAGCGGCCTGGAATTTCTAACCGAGATGAAGGCGCGGCACCTCCATCTCCCAGTCATCCTCATAAGCGGATACGGCGACGTGCCACTCACGGTTCAAGGAATGAAGGCTGGCGCGATCGATTTTCTGACGAAGCCATTTCGTCCAAACGAGGTTCTGGAGGCGGTTTCGCGAGGCCTCCAATTGGATCGTAAGCGTCGACAGATCCGCTCTGATTATTCGAACATCGTAGCGCGTTTTGAGTCGCTTTCGCGCCGCGAGCGGCAGGTGATGAGCCTCGTCACGGCTGGCAAGATGAACAAGCAGACTGCTGGCATCCTCGGGCTTAGCGAAATCACTGTGAAGGTCTACCGCGCGGCGTTGATGCGCAAGATGCAGGTGCGCACATTGGCCGATCTTGTCCGAATCTCGGAACAACTCTCCGTGAACATGCCGAACATATTGATCGGTCAGGATGCGAAGAACGACGGTTGAAGGATGCATTCCGCCCGCGATCTTGGGGGATCTAGCTTGTCCGCAACGCCGACCATCTGTGTGGTAGATGATGATCCTTCGCTCCGTAAGGCGCTGGTTGGCCTAATTCTTTCGATGGGGTTCGAGGCCTGCGGTTTTGCGTCTGCGGAAGCCGCCCTGGAGAGCGGGGCGGCCGCAGCGTCTGATTGCGTCCTCACTGACATTCATATGCCTGGACTCGATGGATTCGGGCTCAAGCGCAAACTCGATGAGATGGGCGCCACCACTCCAGTCATCATGATGACCGGGCGGGACGAGGCGCATCTCGAACGACGCGTCGAGCAAGTCGGCGCGATGTGCCTGCTGCGTAAACCGTTACATGCGTACACGCTGGCCAAATATCTCGACCGAGTTCTCGGCAGCGGGTGACCGCGGCGCGCGGCGGCCCAAGAGAGGTACCGCACGCCACCATGATCATCTGCCCTTGGTCTCGTTTAACATCGGGAAGTCGCGTTGATGCCAGACAGGATAGGGGGCAGGGATGGCGCTCGCCGCATCGATCAGAGCGGCTTGCTCCGCGGTGAGGTCCCAACCCAGTGCCCCGATATTCTGAATAAGTTGGGCCTCATCGCGCGCGCCTATGATCAGTGTCGCAACCGTCGGCTGGCGGAGCAGCCAGTTGAGCGCGATCTGCGTGATCGATTTTCCAGTATCAGCCGCGATGGGGTCGATCGCGTCGATGATCCGGAAGAGACGTTCATCTTCATATTGGGGGCCGGTACCCGCGATGTCATGTGCTCGCGTGCCCGGCTTTGCCGCTTGGCCCCGGCGGATTTTACCGGTCAGCTTACCCCAACCAAGCGGGCTCCAGACAACCGCGCCGACGCCCTGATCTTGAGCGACCTGAAGCAGTTCCCACTCATAGTCGCGGTTGAGAAGCGAGTAATAGACTTGGTGCGCGACGTAGCGGGGATAGCCGTAACGATCGGAGCAAGCCACCGACTTCATGATCTGCCAGGAGGAGAAATTTGATGCACCAATATAGCGGATTTTGCCTTCGCGCACAAGTTGGTCGAGCGTCGAGAGCGTTTCCTCCACAGGCGTATTGAAGTCCTGGCCGTGCAGCTGGAATAGATCGATATGGTCTGTCCCGAGCCGGACCAAGGCCTTTTCAACCGAGTCGATGAGGTGGTGGCGCGACGAACCGTAGTCATTTGCGCGGTCACCCAGCGGGAAAGTCGCCTTGGTCGAGATCAGCAGGCGATCGCGCTTTCCCTTGATTGCCTCGCCAAGGATCGTTTCGGCGGCGCCGTCCGAATAGGCATCGGCGCTGTCGAACATCGAAATGCCGTGATCGAGACAGATGTCGATCAGCCTGGCGGCACCACCCGCATCGGTCGAGCCGAATCCCTTGAAAAAGTCGTTCCCGCCGCCAAAGCTTGCCGTACCAAAGCTAAGAGCGGGGACGCGTAGGCCCGAGTGGCCAAGACGACGATGAATCATGAAAGTTTCCTTTTCGAGAAGTCGGGGAGGACGATGCTATCTCATGAGGATCAGCATCACGGCGTAGCGGTCAACCTATCCGAAGGCATCGGATTGACTCGAAACCTGACAGTCATCATGTATCAGCAATTGAAGCCAGATAGCTGACAGGTTTGCTCCCCAAGGCACGCCGCCGGCGATGCATGAGGACCTTAGATGAAGACCGTCCGCTTTCATGAGATTGGTGGCCCAGAGGTTCTTACGTACGAGGATGTTGCGGACCCGGTTGCCGGCCCTGGTGAACTACTGATCAGGGTAGAGGCGGTCGGGATAAACTTCGCCGACATTTTGCGTCGACGTGGAGATCCCTATCCCGAGCCGTCGCCCCTGCCGTTCACCGTTGGCGGCGAAGTTGCGGGTATGGTGGCCGCGCTGGGAGAAGGTGTCGAAGGCCCCGCCATCGGAACTCCAGTTTTCGCCGCGTCGCGCGCAGGCGGCTACGCCCAATTCGTAGTGGTACCCGCTTCGAGTGCCATACCTCTTCCGGACGGCATCGATGCGGTGCAGGCGACGGCGTTGGTGGTCCAGGGGCTCACCGCGCTCTTTGCGCTTCGCGACGCAGGTCGCCTTGAAAAAGGTGAAACGGTCCTGATCGAGGCGGCCGCCGGTGGCGTCGGGTCGTTCGCGGTCCAACTCGCCAAGATCCTTGGCGCCGGCACCGTCATCGGAGCCGCCAGTAGCGAGGCAAAGCGCGCGGTCGCTATGAGTTTCGGTGCGGATGCCGTGGTCGATTACACCGATCCCGACTGGGCCGAGCATGTGCGAGCGATGACCGGCGGCAAAGGTGTCGATATCGTGCTGGAGATGACCGGTGGCGCGACGCTCCCCCGGGCACTCGACGCCCTGGCACCGTTCGGCCGGATGATTGTCTATGGTCTCGCCAGCGGGGAGCCCGTCGATGTCGACCCTCAGCGGCTTGTAAATTTCAACCAGACCGTGACCGGTTTCTATATCGGCGGCTTCTTCGCGTATCCGGAGAGGATCGCGGTGGGTCTCGCCGAGATCGTCGGGCATGTGCAGGCCGGCACACTGGACTTGCAGATCGGCGGCGTCCTGCCGCTCTCGCGCGCCGCCGACGCGCACCGCCTTCTCGAAGGCCGACAGTCCACCGGGAAACTCGTTCTCAAACCATGGGAAGTAGATGCATGACACAGACTGAAACCGAGGGTTCCTCGCCCGAAGCCGCTGCCACCGGCCCAAAGCTCCTATTCATCGTCAGCAGCGCCGAGATCGGATTCTGGTTAGCCGAACTGACCCATCCGTTCTGGCATTTCAGCGAGCGCGGAGCCGAGATTACGATCGCAAGCCCAAAGGGCGGGAAGGTTTTGCCGGATAAGACCAGCGACCCGTATTCGGAAGGGTCTTGGGAAGCGGCTGATCTCGTCAGCAAGGGCTTCTTGTCCGATGACAAGCTGAAGGCACGGCTGGAGTCGACCGTACCCCTCAAAGATATCAACCCAGCCGATTTCGATGGCATGCATGTCGTCGGCGGTGGCGGCGCAGCTGTCGATCTTTATCCGAACGAGGATGTTGCCCGGTTGATCGAGGGATTCTTCATGAAGAACAAGATTGTCGGTACCATCTGTCATGGTTCGATAGCGCTCGCGAATGTCCCGGCTCTCGTCGCCGGTCGTTCGGCTACCGGCTTTTCGCGCGTGGAAGATGCACAGGTAGAGGCGCTTTACGGCAAGGACTTCATTCCGAACTTTCCGCAGCCGGTGATGGAGGCGGCCGGGATCTCGTTTTCGAGCACTGACCCCTGGGGCGTTCATGTCGTGATCGACGGCAAGTTGATCTCCGGCCAGAACCAGCAGTCCGCATCCGAATATTCGGTCGCTTACAATCATTTGCTAGTCGGCAAGAGCCCCGTCGTCCTGGCTTGATGTGAATCTGCTACCCCCGTTGCATTCACCAAGGCGGGGGTAGCCTTTCCTTCCCCGAAACCCCTATCTCCGGAGCGCTTGATGGCCGACCAATTCGCTGCACTCGATACCCCGACCGAGCTCGCAAACACGGCCTCGGTCGCTGACGCCCTGAACGGGGCGCTGGCTGATTGTTTTGCACTCTATCTGAAGACCAAGAATTTCCACTGGCATATGTCCGGCCCGCATTTCCGCGACTATCATCTGCTTCTTGATGACCAATCAGATCAGATCCTCGCGGCAACCGATGCGATGGCGGAGCGTGTCCGAAAGATCGGAAAGACCACGCTTCGCTCGATCGGCGAGATTGCGCGGCGGCAAACCATCAAGGACAATGACCAGGAGTTCGTCGATGCGGCCAGCATGCTCACCGAACTGCGCGACGATAATCTCACACTGATCGCCCGGCTGCGTCTCGCGAAGGAAGCCGCTGATGCGGTGAAAGACAACGCTACGAGCGGGATCGTCGACGGATGGACCGACGAGGCCGAGCAGCGGGTATGGTTCCTCTTCGAGGCAAGCCGCGCGAGATAGTCGCGGCATCGCTTCCCTCCGCCCGCCTCAGAAATCTACGGTTTCTCCAGATGTCTAGGTTCGGGACTGATCGAGCATAGGCATATCCTGCGTTATGCGTCTACATCGCTGACGGTCATCGATACAGCCGCTGATTGAGTCCGAACCCTAATTACCGACAATCTGATGGACCTGACCCATGCAGAGTTTCTGCATGTCGCCAGCTTTGGTGTGAACGGATCGATCTTTGCCGGCACCCAAACCGTCCAGCGCGACGCGACCGACGCCATTTGGAACAACTGGGACATGGAAGCGGTCGCCCCGCCGAAATGGGCGGCAACGCTCCTGAACGACGGTGAGCGCGTGGATCAATGGCTGCACATGCGTTGGCACGCCCCCGCTTGTATGGCCCTTGCCGTTGGACTGGCTCGGGCAGGAACCGACCGGTCCAACATGGTGGTACCGCCGATGCTTAACCCGCATATTGTCACACCGGAGACATCCGCGAGTTCGCACTATTTCTACGACCACGAGGCAACCCCCGAGGCCGCAGCCCTCGCTCGACAGGTTTTTGTAGACGAGGACGAGCCCATGATCGAGGCAGCGCAAGAGGCTCTCGGCGACCAAGATTTTTGGTCCGCCCGGCCTGCCATTCTACAGACCGATGCTGCCGCCATCCGCGCGCGTCGGCACTTGATATCTTTACGCATGGCGGAAGAAAGGCACGCCAACATTGCCGCCCCCTGATGCAAGCTGTGCTTCGCCCACAAAGTGGACGGACAGCAAACCACCCATCGCAGTCGCGGCGGCCGTCGTTTCGGGCGGCCTGAAACCGGTCCGGCTGCTGTCCGCTGTGGCTCGTGCCGTTGACCGCCTGGAATGGCTATCAGGGGTGGGAAGCAGACATTGCCCTCCCAAAGCGCTCATGGCATCTCAGATAAATGAAAACACTATGCTCAGTTTTGCAACACTGCATCGTCGCTTCGCTGGCGGTAGCGATAGCAGGTTGCTCGCAAAATGTTTGTGCAAACTTCCCTATAAAATTAGCCAAAGATCGTAATATCTTTACCGAAATTCAATTTATGCCTGTGGAATCTGATTTCATTCCACTTCCCTCAAATTTCTCAGAAATTAATAGAATTATCTCTTCTTGTGGGATTCATATCGACCATCGTATGGTGCCGGGATCATTGCAAAGTAGTGGGGCGGTGAAGCTAAAGGGGCGTTATTTTCTGCGATACACTCCCATTTATGTCACTGACACCGTATATTATTTCGAAGTTGTGCATGGTCGAGTGCTGAACGCATACCAAAGTCAGTTCTGAACCCATCCGATGCCCGCTATGTGGCGGGACCAGAACGTCGCGGATGGGCGCTTTCGGGTGGTGAGCGGACGTTGATGCCAGAGGGCGTTCGTGTAGCCTGAGCAGATGACCGAAGCCCTCTTCATATTCTCCGCAAATGGTGTCGCGACCGAGGCGACCTCGTACCGTCCGGGTGCGCGACATGCACTCATGCTCTATGGCAGAGGCTCAGGGATAGAACCTGCCCGCGCGGCTGCCGTGGCCGGTGCCGAGAACAGAGGATGGAATTTTGTCGAGGTTCAGCGACAGAAAGAACTCGACGCTGACCTTTCGGCCATTGAGGACGAAACTCTGAGATCGGCAGCACAGGATGCATCGCGTCTGGGTCATTCCATGATCGTCTACCGGGACGAGTTGCCTCTAGACGGATAAGGCTGTCGTTGTCCGCCAGGGGGCGATGGCCGACCGGCAGTTTTTCTTGCTTCCGCTGGTCCGGCGCGATCTGAACGGATGATGGCTTACGAGCGCGCGAGAAACGCTTCTGGACGTCGACCATGGGCGCATAGCGGCCGTAGGAATTGTGCCCGTCCAGTCCGTCCACCGACGCGCCATAGCCGACCCAATGCTTCACCACGGTCATTACCCCGCCTCCGGCAAGGCCATGCGGGCTGCCCTGGAAGCCGCGCACGTAGGCCGCGCCCAGCGTACTGGTAAGCGCCGG
>Ga0247734_1002703_pt1 | contig 11258 bp, 12 predicted proteins | sample UWRJL103311B2_FD_180933 | JGI IMG/M metagenome (GOLD analysis project Ga0247734, IMG submission 180933) | Plant litter microbial communities from Arlington Agricultural Research Station in Wisconsin, United States - UWRJ-L103-311B-2 | ecosystem: Environmental > Terrestrial > Plant litter >... | reverse complement strand
CTTCTCGACGCCGCAGCGCAGGATGATCGCGGGGGCGCCCCACGCGGCGGCGTTGTCGTCCTCGACGAGGATCGAGTCCTCACCGGCCACCTTCTGCGGGGCGTCGGCGAACAGTGCCTTGCAGTCGACGGCAGTGCCCGGCTCGGTCGGGTAGGCGTCGACCCCGAGGCCCGGGCTGCAGCCCGCGACCACGAGGATCACGAGCAGCAGCAGGCGCTTCACCGTCAGACGTGGACGATCGGGCAGGTCAGGGTGCGGGTGATGCCGCTGACGCCCTGGATCTGCGACAGGACGAGCGCTCCGAGCTGGTCGACGCTGGGGCCCTCGGCGCGCACGATGACGTCGTAGGGGCCGGTGACGTCCTCGGCGAGGAGCACGCCGTCGATGGCACCGATCGCCAGGGCGACGTCGGCAGCCTTGCCGACCTCGGTCTGGACGAGGATGTATGCCTGAACGGCCATCGATGAGCTCCTTCGGGGGATGGTGGGAGGACTGTGACACGCTACCGGATCCCGCCGGTCGGCCCGCCTCCGGCTGCGACAAGATGGACGCATGGGCGAGTATGTGTCGGTAGGACATCGGGTGGTCATGCGGTTGACGTCATGCGCCGCCCCTCAGACGAGGTGGGCACGATGACATCAGTGGCGTCCGACGGACCCACGATCGGCGACATCGGCGAGTTCGGTCTGATCGACCGGGTGCGCGCCCAGATCGGCGACAACCGGCACATCCTGATCGGCTCGGGCGACGACGCCGCGCACGTCTCGACCAACGACGGCAGCTACCTGGTGTCGACCGATCTGCTGGTCGAGGGCCGACACTTCCGGCGCGACTGGTCCTCGGCGCACGAGGTCGGCCGCAAGGCGGCGGCGTGCAACCTGTCGGACATCAACGCGATGGGCGGTGTCGCGACGGCCCTGACGGTGGGCTTCGGCGCGCCCGCCGACCTGCCCGTCGAGTGGGCGCTGGAGATGGTCCGCGGCTTCGAGGCCGAGTGCGCGCACGTGGGGGCGCACATCGTGGGCGGCGACGTCACGGCGTCCGACTCGATCATCATCGCCGTCACGGCGATGGGCGACGCTCCCCGGCCCGTGCGACGGTCGGGGGCGCTGCCGGGCGACGTCGTGGCGTACTGCGGAGACCTCGGCCTGGCGGCGGCGGGCTTCGCGACCCTGAGCCGTGGCTTCCGATCGCCCAAGGCGGCCGTGGAGGCGCACCGCGTCCCGCACCCGCCCTATGCCGCGGGTCCGCAGGCGGCCGGGGCCGGAGCCACGGCCATGACGGACATCAGCGACGGGCTGCTCGCCGACCTGGGGCACGTCGCCGACGCCAGCGGGGTCGCGATCGACCTCGGATCGGCGGCGTTCGAGATCCCGGAGGCGGTGTCGACGGTCGCCGAGGCGCTCGGGCGCCGCGCCCTCGACTTCGTGCTGACGGGGGGCGACTCCTATGCGCTGGTCGCCACGTTCAGCTCCGAGACCGCGCTGCCGTCGGGATGGACCCGCATCGGCCGCGTGAGCGACGGCAGCGGCGTCACGGTCGACGGCCAGGTCTACGACGGCCCGGAGGGCCACCAGCACTTCAGGTCGTGACCGACGGCCTAGTCCTGGATCCTTGCGAAGGGTCGGTCGGCCTCGAGCTCGTAGGCGAGCTCCAGGAGGGTCTGCTCGTCGCCGTGGACGGCCGAGAAGTGCACGCCGATCGGCCGTCCGTCGGCGGTCTGCGCGAGCGGCAGCGACATCGCCGGCCCGCCCGACGCGTTGTTGAGGGGCGTGAACGCGGCGTACTGGACGAGTCGCTCGAAGTGCACGCGAAAGCCGACCGACGCGTTCAGGTGACCCAGTCGCGGGGTGACGTAGCCGAGCGTGGGGGACACGATGACGTCGACGTCGGTGAACGCCTCGCGGTAGACCTGCTCGGACTGCTTCAGGACGCGGATCGCCGACGGCGTGCGCCATGCGTGGCGCACGAAGCTGCGTGACAGGCCGCGGGTCAGCGGGTCGGTCAGCCGCTTGTCGAAGTCGGGGCTGTGCATGACCTGCCGGCCGAAGTGCTGCGTGCTGAACGCGAGCAGGGCCCAGTAGTGCTTGAACGCCTCCATGAACCGCTCGCCGTCCCCGGGGATCGGCACCGGCACGACGTCGTGGCCCAGCGCGGTGAGGCGGGCGACCGTCGCCAGGGTCGCCTGTCGTCCCTCGTCGTCGGTGGGGGTGCCGGTGACGGAGTCGAGGACGACGCCGATCCGGAGCCGCCGTGCGGACGGGCCCTCGACGAGGCCCAGCGGCGTCATGCCGGCGGCCGGGCGGAACCGCTGGGTGCCGGCCAGGAAGTGGGCGGTGTCGCGGACCGTCCGGGTCACGACGCCGTTCGAGACGATGTCGACCGGCAGCGATGCGGACTGCGCGGCGGCGACGACCCGGCCGCGGGTCGGCTTGAGCCCGACGAGGCCGCAGGCCGCGGCGGGGATGCGGATGGACCCGCCGCCGTCGTTGGCGTGCGCGATCGGGACGACGCCCGCCGCGACGAGGGCGGCGGACCCGCCGGACGAGCCGCCGGCGGAGTAGCCGGTGTGCCACGGATTGCGCGTGGGCGGCAGGGTGGCCCACTCGGCGGAGGCGTTGAAGCCGAACTCCGGCATCGTGGTCTTGCCGAGGACGCCGAGACCGGTCGCGCGCAGCTGGCGCGTGAACGGGTCGTCGGCGGCAGCCAGGCGCGATCGCATCGCGAGCGAGCCCTGGTCCGACGGCAGCCCGGCGACGTCGGTGTTGTCCTTGACGAAGGAGGGGACGCCGCTGAGGATGCCGGGCGGTGGGTGCTCGGACTGCTCGAGCGCTCGCCGGAAGTCGGCGGTCTGGATCGCGTTGAGGACCCGGACCGCGCCGGCGCGCCGGATCGCGGCCTGGGTGGCCTCCCGCGCGCTGATGCGCCTGGCCGCAACAGCAGCGGCGACCCCGACTGAGTCGAGGTCGCCGAGGGCGTCGTCACCGAAGGCGTGGACGCGGGTGGTCATCTCGTCCACGAGACGACCGACGTGACTAGCGTGAGACCTTGCCGGCCTTGAGGCACGAGGTGCAGACGTTCACGCGCTGCGGCGTTCCCTTGATGACAGCGCGCACGCGCTGGATGTTGGGATCGAAACGACGCTTCGTGCGTCGGTGCGAGTGGGAGACGTTGTGGCCGAAGCCGGGTCCCTTGCCGCACACATCACAGACCGCAGCCATGGCGAACTCCTGTTGATCGAACTACTTGAACGTTTGGGGGGTCGTCCCGACCGAGGCCAGCGGACAACCGCTCAAGAATAGCCGACGACCCGACGCCGAAGCGAATCAGCCCGTCGGGTCCGTCGCGCGGGGGGTGCTGGGCGATAGCCTCGCCCCATGGGCCTCACCCTCAACACCGCGGCATTCCGCGCGTGGACGCAGCTGTGCGCCGGGGCCCTCTCGTCGGCGCGGGCCGAGATCGACGCCCTCAACGTGTTCCCGGTCCCCGACAGCGACACGGGCACCAACGCCTACCTGACGTTCGTCTCCGGGGCCGACGCGGTCGACGCGCTGGCGGCCGACGCCGGCTTCGACGAGCTGGTCCGGGCCTACGTCGACGGGCTGCTCACCGGCGCCAAGGGCAACACCGGCGTGATCCTCTCGCAGCTGGTACGGGCCTGCCTGGGGGGTCTGTCGACCGAGCGCGAGGTCAGCGCGGCCGACGTCGCGCGGGCGTTCGTCGCGGCGTCCGACGCCGCGTGGGCCGCCGTGGGCGCGCCGGTCGAGGGCACGATCCTGTCGGTGGCCAAGGCGGCTGCGGTGGGCGCGACGACGGCCGCGGAGGCGGGCGTCGACGGGCGCACGGTGTTCGCGCGCGCGGCGCGCGCGGCCCGCGACGCACTGGCCCGGACGCCCGAGCAGATGGCGCTCCTCCAGCGCGCGGGCGTGGTCGACGCGGGCGGTCGCGCGCTCGTCGTGGTGCTCGACGCCACCGAGCAGGCGCTCACGGGACGCATCCCGCAGCAGGTCGCGGCCCACGTCCCCCAGCCGTTGCAGCTGGCCGGCGACGACCTCAGCGCCGACGGCCCGTCGTACGAGGTGATGTTCCTGCTCGAGGCCGACGCCGACCGCATCCCGGCCCTGCGGTCCGCGCTGCTGCCGCTCGGCGACTCGCTGGTCGTGGTCGGCGGCGACCGCCTCTGGAACGTGCACGTCCACGTCGACGACGTGGGGGCCGCGATCGAGGTCGGGATCGCCGCGGGGCGTCCGTACCGGATCGCCGTGACGCACTTCGCCGACCAGGTCGCCAGCCGGCCACGGACGGGCCGCGTCGTGATCGCTGCGACGACCGGCGCCGGGCTCACCGCACTGTGCAAGGAGGCCGGTGCGCAGACGCTCGAGTTCACCCGCGAGCGTCCGCTGACGGTCGCCGAGATGGGCGCGTCCCTGCGCGACGCCGGTGCCGGCGAGATCATCGTGCTGCCCAACAACAACCGGTACATCCGGCAGTTCGAGGCGGCGGCGCAGGCCGCCCGGCAGGACGGCATCCGCGTCGCGGTCATCCCGACCCATGCGCAGGTGCAGGGGCTCGCGGCCCTGGCGGTGCACGATCCCGGCCTGGCGTTCGACGAGGTCGTGGTCATGATGTCGAGCGCCGCCGCGCACACGCAGCACGGTGCCGTCACGCTCGCGACCGAGCCCGGCATGACGATGGTCGGTCCGGTCGGGCGCGGCGACGTCCTGGGCGTCGTCACGGGCGACTTCGCGGTCGTCGGCGACGACGTGCTGACGGTCGCGCGCGAGGTCATCGACCGCATCTTGTCGCCGGCCGGCGAGATGGTCACGGTGGTGCTCGGCGAGGGCTCCGACCCTGCGTACGAGGAGGCCATCGGCCGGTACCTGCGCGGGTCGCGGCCCGACGTCGACCTCGTCGTGTACGACGGCGGCCAGGAGAACTATCCGCTGTTCATCGCGGTCGAGTGATGGTCGATCTCACCACCCGGCTGGTCAACGTCCTCGGCGACAAGACCGCGTCGTCCCTCGACAAGGCGTTCGGCATGCGCGTCGTCGACGACCTGCTGCGGCACTACCCGCGCCGCTACGCCGAGCTCGGCCAGGCCACCGACCTGTCGGCCCTGCAGGTCGGGCAGCACGTCACGGTGATGGCGACGATCGTGGAGGCCAAGAACTACTCGTTCGGCCCCGGCGGCAAGCGCACGCGCACCGAGGTGGTCGTGACGGACGGCAGCGGCGGGCGGCTGTCGCTGACGTTCTTCCAGCAGCGCTGGCTCCAGGAGCGCATGCAGTCCGGACGGATGGGCCTGTTCTCGGGCGTGGTCGGGGCCTTCAACGGCCGGCTGCAGCTGACGCACCCCGACTACGACCTCATCGACGACGAGGGGGGCGCCGCCGAGTCGCGGCTGGCGCGGGGCATCATCCCGATCTACCGGGCGACCGCCAAGATCTCGACGTGGACGCTGGAGGGCTGCATCGCGATGGTGCTCGACATGCTCGACGCACCGCCCGACCCGCTGCCCGACGAGGTACGGGCCGCCCGTGGGCTGCCCGGCGCGGCCGCGGCGTTCGAGAGCATCCACCGCCCGCACGGCATGGGCGAGGCCATGACGGCGCGTCAACGGTTCCGGTTCGAGGAGGCCTTCGTCGTCCAGACCGTCTTCGCCCAGCGTCGCAGCGCCCTCGAGCACGAGCGTGCGGCGGCCCGGCCGCCGATCGACGACGGGCTGCGCGAGCGCTTCGAGCAGCAGCTGCCGTTCACCCTGACGGACGGGCAGCGGGCCGTCGTGGGGGAGGTGTCGGCGGACCTGGCCCGGACCCGTCCCATGCACCGGCTGCTGCAGGGCGAGGTCGGATCGGGCAAGACGATCGTCGCCCTGCTGTCGATGCTGCAGGTCGTCGACGCGGGAGCGCAGACCGCCCTGCTGGCACCCACCGAGGTGCTCGCGTCCCAGCACTACCGCGCCATCACGGCGATGCTGGGCGACCTGGCCAAGGGGGGCATGCTGGGCGCCGCCGACGCCGCGACGCGGGTGCGGCTGCTCACCGGGTCCATGGGCGCGAAGGCGCGCACCGCGTCCCTCCTCGACGCCGCCTCGGGCGAGGCCGGCATCGTCATCGGCACCCACGCGCTGATCCAGGACCACGTGCAGTTCGCGGAGCTGGGCCTGCTGGTCGTCGACGAGCAGCACCGGTTCGGCGTCGAGCAGCGCGCCGCCCTGGTCGACCGGGCCGACGTCAAGCCGCACGTGCTGGTCATGACGGCGACCCCGATACCGCGCACCATCGCGATGACCGTGTTCGGTGATCTCGAGGTGTCGACGCTCCGCGAGCTGCCGGCCGGACGACAGCCCATCCAGACGACCGTCGTGCCCGCCGCCGAGCGTCCCGCATGGCTCGAGCGCGGCTGGCAGCGGGTGCGCGAGGAGGTCGGCAAGGGACGTCAGGCCTACGTCGTCGTGTCGCGCATCGGCTCCGACGACGACGACGGCAGCAACGAGACCAGCTCGCTGGTCGAGCTGCACGAGGAGCTCGTCGGCGGTCAGCTGCACGGCCTGCGGGTCGGTGCGCTGCACGGACGCATGACACCCGACGACAAGGACGCCACCATGAACGCCTTCGCGGCCGGTGACCTCGACGTCCTGGTGGCCACGACCGTCGTCGAGGTCGGCGTCGACGTCCCCAACGCCACGGTCATGGTCATCATGGACGCCGACCGGTTCGGGATGTCCCAGCTGCACCAGCTGCGTGGGCGCGTCGGCCGTGGCTCCGAGGCCGGCCTGTGCCTGCTGGTCACCGGCAGCGAGGCCGACTCGCCGGCCCGCGAGCGGCTGGACGCCGTCGCGTCCACCACCGACGGCTTCGAGCTGTCGCGTCTGGACGTCGAGCTGCGTCGTGAGGGCGACGTGCTCGGAGCGGCGCAGTCCGGCGTCCGGTCGAGCCTGCGGCTGCTGTCGGTCGTCAAGGACGGCGACGTCATCGACGACGCCCGCTCGGCCGCCGACGCCCTGGTGCTCGCCGATCCGACGCTGGCAGGACACCCGGCCCTGGCGGCCGCGGTGCACGACCTCGAGCACTCCGAGCAGGCCGACTACCTGGAGCGGACATGACCCGCATCATCGCCGGGACGTACGGCGGACGCCGCATCCTGACGCCCAAGGGCGACGGCACCCGGCCGACGTCCGACCGGGTGCGCGAGGCGATGTTCTCGTCGCTGGAGTCCGAGCTCGGCGGCTTCGAGGACCTGCACGTCCTCGACCTGTTTGCCGGGTCGGGGGCGCTGGGTCTCGAGACGATGTCGCGGGGTGCGCAGCACGTGCAGTTCGTCGAGTCCGACGGACGCGCCGCGGCTGTCGTGCGGGCCAACGTCCGCGAGCTCGGCATCGCGCGCGCCGCCGTCGCGAGGACCACGGCCCAGGCCTTCCTGGCGCACCCGCACGACCCCCGCTTCGACCTGGTGTTCGTCGACCCGCCGTACGCGATGGACACCGCCGAGGTGGCCGGCCTGGTCCGCCGACTCAGCGAGTCGTCGGCGCCGGACGCGCTCTTCGTCGTCGAGCGCGCCACCCGCGACCCCTTCGAGTGGCCTGCCGGCGTCGAGGGCCTGCGGAGCAGGAAGTACGGGGAGACGACGCTGTGGTTCGGACGCCCTGCGGTACGGTCGCTGACATGACGAAGGTCGTGTGCCCCGGTTCGTTCGATCCCGTGACCAACGGTCACCTCGACATCATCGAGAGGTCGGCCCGGCTGTTCGACGAGGTCGTCGTGGCGGTGCTCGTCAACGAGAACAAGCGAGGCCTGTTCACGATCGACGAGCGTCTCGACCTGCTGACCGAGGCGACCAAGCACCTGCCCAACGTCTCGACGGCGTCCTTCACGGGTCTGCTGGTCGACTTCTGCACCGGCCACCACGTCGATGCGATCGTCAAGGGGCTGCGCGCCGTCACCGACTTCGACTACGAGCTGCAGATGGCGCAGATGAACGGCAGCCTGACCGAGGTCGACACGGTGTTCATCCCGACCTCGCCGGAGTACTCGTTCCTGGCGTCCAGCCTCGTCAAGGAGGTCGCCAAGCACGGAGGCGACGTCTCCGGCCTGATCCCCGGGTTCGTCAACGACGAGCTCAAGGCCAAGTTCGCCTGAGGCCGACGGAGTCGTGACGTCGCCGGATGCCTTCGAGGCGGAGCGCCCACGGCTGACCGCGATCGCCACCCGCGTCCTGTCCGACGCGGCGGAGGCCGAGGACGTCGTGCAGCAGGCGTGGCTACGACTCGACGCGACCTCCGCGGACGTCCGCGACCTGCCCGCGTGGCTCACGACCGTCACGACCCGGTTGTGCCTCGACCGGCTCAAGGCCCGGGTGCCCGTCCCCACCGACGACGACCCGGACGACCTCACGACACCCGATCCGGCCGACGAGGTGGCGCTGGCCGACGCCGTGGGAGAGGCCCTGCACGTCGTGCTGGACCGGCTGTCGCCGCCCGAGCGGGTCGCCTTCGTGCTGCACGACAGCTTCGCGGTGGAGTTCACGACGATCGCCGCGGTCCTCGACGCGACGCCGGCCGCCGCGCGGAAGCTGGCCTCGCGGGCGCGCGCCAAGGTGGCCGGACCCGTCGCGGGCGGGCGACTCGCGGCCTGGGAGGTCGTCGACGCGTTCATGGCCGCGGCCCGGCACGGCGACTTCTACCGGCTCGTCCAGCTGCTCGCCGAGGACGCCGTGGTGTCGGCCGACGTCGCAGCCGTCGCCGCCGGCACGCCGCAGCGCATCGAGGGCGGACGTGAGGTCGCGGAGTTCTTCGACGGCAGCGCGTCGGCGGCGCTGCCGGTGCTCGTCGGCGAGCGACCCGCTGCGGCGTGGTTCCACCGCGGGGCGCCGATGGTGCTGTTCGACTTCGCGATCGTCGACGAGACCGTGCAGGCCATCACGTTCCGGGCCGATCCGGACGTGCTGGCCGCGATCGCGCGCCGTGACGGAGCCGACCGGCGGGACTGACGCGTCGGGACTGGGGCGGGGGGGGCCGTCACATCCGGGGGCCGGCAGTCGTCAAGGGGACAGACCCACCCCGAGGAGAGGAACGACCGACGATGAAGACCATGACCTGTCAGCAGCTGGGAGGTCCCTGCGACCTGGCGCACCACGGCGAGACCGCCGACGACGTCATCAACGCCCAGGACCAGCACCTCAAGGACGCGGAGAGGGCCGGCGACGCGACGCACCAGGAGGCCCGGGACGCCATGAAGAGCCGGTGGCGCCACCCCAAGAGGTCGCTCGGCTGGTACAACGACGCCAAGAAGACCTTCGCGGAGCTGCCGGAGGACTGACCCGCAGGGTGCGACTCAGTCGGGCAGCTGGGGGACCGCCAGGTGGTCGGTGGACCCCAGCTGCACGGCCCGGCGCAGCGCCGTGGAGCCGAACTTGTCGCGCACGGCGTCGATCGCGTCGTCGAGCTCGGCACCGCTCGTGACGTCGATGGGGAGCGCGAGCTGCGCCGGGGCGTCGTCGAGGGATCCCAGCGACACCCCGATCAGGGTGATGCCCTTGTCCTTGATGGCAGCGGCCCGCGTGGCCAGCAGCCGCCGTGCGACGTCGAGCACCGTCAGGTGGTGGGCGGTCGGCCGCGACAGCGTGTGCGACGACGTGGACCGGGTGAAGTCGCCGAAGCGGATCCGGATCGTGACGGTGCTCCCGGTCCGACCCGCGGCCCGCATGCGCGACGTGACCCGGTCGACGAGCGTCAGCAGCGCGAGGTCGAGCTCGGCGGGGGAGTGGTCGCCGCGTCCGATGGCGTGCTGCGCCCCCATCGAGCCGCGTCGCCGGCCGGTCTGGACCGGCCGGGGGTCGCGGTTGTGCGCGAGGGCGTGCAGGTGGTGGCCGGCGCCGGGTCCCACCAGCTGGACCAGCTCGCTCTCGAACATCTCCGCGACGTCGCCGACCGTGCGGATGCGCGCGTCGCGGAGCTTGCCCGACGTGACCTTGCCGACGCCCCAGAGCCGCTCGACGGGCAGGGCGTGGAGGAACTGGAGCTCCTGCTCGACCGGGACGACCAGCATCCCCTCCGGCTTGGACACCGCCGAGGCCACCTTGGCGAGGTACTTGGTGCGGGCCACGCCCACCGAGATCGGCAGCCCGACCTTCTCGCGCACGTCGACGCGCAGCTGGGTCGCGATCGTGGAGGGCAGGCCGCGGATGCGCCGCAGGCCACCGACCTCGAGGAACGCCTCGTCGATCGAGAGCCCCTCGACCAGCGGCGTCGTGTCGTGGAAGACGTCGAACACCGCGCGGCTCGCCTCGGTGTAGGCCGAGAACCGGGCGGGGACGACGACGGCCTCAGGACACAGCTGCAACGCCTGACGGCCGTTCATCGCGGTGCGCACGCCGCGGGCCTTGGCCTCGTAGCTGGCGGCCAGCACGACACCCCCGCCGACGATGACCGGACGCCCGCGCAGCGACGGGTCGTCCCGCTGCTCGACGGACGCGTAGAAGGCGTCCAGGTCGGCGTGCAGCACCGTTCCCTCGGTGAGGGTGCCGTCGGTCATGTCGCCACTGTCCCACCCGGCTCCGACATCGTCGCGGCGGGCGGTGGCCGATTGGCCTCGGCGCACCCCCGCGGGTTACGATTCTCTTCGGCCTGTTCGCAGGTCGATCCTTCGTCGTGCTCTTGGATGGATGAGTGAGCGTGCATACCGGACCGCTGGTCTTCGACACCCACGAGATGGGTCGCAAGCCCGGTGCCGAACGCACCTTCACCCGGTCCGTCGAGGCGCCGGCGAAGATGGGTTACGACGTCAACGCCGTGCCCGAGGGCTCCACGATCGAGCTCGAGCTCCGGCTCGAGGCGATCATGGAGGGGATCTTGGCAACAGGGACCTTCTCGGCGCGGGCCGTGGGCGAGTGTGTGCGGTGCCTGGACCCGATCGACGAAGCTGTCGTGGTGGGATTCCAGGAGCTCTACCTCTACGACGCACCCTCCAGCCAGGAGGAGACGGACGAAGAGGATCATGTCCTCGAGGACGAGCTGCTCGACCTCGAGCCCGTCCTGCGGGACGCGGTGGTGCTCGCACTGCCGCAGAACCCGTTGTGTCGTCCGGACTGTCCGGGACTGTGCCCCGAGTGTGGGGCGCGACTCGCGGATGATCCAGATCACACACACGGTGAGGCGATCGACCCACGGTGGTCGGCGCTGAGCCAGCTGGCGGAGCAACCGGTCCCGTCAGCCGACCAGTCAGAGTCGGACATCACGTCCGACGACAGCAAGGAGTAGA
>Ga0247734_1002702_pt1 | contig 11262 bp, 14 predicted proteins | sample UWRJL103311B2_FD_180933 | JGI IMG/M metagenome (GOLD analysis project Ga0247734, IMG submission 180933) | Plant litter microbial communities from Arlington Agricultural Research Station in Wisconsin, United States - UWRJ-L103-311B-2 | ecosystem: Environmental > Terrestrial > Plant litter >... | reverse complement strand
ACTGCGCCAGTGGTGAGGTAAGGTTTGAAGTCTGGTCCAGGATGGCATAGGAATCCAAGAAGTCAGATGTTAGGGGATGTAGTAAACGTTACCGGGCGTGAAGCATTGGCATGGAGCAACGCCAAGCGCCACCTTTGCACATATGCAATCGTTATTAATACTGAATGATGAGTGGTCGACTTGCTGGAACCGGTAACTGAGGGGCAATACAAAAATTATAATTGAGTAAGAAAATGAGTGAAATAAAAATAAGTTACAATTTTGAGGGAGACGTTGCATTGGTCACCGGTGCAGGTGCGGGTATTGGATTGGCAACTGCGATAGCTTTTGCAAAGGCTGGTGCAGCAGTAGTGCTTTCAGACATAAATGAGGATTTGCTAATTATCGAAACGGAAAAACTAAGAACTGCCGGATACACAGTCAGCAGTTTCAAATGCGACGTTGCTGATGAATCTCAGGCAGCTGCCCTAATAAAGCATGCGGTAGATACCTTTGGGCGTTTGGATATGGTCTTTCTCCGGGCAGTAGGCTATCAGCAATACACGGTCATTCGGGTGCATTCCTTTCAAAAGATAGGCCGGGTCCTAGGCAAAAGCAAGGCCCGTGTCTGTAACTGACACATTAATTTCAGTATTGACAGGCATTTTTCCCCCGCTGAAAATAGCTTTAGAATAGTCAGTAGCCATTCAATTCATAGGTTACTGTATTACCAATTTACCTTTAAATTCACTTTTACCTTTTTTTGATGTTGCCATAATAAATGTTGTTATGAATAGATGTCTGTTATATTTTATCCAGAGCGAAACCGGCCTTTAAATAACATTCAGATGAGGTTGGTAAGGCGTTGGTTTGGCTGCAACCAAACCAATGCCTTACCAATGCTTTATCAATGCGCTCTCAACCTCTCGCCAACACAAAACAGTACCTGAATAATACCTGGACTTGTTTATCACGCCGAATCAATATCATTTAGCCCTATTGTGCAGCTATAGATAAAGAATGGCTTTGCTCCGAATAGAATATACGAATGAATACCTTTTTCTAAACACGGTACCGCTCAGTCCCGGAATATTCCAAAGCGCATGCTGACAAAGTGTTAAGGCTGAAAGAATTAATTTGTAGCGTTCTGAGAATTTAAATCGTTTACTTTGTAAACAACCAAATTGTATGAAAAAAATCTTAACGCGCTCACTCTGTATGCTGCTGCTGCTTTCGGTAATCAGCTGTAAAAAGAAATCAGCAGAATCAACCTTAAACGGAACATGGGAACTAAGGTATATTGAAGGAATTCAAATTGCAGGAGCTGATCCGAATTTTAAGGCCGGTAACGGAAACGTGCTGAAATTTTCGGAATCCAATTATGAAAGATATGCAGATCATAAGCTTATTGACAGCGGAACCTTCACTTTTCAGAAAGAAGAAGTCAGGATCAATAACAGCAAGTCCAATTTCAGTGTTTTGCTAAAGAATAAGGAAAAAGTATACATCAACCTAGCTGGAAAAAAGCTCGTCGTTTTTTACGGGCAGATCGCTGCTGACGGGGTAGAAAATCATTACGAAAAACAGTAATTACAGGGGCTGCCAGCAGCAAGCCGGTAATTACTCATATTTAAGCGCATCAATCGTATTTCCGGCAGCTACCCTGTAAGACCTGATGCTTACAGTGATTAAGGTGATAAGCATAGAGATCATAAAAGCCAGCGCAAAGGGCCATATACTCAGGTCTATCCGGTAGGCAAATCCGGATAGCCACTTTGAAACAAACATATAGGCCAATGGCCAGGCCACTAAATTTGCTGTAAAAACCATCAGCAAAAATGAACTGTTCAGCATTTTCACCAATTCCAGTGTTGAAGCACCCAATACTTTCCTGATGGCCACTTCCCTGTTACGCTGCGCAACTACAAACGAAACCAAACCAAACAGACCAATAAAGGAGATAAAAATAACCACACCAGCGAATACTTTAAACAATACCCCTGTTACACGCTCACTTTCGTAATATTTATTCACATCATCGCTGATAAATTTTGCATTATAAATATAATCAGGAAAGGCACTGTTCCACAATGCTTCCACCCTTCTCATCGCAGGCATCAGCTGTTTGCCCTCTATTTTTATAGCAGCTTTATAGTATTCATCCGGATTTGGCCGTATGAGCAACGGTGATATACTTTCCTTGAGCGACCTGTCATTAAAGTCTTTAACAACGCCCACAATCGGCAGTGACTCATTCCCACTCGCAGCGATAATTTTTCCAAGAACATCCTCCGGATTCGTGATTCCCAGTTTCCTGATAAAAGTCTGGTTAACCACACAACCCCTGGCCCTGTCACTTTTTACAAAAGCTTTCCCGGCAAGCAGCTGCAAATCGAACAGCTTGAAATAATCTTCATCGGCAATGGATATCCGCACCTCAAAATCATTATTTTTTATTCCGTTATAACTGAAATCAGTTGTCCAGGTATCCTCAGATAACGGAGGGACAGTACAATAACTCAGCATTTGTACTCCGGGTATCCGTAATACCTGTTCTTTGAAAGTCCGGTACCTGGTCCTGCTTAAGCTATCTCCGGGCGTATTTACCATTGCAATGGACCCGGTAGTAAAACCCAGCGGCTTCTGCCTGATGTACTCCATCTGGCGGATAATCACCAATGTGCCGATAATGAGAATAATGGTGACCGCAAACTGTACCACCACCAGTATCTTACGCAGGTTTAACCCGCTGCTGTTTACTGTAAGCCTGTTTTTAATAGCCAAAGCAGGGCTAAAACCGGACATGACCATTGCCGGGTAGAACCCCGCCAGAAAGCTGACAATGATGATCAGTATACCCATGAATATAAAGATCGAAGGATGTGAGAACAAACTAAAGGTAATGTTGCCGCTAAAAAGGTTGGCCATCATAGGGATAGCAAGTTCTGATAGTATACAGGCCAGTAACATGGACATCAGTACAATCGCAAATGTTTCGGTTAAAAACTGGGTAACCAGCTGCCGGCGTCTACTACCCATTACCTTGCGTATCCCAACCTCCCTGGACCGGTTGATAGCCTGTGCTGTAGCCAGATTGATAAAATTGATACAGGCAGTGAGCATTAAAAACAGGCCAATAACAGCCAGTCCATAAATTTCTTTCATGGTGACCGACGTATCGGCGAAATTGCCGTAATGTTCGCTGAAATGAATATCGCTCAATGACTGAAATGAATTGTTCTGATTACCGGCTATCTTTTTATCCTCAAAATATTTTTTATTGAACTGTGCCAGTGGTTTTTGCAGGTCGGCAATACGCACACCTTTTTTAAGGAGCACATAACATTCCGTCTGCGAAGCCACAGCATCCCAGTTCTTACCGTTCTTTTGATCAAAAGTCTGGTAACTGACCACGACCTTTAAAGGGAAACTGCTATTTTCAGGCATATCTTTGAATACCCCTGTTACTTTTAAATTTGTTTGATTGCTCAGTAAAATGCTTCTGCCGAGAGCCTTTTCCGTCCCGCCAAAAAATTTCATTGCCATACTTTCAGATAAGGCTACTGTGTTTGGTGCGGCCAGGGCCTGTACAGGTTTACCGTGAAGCCACGGGATATCGAAAATTTCAAAAAGATCAGGTTCAGCATAGAATACCCCCTCTTCAGTTTTTAGGATCACATTCCCACGGTCATCTTTCACATGCAGGATTCTCCCCCTTCTCACCAAAGCGGCAACTTTTTCAAGACCGGCGAACTCATTTCTGGCTGCCGCTATCAACGGAATTGGAACACCCTGAGAATAGTCTGTGTAACTGTTGTATTTCCAGTTGGTTACAAACCTGTAAATTCTGCCTTCATGCTGATATCCTTCATCAAAGCTCAGCTGAAAACGGATAAAGATAAATATAAGGATACAACCCGCCATCCCGACGGAAAGCCCCAGTATATTGATCAGCGTATAACCCTTGTTTTTCCAAAGGTTTCTCCAGGCGATTTTCAGGTTGACTTTAAACATTTTTATGAGTTCTGATATCATGGACCCACTATCAGTATGCCAATTTAAAAATACGTCATATGTGCTTTTTAAATTGGTATTTTACACCTGCTGTATTCATCAACTGTTCGTTTCTGACCATCTTACTGACCGAAAGCGCACACCGTCATTTATTAAACCTTACAAAAGAAGCTTGAAATCACTTACCTGAAATACGTATATTGTAATGCATGACCAAAGATATATTAAATGAAATTTTATTGATCTGTGATTTATTGCCGGATCAGATGAGGGCGATAGCTCATGATCAATTTTTTGCTAAACCCTTATCTAAATGGTCCCGGCAGGAAGTTCTGGGCCACCTGATAGATTCGGCAAAGGTGAATACCGAGCGATTTGTAAGAGGACAAATTGAGAATAACCCTCAGATCTTTTATGATCAGGATGACTGGGTTGCGGTACAGGATTATCAGCACCATGACAAAGAGCACCTAATCGTTTTATGGGAATCGTTAAACCGCCATCTTGTTCATGTGGCAACTCATATTTCTGAGAAAGATATGGAGCGTACATGTATGATGAGGAACGGCCAGTCCCTCACATTACAATTTTTGATTGAAGACTATCTTAACCATTTACAACACCATATCGGGCAAATTATATATTGAATGCACCGTCAAATCGGGCGGGAGAAAACTATAACGCCATGTCTTTGTTATGCCCTAAATATCATTTATGCCAGACATTGCCCAACGTTTTCCGGAAAACCCTCTCCTGCTGCCAAAAGACCTGAAATCCAGTAGTCAGGAAATGCAAATCATCAGTCTGCTTAATCCGGCGGCCTTTACTTTTCAGGGTAAGACCTGGCTACTGATCCGCGTGGCCGAAAGCTTGGCGCAGAAGGAAGGATTTGTGTATGTTCCCGTGCTGGATGCCGCAGGTGACACGTCTTATATTGAGGTTCCTCTGAATGATCCTGACCTTATTGCAACAGACGCAAGGGTATTCAGATACAAAGGCCTGGATTACCTGACCACGGTATCTCATCTCAGGTTATTATCTAGCGGTGATGGCGTACATTTTGAAGAATCTGACGAATATCCGCCATTGTTTGGACATGGGGCTGCAGAGAGGTTCGGAATTGAAGATTGCCGTGTCAGTCTGATAGAGGACACCTATTATCTAACCTTCACTGCCGTATCTGAAAATGGCGTTGCCGTAGGACTGAAAACAACAAAAGACTGGAAAACATTTGAATCCAAAGGTTTGATCCTGCCACCGCACAATAAAGATTGCGCAGTATTCGAAGAAAAGATCAATGGAAAATTTTACGCTTTACACCGGCCCAGCAGCGTGGACCTCGGCGGTAACTTTATCTGGCTTGCAGAATCACCGGACGGATTACATTGGGGAAATCATAAATGTATCGTTAAAACCAGGACCGGCTTTTGGGACAGTGCGAGGGTTGGCGCCGGTGCAGCTCCAATTAAAACTGAATCCGGCTGGCTGGAGATCTACCACGGGGCAAATGAAAAACACCAGTATTGCCTCGGAGCATTTTTAATGGATCTGGACGATCCCTCAAAAGTTATTGCCAGAACACCTGAGCCCATTATGGTACCTCTCGAAAACTATGAGCTGAGTGGATTTTTCGGCTTTGTGGTGTTTACCAATGGTCATATTATAACAGGTGATCAGCTTACCGTTTATTATGGAGCAGCTGATGAGTTTGTGTGCGCTGCACATTTTTCTGTTAAAGCGATCATGGCGGCATTAGTTACCTGAAATTACATCAAATGCAATAAATCTGCTCTTTTTAACAATCAGGGACTGTAATCCTTATATCCAAATTTTGAACTTTCAAAAACAAAAGATAGATTTGAGCAATAGATTAATTTATTGACAAATAAGAACACCTTTATTGATCTCTTCAACAAGGCGATGTCGTAATCTTCTCAGTTATGCCACATCGTTTCAAACCATATATTAAATGAATGAATATGTAAATTTCATAACTAAGTTTTTGCCTATGACGGAAGAAGAGCAATTGAGAATAACACAGTATACTTCTGAAAAAACGTATAAAAAGGGAGAGCTTATACACTCAAAGGGCGATATCTGTACACATATTTTGTTTGTGGTAAGTGGCTACGGACGATCATATTCACTGGATATGAATGGAAGGGAATTTACCTGGAACCTTAATTTCAACGATCAGGACTCACAATTCAGGAACCTTTTTATTTTCGATTTCTCAAGCTTCCTGTCGCAGGAGCCGACGGAGCTTTATGTGGAAGCTATTACCGAGATGAAGGTAATAAGACTGAGTAATAAAGAAATGAAAAAATTATATGCTAAAAATCTGAAATACCAGGAGGCAGGACGGCTGATGGCAGAAACTGCATTTCGCTCTATGCAAAAAAGAACGTTCTCTTTGTTAACAATGACTGCCGAAGCCAGGTATGAACAAATGTTAAAAGAAGAACCGAAGCTGCTTCAGAAGTTTCAGCAGTACTATATTGCCTCCTATCTTGGAATCACGCCACAATCTTTAAGCAGGCTCCGCAGCAGCAGTATATAAACTCACCCTGTCATTCAACCGGGCAACACTTCATTTCTGACTGTAACGGCGAAGGCCAGCCTGTTATTTCACCAACATGTTTTTAGAATATCGTTCTCTTGAAGCCTTTATAGTTGGCATATGCTCCAGTGCCCATTGTGTAAGTGTTGCGATTGAAGGCAGGAGGCTGTTACCAAGATCTGTCAGGGTATATTCTACGCGTGGCGGCACCTGCGGATAGATCTTTCTCGATACCAGCCCATCCGCCTCAAGAGTTTTCAGCGTCACCGTCAGCATCTTTTGCGAGATATTGCCAATAATACCATTGATCTCGTTAAAGCGTAGTGTACCTGACTCACCTAAAATGGATATCACAAGGATCGACCATTTGTCCCCGATCCTGTCGAGCACATTTCTTACAGGACAATCTTCGATAATTTGATATTTTTCTAAGTTTTCTTTTATCATAACAAATTGATTATCAACAATAGTCACCCGGAGGTTAGTTAGTGAATTCAAAGTGCCTTCTTGTTTAGCCCTAAGTTACTAATTATCTTTAACTCTCCAAAAGTAACTAAAGCTTTGGAGTTGAACACTATTATTTATTTAAATCATTTGATATGAGTCAGATCTTAATAACAGGTGCTACAGGGCATCTTGGGGCAGCGGTAACAGAAAACCTGTTAAAGAAAACAAATCAAGCCAATATTAACGTCCTGGTTAGAGATGCGGCAAAAGCGGCAACTTTCGAAGCGAAGGGTGTCACCGCAAAAATTGGCGATTATAACGATTATAATTCACTTTTAGCAGCATTTAAAGGCATAGATAAGTTATACCTCGTTTCCGGTAACGATATTGCAAACCGTAAAGCGCAGCATGAAAATGCGGTTAGAGCAGCGAATGAAGCGGGGGTGAAACATATTGTATACACCAGTTTCCAGCATAAAAATGAAACCGAAACATCGGCAATATCATTTATTGCAGCAAGCCACCTCTACACTGAAAAGTTAATTAAGGCAACCGGCATTACCTATACCATACTGCAGCACGGGCTGTATGCAGACATTATCCCTCTTTTCGCAGGTGAACACCTGCTGGACAACAAAACTATTTTTTTGCCAGCCGGAGAAGGAAAATGTGCATTTGCAACTAGGGAAGATTTCGCTGAAGCCGGTGCAAATGTATTACTTGAAGAGAGCGAAAAATTCAATCACACCACCATTGAACTTGCAGGATCAGAGGCTGTATCCTGGAGGCAGATCGCTGCTATCATTTCAGAAATCACCGGACAGGAGATCAACTATGTTTCGCCTTCCGCAGATGATTTTTCGTCTACCCTGGAGAAAGCAGGCGTACCGGCAGAATACATCGGTCTTTTCTCCGGATTTAGCCAGGCCCTGGCCCAGGGAGAGTTTGATGAAATAACCGGCGACATGGAAACACTTCTTGCCCGAAAACCAGTATCTGTTGCTGAATACCTTCAATCTGTATACGGCAAAATCTAGTGATTAAGCCTCCCCCCCGAATTGGCCTGGGGGGAGCTTGACATTGCAGCGGCAGGCTTAACGCGTTCTAAGCACAAACAATATCAAATTGCAATCCCCTTGTGCTATTGCCAGAAGTCTACAACAGATGTTATTGATTGCGTTACAGCGCTTCGATTTCCGAGGTATTCAATTGGGTAGCCCTGGAAATTAATTCAGTGGAGACACCGTTTTTCTTCAATTCAATAGCAATTTCTAATGCTTTTTTCTGTTCACCCTTTTGAAACCCCTCCTGCATCCCTTCTTTCAAAGCCTGGTTTTTAGCATATTCCATTACCGCATAATTATCCCATCTGCGCTTTTGCTCTATTTCATAAGCACTTCTTTCGGCGCGTGTAAAATTTGTGTATTCTGCCATGTCAAATAATTTTTCAAATATAGGTTCATTAAAATTTGAGGGCCTTTCCCTCAGTTCGTTCATATTTTTTAAGGCAAACAGCCACTTATCCAAAATAGTATCCAGTTGAAATTGCGTTTTATTGAAATTACACAACTCAATAAACAAGAAACCAAATTCTTCGTGAAATATTTCGCCGCTATCGGCGTCACACAGAAGGATTCTTCGCAGATACCTGTCCTTCAATCCAGGATCAGATTTAAAATCACTAAGAATTGCAACTAAGTATACCTCAGAAATTGCGTATTTCCATTCTTTCCTTTTGCCCTTGGGAGCCTGCCCGCTGATCTGCCGCGATGTATAAAACAATGCCCGCTTAGTAAAGTGATCCTGTTTTGAGCGCTGGACTTCAATTAAAAACTTCTCACCATGATCACCGGTACACAATACATCAAAGATCGCCCCGCCTTCATCTATGGAATTTCCGGGATGATCATTCTTATTGAATTCCAGATCGACAATATGTTTGCGACCTCTGAACAGCGCATTTAGCAATGAAAGAAGCAAATCTTTGTTTTGTTCGTCTCCGAATATTCTTTTAAAACTAAAGTCCATCAATGGGTCAATATAGCGGGGTAGTTCTTCATTCATATATTATGTTCTTTACAGGCAAATATAGCTATATTTTCTTAAAAAGAATATTATTAACATAAAAGACAACAAAAACATTTTATACACGCTAATAGTTTCATGTAAGTTACCTTAAAAAGGTAATTAGAATTATCCCTGGGTCATCTGCCAATGCCAGCCAATAAAGCATTCAGTACTTACCGGTCCTCTACATATTAATAACAAACATTCATCATACATGCTTGTTGTATCCAGACAGTTGATCCAAAAATAGGTAAACGGTATTTAATCAAACTGGTAGAATGGCTAAGCACTAAATCTTTAGAACATGAGTAAATTAAAAAACCTGATTGCAGGACTTGCAGGTGCAGTAGCATTAAATATCCTGCACGAAACATTAAAAAAGAAAAGTGACAATGTGCCCAGAGTAGATCTGCTTGGAGAAGATGCCCTGCAGAGAACGCTGAATTACTTTGGCGGCAATATTGATCATAAAGAAACCTTATATAATGCTACCCTGGCAGGTGATATCGTAGGGAATACATTGTACTATAGTATAATCGGGGCCGGAAACGCAAAATATTTATGGCCTAAAGTAATATTTGTAGGATTAAGTGCCGGAATCGGGGCGGTTAAACTTCCTAAACCAATGGGACTGGATGAAACACCCGTGGCAAAGAACGACCAGGTAAAGGTTCTCACCGTAGGTTATTATTTGTTCGGAGCAATAGTTACCGGATTAGCTGTGAAAATGTTAAGTAAATCCAGCTGATCTTTTTTTGCAAACTTTTTTTTTGAAAAGATGTTATTTAAATATTCAAAAAACTCAATCCCATGATAACAGAAATCAACAGATCACAATCATACGAAAAAATTGAAAATTCAAATTTCGGAACCCGCAGCTATTATTTCCATCCCGACGAAGACTTCAGAGAAGACTGGGATTGGGGAAAAACGTCTGATGCTGACTCTCAGGAAAATGATTAGCTTACAAATACCATTACTTCAAGCGAATAAAGCTGGTATTGAGACCAATACCAGCTGTTAGTTATCAGGCGACCGCATGTTTCATTTCCACTGCTGCGCTTTCGCTTCCGAACACCCTTTTTTGAGAGGAAGCTATAACCTCATGCGGAGATCCCAAACGTATTGCGCTTACTTCGTCCAGCTGTCTCATCTGCACATCAGAGAGTGTTACATTTAAAGAATCAAGGTTATCTTCCAGCTGTTTTACCGTGCGCGGACCGATAATGGTAACGGAAGACAAAGTCGTATGGTTGTGTTTCTGGCGCAGCCATGCCAGTGCGATATCCAGCATTTTAACCCCGGTTTCTTTCGACATATTTTCAAGGCAGTTTAAAATTGCTGTTTCCCGTTCCCCATCTTCTTTACGAAAGACGGCACCACCCCATTTCTCTAATCTTGAGTTAGCATCTTTTACAACATCACGGTATTTGCCTGTGAGCAACCCGCCCCCCAGGGGTGACCAGAACGCTACGCCTAAACCCAGCGCTTCGGCCATAGGTAAAAGGTCCCTGTCTGCCGTACGTTCTATCAGGCTATATTCGATCTGGATTCCTGCAATGGGCGCCCAGCCTCTCAGCTCTGCCAACTGGGCAGCGGTGGCGATACGCCAGGCAGGAAAATTAGACAAACCCGGGTAAAGAACCTTTCCGTCCCGCACCAGGTCATCAAAACCGCGGACAATTTCTTCGATCGGTGTCTGCCCATCCGAAAGGTGTGCCCAATAAATATCCAGCCGGTCTGTTTTCAGCCGCTTAAGACTGGCTTCCACAGAACGGATCATATTTTTGCGGTTGTTGCCGGATGTAAGTAATCCCGGCTGCCCCTCAGCGCCAAAACTGAATTTTGTGGAGAGCACAACCTGGTCACGCGAGGCACCAATAAGGTTGCCAACTATTGTTTCCGATTCCCCAACCTGGTAGCTGTCTGCCGTATCAATCACATTACCACCCGCTTCCAGGTAGCGGTCCAATACCTGCCTTGCTTCTTTTTCATCAGCCCCATGGCCGCCCCAGGCGGTACCGAAATTGCCCGCCCCCAGTATCATTTCTGAGATCCGCAGTCCAGTTTTTTGTCCAAATACCTTGTATTTCATATCAATTATCAATTAGTAAGTTTTTGCGGCGCCCTATAATATAATGATCATTATATTATAGGGCAAATTTTTTTATATGAAAATCTTTTGAACCACCTCC
>Ga0247734_1002699_pt1 | contig 11268 bp, 10 predicted proteins | sample UWRJL103311B2_FD_180933 | JGI IMG/M metagenome (GOLD analysis project Ga0247734, IMG submission 180933) | Plant litter microbial communities from Arlington Agricultural Research Station in Wisconsin, United States - UWRJ-L103-311B-2 | ecosystem: Environmental > Terrestrial > Plant litter >... | reverse complement strand
CATCACCATGGAAGCGACCGAGGAAGACATCCACGGCATCGTCTATCCGCACCCGACCATGTCCGAGGCCATGCATGAGGCGGCGCTGGACGCCTACGGGCGGACGATCCACCTCTGATGATCGTGGCTGCCCAAGACGCGGATTTCGCGATCTTTGCAGAAGGCGGAAGGGTAGGCGGAAGACGGCTTGCCGACGGCGGGATTGCGCCTGAATCCATCATGCAGATGCTTCGTGGCCTTGCCAGCAAGATCCGCCCGGCTTGCGACCCTGCTGCCTGGTGGATGGTCGAGGACGACGAGATCGTCGGCCTGTGCTCGATCACCGCCGGTCCCGGCGAGAATGCAACGATCGACATCGGCTATGGGGTCGCGGAGGTCTGTCGTGGGCGCGGAGTCGCGACACGCGCAATCTGCGAGGTTCTGACATGGGCGGCGGGTCGCCCGGATATCGACGCCGTCACTGCAGAGACCTCCGTCGACAACCCTGCCTCCCAGCGAGTCCTCGAACGGAACGGATTCGTCAGGGTCGGCACGCGGATTGATGTCGAAGACGGCGACCTGATCTGCTGGCGGGCGACGACCATGACCTGAAACCGGGCAAACGGTTGAGCGCTCTGCCGTCATGACACCGGTAGACAGCCCGGCTGCCCTGCGCCATCCTTTTACCCTACGTCGGCTTCAGATCGGCGGTGGAGGATCGCAATGACCAAAAGGTTCTGGATGACCACGGCGGGCGTATTGCTGGCCGGGGCAGGGGGCCACGCCCTCGCTCAGGACGCTTGGTACACCCAGGGCGACTTCCTGCCGGCGCAGCGGATCGAGATCGTCATCGCCAACGATCTGAACGAGGATCGCAAGGACGCGCCCATCGTCATCCGGCGCGACCAGCTGCCGATGCTGGCCGACATCCAGGAGCTGACGGCGACGCTGGTCGACCCGGCCGGGATGCCGGACGTCGAGCCCACCCCAGCCCAACTGGCGCGGCAGGGCCCGCATGAGCGGCGCGGCGAGGCCAACGGTCACGCGATTGAATACCAGTTCGACGACCTGGACCGCGACGGCGTCTGGGACGAGCTGTTCTTCGTCGCCGACCTGAAGGCCGGGGAGCGCAAACGCTTTTATATCTACCGGGGTTTCCAGCAGCGCGGCTGGAATCCGCACCGGACTCACGCGGCCATCGGCAGCTACATGCGTCACACCGTGCCCTTCTGGGAGAGCGAGAATGTGGGCTGGAAGCTGTGGTTTCCGACCGACATCGACATCTACGCCAAGCGCAAACCCATGCTGATGTCCAACCGGCTCTATATGGGCAATCTCGACGGCTATGGCGTCGCGGCCGAGAACCCTGACTACGGCGCCGACATCCAGTCGGTCGACGACAGCTTCGGCGGCGGCGGGATCGGGGTGTTCGAGGGCGACGTCCTGTCACGGCCCCGCTTCACCCCGACGTCCGACCTCGAGCACCGCTTCAACGGCGGCCAGCAGTCCGACACCCGCTATGCCTTCGACGTCCTGGTCAACGGGCCGCTGCGCAGCGTGGTGCGCATCCGCACGATGAACTGGAACACGGGGCAGGGGCGTTACGACGTCGAGCAGATCTACACCGCCTATGCCGGCCAGAACTATTCGACAGCCCAGGTGCGGTTTCTGACGTGGGAGCCGGGGGCAAGGGGCGCGGATTTCGCCGTGGGCGTCCGGCGTCGCCCGGGACAGGACTTCGTGCGCCAGTCCGGCGGCATGGTCGTCACCGCAGCGCCAGAGGCCTTGCGCAATCCCGACGACGTCGAGGGCCTGCAGCAACAGGCGCCGATCGCCTATGCCGGAACGGCCCTGGTCGTGCCCGAGGCGGACAGGCCCGGCTATCGGCTGCTTGAGGACAGGGGCGGCAACCACGTGTTCCGCGTGCCGGCCCGGGCGGATGGGACCTATCACTACATGATCGCCGCGGGATGGAGCGAGGGCGCCGTTCTGCCGACGGCCCAGTCCTTCGCCGACTATGTCGCCGCCAGCGCGCGCAGCTACGTCAGCCCGCCGAGACTGGAGTCGGTCCGCGAGGACGTCAAACCCTGAGGCGCGGGGTCAGCGCTTCTTGCCCAGTTCGGCGGCGATATCCTTGACCATCCGACCGGCCTTTCGGTGGGCGGCGGTGATCTGGTCGCGGGTCACGCCCCAGCGTTTCATCCAGTATTCGACGGCCTGACGCTCGGACAGGTCAAGCCGGTCCTTGTCGATGAAGCCGCGCTTGTCCTTTAGGCCTGCCATGGGTCGTTCCGGTATTTGTTAATGTCGTCAGAGAGTAGGGGCGATGATTGAACTTCAGCCTGGAAGTCGGCCCTCGTCGAAGAAGGTCTCGATCCGGGCTTCGAACGGAGCGACGTCGAACCCTTGCGCCGTCAGCCAGTCGTCATTGAAATAGGTCGATCCATAGCGATCGCCATGGTCGCACAGGATGGAAACGATCGACCCGCGCTCTCCGGCGTCGGCCATCTCGCCGGCCAGCAGAGCGCAGGCCCACAGGTTCGTGCCGGTCGATCCGCCGACGCGGCGGCCCAGCCGGCGGCTCAGGACCCGGGCTGCGGCGATCGAGGCCACGTCGGGCACGGCGATCATCCGGTCGATGACGCCGGGAATGAAGGACGGCTCGACGCGGGCGCGTCCGATGCCCTCGATCCTCGACGGCGCTTCGGACGCCGTCCGAACCGTGCGATCGGCCCAGTGGCGGTGGAAGACCGAGGCCTCGGGATCGGCGACGCAGATCCGGGTGTCGTGGCGATTGTAGCGGGCGAAGCGGCCGATGGTGGCCGACGTGCCGCCGGTGCCGGCGCCGCAGACGACCCAGCGCGGAACCGGGCAGGGCTCGCGCGACATCTGGGCGAAGATGCTCTCGGCGATGTTGTTGTTGCCGCGCCAGTCGGTGGCCCGTTCGGCATAGGTGAACTGGTCCATATAGTGGCCGCCCAGATCGCGGGCCAGCTGTTCCGAGGCGGCATAGGCGTCGCCGGGGCGGTCCACGAAATGACAGCGGCCGCCATAGAACTCGATGGCCTGGATCTTTTCGGGGGCGGTCGAACGCGGGACGACGGCCACGAAGGGCAGTTTCAGCATCCGCGCGAAATAGGCCTCGGACACGGCGGTCGAGCCGCTGGAGGCCTCGACGATCGTCATGCCTTCGCCGATCCAGCCGTTGCACAGGGCATAGAGGAACAGCGATCGGGCCAGACGATGCTTGAGGCTGCCGGTCGGATGGCTGGACTCGTCCTTGAGGTAGAGCGCGGTGTCGACCAGCCCCGGCAGGTCGACAGGGATGAGGTGGGTGTCGGCTGACCGGTTGTAGTCCGCCTCGATTCGCCGCACGGCGCGCGCGACCCAGTCACGGCAGACGGGACGGGACTGAACGGTGGAAACAACGGCGTCAGTCATGGGGATGTGTTTTGCGCCTAAGATATATTATGCGAAATGACCGCATGGTCAGAGTGGCACGACAGTTGTCCAGCCGTCGTATGCGACATCCACGTTGTCGGGAACTCTGGCGCGCAAGGCGTTGTAATCCAGATCGATATGCAGGTTCGTCAGCACGGCGCGCTCGACCCCGGCGCGCTCTATCCAGTCCAGCGCCTTGTCGACGTGGGCGTGTGTCGGATGCGGCGTCCAGCGCAGCGCGTCGACGATCCAGAGCTTCGAACCCCGCACGGCGTCCAGCGCCGCATCGTCCAGATCCGACACGTCGCTGGAATAGGATACGTCGCCCAGCCGGTAGCCGACCGACCGGATGGCGCCATGCGCCTGATCGAAGGTCACGACAGGCACCGCGCCGCCCGGCCCCTCGACCTGCCACGGCTGCCCGTGTGGCGGGATCAGATGCGCATCCAGCAAGGCCGGATAGCCGAGCTTGTCCTCGAAGATGTAGCCGAACCGGCCCATCAGGGCCTCGTGCGTTGCGGCGTCCATCCAGGCCGGAATGCGCCGCCGCCCCATCAGGGCGAAGACCCGCAGATCGTCGATGCCGTGGGTCTGGTCCGCGTGGTCGTGCGTATAAAGAACGGCGTCCACCGAGGTCGCCCGCGCCGCCAGCATCTGGGTCCTCAGGTCCGGCGAGGTGTCGATCAGCACCGAGGTCACCCCGGCCGGCCCGCGCCGCCGCGCCAGCATCGAGCAGCGGCTGCGGCGGTTCTTCGGCTCGGCCGGATCGCAGACGCCCCAGTTGCCGTCGCCGCGCGGCACGCCGCCCGATGAGCCGGAGCCCAGAATCGTGATCTCTATCCCGCCGACTTCATCCGTCACGTGAGGTCTCCAGGCCGCGGGATCGCGTGGAACAGGTCGAAGAAGGCCCGGGTCGTACGCGCCTCCGCCTCCTCCGCCGACCAGCCCCGGACGTCGGCCAGCGCCGACAGGACATGGCCGACATAGGCGGGCTCGTTGCGGCGGCCTCGGTGAGGGATCGGCGCCAGATAGGGGCAGTCGGTCTCGACGATGATCCGGTCCGCCGGCATGGTCCGGATCACCGCGCGCACGTCCTCGGCCGCCTTGAACGTGGCGATGCCCGAGACCGAGAACCATCCGCCCAATTCCGCAGCAAGTTCGGCCAGTTCCGGTCCACTGGTGTAGCAGTGCATCAGGAATTTGAAGGCCCCGCGGGCCTGTTCCTCGCTGAGGATCGCCGCCATCTGCGCATCGGCCTCGCGCGTATGCACGATCAGCGGCAGGCCGGTCTCGCGCGCCGCCTCGACATGACAGCGAAACACGGTTGCCTGTTCCTCGCGCGGGCTGAGGTCATAATGGAAGTCCAGACCGCATTCGCCGATGCCGACGACCCGTGGCCGCTGCGCCAGGGCGATCAGACCGGCGGCCGTCATGTCCAGATGATCCTTGGCCTCATGCGGATGGGCGCCGACGGTGCACCAGATGTCCGGATGGGCCATGGCCAGGGCGTGGGTCGCCTCGAAGGTCGACAGCTTGTCCGAAATCTCGACCATCAGCTGGACGCCGGCCGCGCGGGCCCGGTCGATGACGGCGTCGCGATCCTCATCGAATTGGGGGGCGTGAAGATTGACGTGGCTGTCTATCAGCATCAGCCGACGCGTCCCGCATCGGCCCGGGCCACATCCGAACGCGTCCGCATCAGATCGGCCAGGGCGCCGGACAGGATGTCGCCGCGGTCCAGGTTCAACCCGGCCGTACGGTCCGGCAGTTCGCTGAGCCGGCTCCACAGATCGGCCCAGCGGGCCCCCTCCCCGCTGTTCGGCGACCTCAGGGCCTCGGCGCGCACGGCGGCGATCAGCCGATCCATGACGGTCTCGAACCGCCCCTGCCCCTCGGCGCCGCGAAACCCATCGGCGACGGCCAGCTGTTCGGCGCGGTCGATGACGGGCGCCGAGACCCAGCTGCGCGCCAGCCGGTCAGCCTCCAGCGTCGCGCCCGACGCCAGCCCCAGGGCCGCGCCCGGCGATCCCCCGGCCATGGCGGCGGCCTGATCGGCCTCGTCGCGATCCAGACCGGTGCGCGACTGAACCAGATCCGACAGATCGGCCTGCGACCAGACCGGAAAGGCCAGCCGGCGGCACCGCGAGCGGATGGTGGCCAGCAGCCGGCCCGGCGCATGGGTCACCAGCAGCAGAACGCCATGCTCAGGCGGCTCCTCCAGAACCTTCAGCAAGGCGTTGGCGGCGTTCATGTTCAGGTCGTCGGCGGCGTCGATGATCGCCACCCGCGCCTGGGCCTGCGACGGGCTCTTGGAGAAGAACTCGGGCAGGTCGCGCGCCTGATCGACCGAGATCGACTTCTTCGTCTTGCCGTTCTCGACCAACCGCTCCAGCACCAGAAGGTCGGGGTGGGACTGGGCCGAGATCAGCCGGCTGACAGGATCGTCGGGCCGCGTCCCCAGAACCCCGCGTGACGGGTCGGGCGCCCCGCCCAGAAGCCGGCGGGCGGCGCGATAGGCGAAGGTCGCCTTGCCCACGCCCTCGGGGCCGCACAGCAGCCAGGCGTGGTGCAGCCGTCCCCTGCCCCGCGCATCCTCGAACGCCGCCTCGGCCGCCGGCGAGGGCTGCAGATCGAAGCGGTCGCGCGGGTGTTCGCTCATGCGACCGCGTCCGGCAGCAGCGGTTCGACGGCCGCCCAGACACGCGCGAAGACCGCGTCCGGATCGCCGGTCGCGTCGATGACCCGGCAGCGTTCCGGATGCCCGGCGGCGATGGCCGCAAACCCGTCCCTCAGCCGCTGATGGAAGGCCAGCCCCTTGGATTCGAACCGCACCTCGAACAGGCCGCGTCCGAAGGCGCGCTCCAGTCCGATTTCGACCGGCAGGTCGAACATCAGGGTCAGGTCCGGCTGATCGCCGCCGACGATGGCGGCGTCCAGCTGTTCGATGAATTCGGCCGGAACCCCGCCGCCGGCGCCCTGGTAGGCCCGGCTGGAATCGGCGAAGCGGTCGCACACGACCCAGGCGCCGGCCTCCAGCGCCGGACGGATCGTCCGTTCCAGGTGATCCGATCGGGCGGCGAACATCAGCAGGATCTCGGTTTTCGGCGACCAGCGGTCGGCCTCGCCGTTCAGGACCAGATTGCGAATGTCCTCGGCGCCGCGCGAACCGCCGGGCTCGCGGGTCTGAACGACCTCGACGCCGCGCTCGCGCAGGGTCGCGACCAGCCGGGCGACCTGGGTCGACTTGCCGGCGCCCTCGCCGCCCTCGAATGTAATGAACTGTCCACGTGCCACTCGCGCACAATGGCGATGCGGGCCGTCAGCACAAGCCCGGGGGCGCGATCAGCCGCCCGATATCAACAGGGCGTCGCGCACGCCGCGCGCCACGACGGACAGCCGCGCCTGTTCGGCGGCGTTGGCGTCGGTCCACGGCCCCACCATCACCCGATACAGCCGCCGGCCTTCCACGTCCGCAGGAGCGACGCTGGCCCCGCCGCCGAGTGATTCGGCCGACAGCCGCGCCGCCAGCGGATCGGCGAAGGCCCCGGCCTGGACCCAGAATCGCGACGGCTCCGAAAGGCTCGCCTGCTCCACCGGACGTGGCGCCGGCCGCGCGGGCGTCGTCGAGGCCTGTTGCAGCCGTTCGCCGCCCAGCCGGGGCGCGGGGCCCAGATAGCGCACCCTGACCTCGCCCACGCCGCGCGAGAGCAGGCCCAGGTCTTCGGCCGCACCGCGCGACAGGTCGATGATGCGATCGTCGACGAATGGGCCGCGGTCATTGACGCGCAGCACCGCCGTGCGACCGTTGGCCATATTGGTCACCTCGACCATGGACGGCAGCGGCAGGGTCTTGTGAGCCGCGGTCATGGCATGCATGTCGAAACGCTCGCCGGTCGCCGTCGGGCGACCGTTGAACTGATCGCCGTACCACGAGGCCAAGCCGACCTGGTTATAGCCTGCATCCTCGGCGGGCCGGTACCAGCGGCCCCGGATCTGATAGGGCCGCATCGTGCCGGACACGATCGGCGCCGGGTCGCGCACGACCGCGGTCTCGACCGGCCGTCCGGTCGCCGCTCGCACGCCCCGATCGGGAACCGGCGCACCCACGCTGGCGCAGGCCGCCAGAAGCGCGGTCAGCCCGGCGATCAGCGCGCCTTTCAGAAATCGGTTCAGCATCGCGCCTGTCCACCGGACCGGCCCTGGCGGCCCGTCCCTCCCCGCCAGTGTGGACGACGAAATTTCCGTTTTGGTTAATCGGCTGTTTGCCGTTATGCACCGCCGCTGACGCCCCGGCGTCGCTCAGGAAGTGTGGCCGAGTGGTTTAAGGCACTGGTCTTGAAAACCAGCGACGGTGAAAGCCGTCCGTGGGTTCGAATCCCACCGCTTCCGCCACTGCACCACGACCTGAGGCCGTTTCGCGTCGCGGGAGGGCAAAGGCGAATTCCCTCCGGCAAGACCTCTGCAGCCTGGTTAAAATGCTGATAAATCATCGGGATGTGCTGAGGCGAGCGGCACCATAACGCTGCACGTGCGTTCCTCAATCCTGGATTGGGGCAAGTGTTTTGACGACGCCGACAGACACAAGGATTTCGCTGACGAGTCTTGGCGCCGCGCGGGCGGACCAACTGGCCCGGATCACGGCGGCCGGACTGGTCTCTGAAGGTCGCGTGTTCCTTCTTTCGCTTGACGCCATCCGCTCGGAGATGGGCGCGCGCTGGCAGACGCGCGGCGAAATCGTGCGAGAGACCTTCGAGCGCGACCTGGTTCGCGCCATGCCGGCGCCGGACGTCTTCATCCGGCTGGATGACACCACCATCCTTGCCGCGATCAGCTCGACCGACGCCTACTCCGGTCAGACCCGCTGCGCCCAAGTGCTGCGTGAAGCGCTGCAGTTCTTCCTCGGCCGGAATCAGGACAGCGACCTGTCGATCTCGCGAGTGTCCGCGCTGACGCCCAACGGCGTGTCCGCCGACCGGCTGGATCCCATGTCGGGTCCTTCGCCGCGGTCCTCGCCCCGGTCGCCGCATGAGGCGGAGTCGCAACCCGCGCCGCCGGAACGGTGGACCCCGCCCCTGTCCACGCGCCGTGAATCCTTTAGCTTCCTCGCCGAACGCGACGGTATCGTCGGTTTCGATATCGGGGTGAAGCCGGTCTGGCGCCTCGACCGGAACAGCGTCGGCGCCTATGCGATCCGGCCGGTGCTGCCGGCCCCGCTCTCCAGCTTCACCGACAAGGACCAGGAGGCGATCGACGCCTGTGTGGCTGACTTTGTCGTTCCGCTTTTGAAGGAGTACCGAAGCGAGGGCGGTGTCTTCGCCATCCTGTGCCCGTTCAGCTTCGCCACCCTGTCGGCGCGCAGCCCCCGGGAGCGGCTGATCCATCGGTGCGCCGAGGTGCTGGATGTCATGCGACGTGCAGTCGTTCTCGAGATCGGCGGCCTGGCGCGCGGGGCGCCTGCCAGCCGGGTCACCGAGACCCTGTCCATGTGCAGGCCCATGACCCGGGTGGCGACCCTGTCCATCGCCGACCCGTCCGCGACGGAGATCCTGTCTTACGAGAGCGGGGCTGACGGCATGGCGCTGGACGCCGCCGCCTTCACCGGACGGCAACTGGGAACCGCGATCACGGCGGCGCGCCGGCGCACAACCAACCTGGTTGTCCACAACGTCTCGCGCACGGAGAGCATAGACCGTCTGCGTGCGCTGGGCGCGACGCATGTGACCGAAGGCTGGCCGGAGCAGGAGTGCGCCGAGGACACCTTCGCGGCGGCCAGCTGACCGCCACGTAGCCGCCGGCGTTCTAGCCTGCTGGACAGACCGTGTCGTTGTCATTGGGCGCAAGGCGGATCTCGGAGACCGAGACCGTGGCCGCTGCGTCCGTCGCCAGCATGAATGGAATCTCCACCGCGGACACGTTCGCACCCGCCGCGCGGAAGCAGGACAGCCGGATTTTCAGCGTCTTCCACTCGGAGGCCGAACCAGCGTTCAGGATGTCGGTGACATCCAGCGTGCCTTGGCCCAGCGACAGCTGCACCTGCCCGCTCGGCGCCGCATCGACGCGATAGCGGAAGGACAGGGCCAATTCGCCGTTGCTCTGGCGGGTCAGGTCGACGCCCGTGCCCCAGATCTGGACATTGGCGGGGCCGGTTCCGGCGAAGGTGAGCTGGCGGCCGCTTTCCTGCGCCACATCATCCACGGGCCGCACCGAGACGCCGCCGCGCGGGCTGACGGCCGGGCCGGTCACCGGAGCCTTGAGCTGGCCGCCGGCGTCGTTCAGCAGCAGGGCCCATGGCGACACCAGTCGACCGTCGACGAAGTACCGGTCGACATTGGAGGTCTCGCCAGTGACGCCGGCATCCTCGGACAGGGCGCCGACGGGGGTATTGGCGACGTAGGTCAGGCCATAGCCGTAGGCGAACTGGGGGTCGTAGCCGGGCTGTCCGACGTTCAGAGGGGCGCCGGCCGCGGTCTTCGGCCAGCTGAACGACAGGGTTCCCCTGAAATCGTTGCGGGGTTTGCCCGCGGCGTCCCCGATCAGGACGTCGGCGACGCCGCCGCCCTCGGTGCCCGGCAACCAGGCTGCGACGAAGGCGTCGGACTGATTGATCTCGGGATTCGTCCACATCGGGCGACCGGAAAGGAAGACGGAAACCGTCGGGATGCCTGCCGCCTTCAGCCGCTTCAGGGTCTCAAGCGGGCCTGTCGGGACGAAGTCGAGCGTGTCCACGTCGCCCTGGAATTCGGCATAGGGCGACTCGCCGAAGACCACGATGGCCACGTCGGGCCTGGCGGTGAAGGCGCCGTCGACGCTCAGGGTTGCGGCGCCGCCCGCTTCGGTCACCGCCGCCTCGATCCCGTTCCAGATGGATTGACCCGCCGGGAAGTCGGCATTGGTGTTGCCCGTCCCCTGCCAGCTCAGCGTCCAGCCCCCGGCGGCCTGGCCGATGTCATCGGCGCTGCCGGCGACCAGCACATTGGCCCCGGCCCGGATGGGCAGGATCGACCCCTCGTTCTTGAGCAGGACCAGCGATTCGCGCACGGCCCGGCGCGCCAGGGCACGGTGCTCGGCCGAGCCGATGTTCTCCAGCCGGCCTTCGATGGGGCGCTCGGAGCGGAACACGCCGGTCTTGACCTTGGCGCGCAGGATGCGGGTCACGGCGTCATCCAGTCGCGCCATCGGGATTTCGCCCGACCTCACCTGGGCGAGGGTGCTGGCGTACAGCGGCTTCCAGCTGTCGGGCGCCATCAGCATGTCGATGCCCGCGTTGACGGCCAGGGCGCAGCTTTCGTTCGAACACCCCGGCAACTGGCCGTGGGCGTTCCAGTCCGACACCACGAAGCCGTCAAAGCCCAAGGGACCATGCAGGACGTCGCGCAACAGGGTCGGATTGCCCGAATGCTTGTAGCCGTTCCAGCTGGAGAAGCTGGCCATGACCGACAAAACCCCGGCATCGATCGCCGCCGGATAGCCACCCACATGCGTGTCGATCAGCTGCTGTTCCGTGCCCTGGAAATCACCCTGGTCCGTCCCCAGATGTGTGCCGCCATCAGCCAGGAAGTGTTTCGCCGACCCGGCGATATGGCCGGGCTCGAGCGGATGATCGGCTGAGAGTTCACCCTGCAGACCCAGTGTCATCGGCCCGGCGTAGGCGCGCTGGACCTCGGGGTTCTCGGAATAGCCCTCATAGCTTCGGCCCCAGCGATCGTCCTGCGGCACGGCCAGGGTCGGACCAAAGGTCCAGTCGGCGCCGGTGACCGCCACTTCCAGAGCCGTCGCCTCGCCGATCTGGCGGATCAGTTCAGGGTCCCGCGCAGCGCCCAGACCAATGTTGTGCGGGAAGATGGTGGC
>Ga0247734_1002695_pt1 | contig 11283 bp, 8 predicted proteins | sample UWRJL103311B2_FD_180933 | JGI IMG/M metagenome (GOLD analysis project Ga0247734, IMG submission 180933) | Plant litter microbial communities from Arlington Agricultural Research Station in Wisconsin, United States - UWRJ-L103-311B-2 | ecosystem: Environmental > Terrestrial > Plant litter >... | reverse complement strand
TAGCCCTCCTATATTTATCATTGGAGGGCTAATATTACGCCCTTGGATCTCTTTCATTGGAAGCATCATACATGCGTACTTCATTACGCATTTTCGGCCCCCACTTTTTAATTAATCCAATCACTTCAATCTTCAACAAATGTTTATCTAACGATATGCGATCTTTCCATCGCTCCACTACCAGCAAGCTGCCGTCTCTATGGTCATCTACAGTAAATGAGATGAATAAACAACCTTCATTTCGTAAGCAGTGGTACTGTTTTCCTCGCTTCTGCAACAAATGCTTCTATTTCTGAAGTATAAACAATTACTGGTCCTGTTATAATTAGCATAATTTATAAGATAAAGGGTTCCATCCAACTGTTTGCTAGTTGGGCAAAGGTTTTTTTTGTAAATATTTTTATTTTGAATATTGCCTTTTAAATGCATAGAACTCAGTCCTGTTTCCTTTTAAATGAGCGTGAGAAGTAAGGGGGATACTCAAGCCCAGCAAATAGGAGCGCTCACTGACTGTCAAATTACTAGTTCAGTAGGTTCTTCCTTACTATATGCTCTCAGAAAACTTCAAGTTGTCTTATATTTCCATTAATCCGAAAGTTTAATGTTGTTTTTTAAGCCTGACTGGCCAACTTCTTTTTGATCTTCATCATGATAACATCAGAAACAAAATTTGGGAGCTTCGTGTAATCCAGTTCTGCAAGCCCACTACTTTTCTACCTTTTCCATGTAGGAGATGTTGCACTCCCTGTGTTGCTACATCTTTTGCGTCCATTGAACTGGTTTTATGAAGGTTGGTATTATGAATCCCAGGTGTGCTATACCCCGTATTCACCGAACCTGGGTAAAGGGAAGAAACAATGACCCCCGTACCTTCGAGTTTTGTAGCAAGTGTTTCACTGAATGCTTTTACGAGAGCCTCGGTAGCAGATTATACCGAGAAGTAGGGCATTGGTAAAAATGCCACTACTGAAGCTATGTTCATGATCCGGCAGACTTGCGGCTAACCATATCTTAGGCAAAAAGCTTGCTTAATGCTACCAAACTTGGAATGTTTAATTCTATCATACTGAGCTCCTCTTCCAAGAATATTCGGTAAAATTGCCATAGTTACCTACTCCTGCATTATTGATAACGTGCGTGGCCAAATAATTTTCATGCCGTACAAATTTATAAAAGTCCCTTGCAGCATTTACATCTGAAAGGTCTATCGCGTAATACTGAACGGATTTCCCGTATTTCTCTATGAGTTCAGCCTTCATCTGCTGTAATTTATTTTCTGTACGAGCAACCAGTATCACGTTTTTTTCCTGCGCAGCCAATTGGTTCGCCATTTCTTAACCGATACCTGATGAGGCACCGATGATTCCTATATATTCTTCCATGGATTATAATTTGTATGATTAATATTTAAGTTAATTTATAGGGTGTAAGTTTCCGCTACATCGTCATGCAATTGTGGAGGTATGAGCTTATACATAACCGGGGTCACAATGCGGGATAATATCGTAGAACTAATCAATCCTCCGATCAGTACGATAGCAAGCGGTGCAATCTGCGGATTAGGGTTCATAGCTATCGGAATCAGACCACAAATAGCTGTTATCGAAGTGAGTACAACTGGCAGGAACCTGGTTTCCCCAGCGATGTTTATTGCCTCCTCAATGCTCTTTCCTTCTTCGCGCAACTGGTTGGTAAAATCAACCAGCAGCAATGAGTTTTTGACCTGTATGCCCGATAGGCCAATGAAACCAATGATGGAAACAAGAGACATCGGATTCCCGGTAATGAGCAGAAAAATCACACCTCCTAAAACACCCAATGGGATAATCGACAACACAATGATGATCCCCTTAAATGTTTTGAACTGCAGCAGCAATACAGCGATAAATAGGAACGTGCTTAAAATGATAACAGAAATGAAATTTCCACCCAACGCATCACCTTCAGATTCTGCCTCACCAGACAATTTATAATAATAGCCTTTTGGCATTTTCATCTTATTCAGTTCGGGCACAATATCCTTTAGGACATCATTTGCCAGAACGTTATCTTTGGTAAGTGAAGTTACCTTGGCAAACCGTGATTTATTGAAATGGTTAATTGATGTTGGAGAAGTCTCCATGCTAATGGTTGCAATCTGATCTATCTGGATCGGGGCACCCTGGATATTGTTCACGTAAAGGTTCTTCAATGCATCAAGATTCGAAAACTTATCACGTGGTATCGTAATCACAACATTTCTTGAATCCCCCCTATCGTCAATGTAATCGCCAACATTCAGTCCGGCAACCGCCATCCTGATTACCTTGTCTATATCGCTGGTCATTACGCCCAATGTCCTTGCCTTTTCCTTGTCGATCCTGATCTTAACGTCAGATTTATAGGCATTGAGTTCGTTGTTGATGAAAAATGTACTTGGATGTTTGCGCAACAGCGCTTCCACCTTGAATGAAAGCGACCTGAGCGTATCCTGGTTCTCTCCAAATACCCTCACCACGATATTGGCTTCGATCGGCGTGCCCTGTTCGAAATCCTTTACCTCTATTTTTGCATAGGGAAAATCATTGAATCTGGTCCTGAGCTTTTTGATCAGCTCAGTCTTTTCTACCGGGCTGGTCTCTTCTTCCAGTTGCACAAAAATCTGCGCAAAATCCGGTTTGATGTCCTGCTGGTGCACGTTGTAATAGATTTGTGGATTGCCTTTTCCAACGTTTGAAGTATAATAAATGATTTCTTTATGCTTCTTCAGTTCCGTTTCCACCAGCTTTGCGGCCCTGTCGCTTTCTGGGATATTGGCTTGCAAAGGCATTTTAATATTGATCAGGAACATGGGTTTTTCCGATGTTGGAAAAAGTTTAAATCCAGCCATTGGAAAGAGTAAAAAGGCCAGCACACTTAGTGCAATTGATATACTAATGGTCACCTTTGGCCATTTGAGTGCCAGTGGCATTATACCTTTATATGACCAGGTCAAAAAGCCCTGCAATTTTTTCAGAAAATAGTTGCCCTCTCCATGGGTATGGGTTTTTAGAATCTTGCTGCCAATAAAAGGCACGAGCGTAAGTGCTACGATCATAGAAGCCAGTACACTGGTAATAATGGCCATAGGCAAACTCCGGATAAATTCCCCGGCCATATCAGGCAGAAAGGCCAATGGCAAAAAGGCAATTACCAGCGTTGCAGTACAGCCAACAACCGCCGCTCCAATCTGCTTGGTTCCATTTAAAATAGCATCCTTTCTGGAATGCCCTTCCCTAAGCCACCTTTCAATATTCTCCACAACAACGATACTGTCATCCACCAATAACCCTAAGGCTACCACAAGTCCTACAATACTAAGCTGGTTGAGCGAAAAGCCCAATAGGTTCATCGCGATAAGGCCAAGGGCCAGCGAAAGGGGAATCGAGATCATTACGATCAGCGATGGTCTGAAACCAAGAGGCAACAGGGTAACTACCACCAATACAATCGCCAGTCCAAAGTCAAAACCAAGGTGACCTAACCGCTTGGAAACCATATCTGCCTGATCAAAGTTTTTGACCATCTTAATGTTCTCAGGCAAGGTTTCAGAAAATTGCTCCAATACCGGAGTGTACTCTTTTTTGACCTGACTGATATCCACATTGTCCTTCATGGAAGAAGTTACCAATATACAGCGCTGCCCATTGATCCTGGTGATGTGGTTAACAATGCCGTCCTTATAACCAACCCGGGCTACATCCTTTAGGTAAATGATCTTGCCGCCGGCATTGTAGATCACTGTATTTGCTACATCCTCAACATTTTTAAACTTGCCACTGGTCTTTACGTTAAAGACCTTGTCATCCATATTGATACTTCCTCCTGGGATGTCTGCCGCTTCACTTTGCAGACTGCCCATCACCACGTTCAAAGGTATTTTGACTTGTGCAAGTTTATCCAGCTGCATATCGATCCGGATTTCTTGTTCCGGCATCCCGGTGTATTTCACTTCCCTCAGGTTAGTGATTTTTTCCAGCTGGGTCTTCAATTTATCTGCATTGTCCCTTAAGGTCTTAGAGGAGGCAGTATTGGAGATCAGCGCAACCTGGATGATCTTTACATCTGAGGAGGCAATTTTTTCGGTTTTGATTAGATAGATGTCCTTTGGAAGTTCACCATTTTTAAGGGCATTGATTTCTGTTGATATTTCCTGGTACTTGTTGTCCACATCAACCCCATACTTGAACTTGATCTGTATTGCGGCTACACCATCTTCAACTGTAGTCAGGATCTTATCAATGTTCTCCAGGCCGTAGATCTTATTTTCTATAGGTTTTACCACCTGTTCTTCCATATCTTTAGGGCTGGTTCCGGGATAGATTACAGTCACCAGGTATTGCGGGGGATGAGTAGTGGGATCTTCCGATCGGGGCATGGTAAATAGCGTAAGCAGCCCTACCACCGCCACCAGCATAAATATGATCAGGGTGAATTGGTAGTTCTTTACGGCAAAATTTGTAATTTTCATGTCGGCGTTTTTACTTGATAATTTTTACGGTTGACTGTTCGTTGAGATAGGCGCTGTTGGAGGTAACGATCTGCTCAATTCCTTCCAGTTTATCTTTGAGATAAACATTTTTATTGTCAAACTTTAGGATGGTTACGGGCACTTTTCTAACGTGGTCTGTGCCTTTAGGCGTAAAGATGTAACCACGCTCTCCATCTGCCTCAACCAGGGCGCTAAAGGGAATCACGGTCGCGTTTTGTATAACATTGGTCTGAATTGTTGCCTTGCCGAACATGCCGATTGCAGGCCTTAAGTTGCCGAGCTGGATTTTCAGTTCTACCTGAAAGGATCCGATGGAGGCGTCAGCTGACTGAAGTTTACGCAGCACCTTTGCTTGGAATTGCTGGTCAGGATAGCCGTCAAGGCTCACCATAGCAGACTGCCCTGCCTTTATCCCTGCCCATTCCTGATCAGTTACACCAACCTTTAGCAGGTAACCATCGCTATTTTGGGTAGAACTGGTCATCAGTACTGGCGTCCCCCCGCCAATTACTTCACCCTCGCTGGCTACCTTTTTAGTTACAAAACCGTCCGAGGCAGCATAGATCTTGGCATATCGCTGGTTAAAGGCAGTTGCCTCACTTGTTTTCCTGGCAACATCCAGTGCAGTCTTGGTATTCTGCAGTTGCTCCAGCGTAAAAACGCTGTCTTTGTAAAGGTTTACTGCCCTTTTATAGTCCCGTGTGGCCTTATCTACACCCAGATCTGCCTGAGCCAGACCAGCCGAAATCTCGGTGACATTTAGGGTGGCCAGCAATTGCCCCTTTTTAAAAAATTGTCCTTCATCTACAAGTATGCTACTGATTACACCGCCAATCTTAAATGAATAATTGGCTTCATTTTCAGTGCTGACCAAACCTGTGGCCTGAATGGTGCCAGTAACGCCAAATGAGGAAACGGGGGCGACCTTCACCGAGATGATGTCTTGTTGGCCCAGGGGATTAGTATTTTTCGGTTTTTCTTTACAGGCGAACAGTAGTGATGTAAGCGCAATAAATGTGAGTTGTGTCTTGTTCATGATCTTTATTGTATGTTGAAACTGGCGTTGGCACGTTCAATGGCGGTAAAGGATATCCAGGTATCGAATAGGGCAATGTTGGATTGGAGCTGGGCATCTACCCATTGATTCTGGGCGTCCAGCAATTCGATATAAATGGCCATCCCCTCTTTATAGAGTTTGGTCATGTCGTTGTAGTAGGTCTGGCTAGTCTTTAATTGCGACTGTGCCGCCTTATACTGTGCAGCAGCACTTTGCAGATTTGCCCTGCGTACATTCAGTTCGGTCAATAGTTCCTGGGTGACGTGGTTGGTCAGCGCCAATACGGCCTGCTCACCGGCAATGGATTGTTTGATCTTGTAATTGTTTCGGCCCGAGGAGAACAGATTCCACTCTAATGAAACCCCAAGCATGTAATATCGGCTCTTGTCATTAAACTTCCAGTCGAAGGCCTGTGAACCAAGATCGAGCGATGTACCAATTTTTGGTATGAGGTAGGATTTCGCCAGGCCAGTTAGGTTTTTATTGATCCCTTGGGCAATTTCCAGCTTCGCCAGTTCCTCACGACCATTAACATTGCCAAGTGGCAGGTTATCCTGTGCAGGCAGTGACGGAACATCATCTGTCAGAATTGGATCCGTCAATGGCCTGTTCAATAAAAAATTAAAATAGTAACGGGCAGATTCCTCTGTTTTTTTTGCTGCAGTAAGTGATGCATTTATTTTAGACACCTCATTCTGACTTCGTATCACTGCTGTACGGTTGATCTTGTTATTGTCAAAGAGTTTTTGGTGTACCCTTTCACCCTCTTCTAGGAGTTTCAGAAAGGATTGGTAAATGCTGATGGCATTGGTAGCCTTAAGATAATTATAGTAGGCCATTTTAATTTCCTTCACCAGTTCACGTTTATACAATAATACTTCTGCCTTCTGCAAGTCTACCTGTTGTGCTTTGATTCGTTTATTATACACTAGCTCGGCATTCAGGATGGGGAGAATAGTTCGGAACTTTGCATCGTAAAAGTTATCCGGATTAAGCAGTATACTTTGGTTTTCCAATTGTGGAAATGAGTTGCTCCCAGTAAGCTGGTTCAGCGTAGCGTATGCAGCATTAAAAAGATCGCCTGTGGGGAAATCTATTGTCCTACCCCCATCAGCTTTAGTATAAGTGGTAGAAAAAGTAACGCTAGGCAGAAACATTCTTTTTGCTTCCTGAAGTGCATAAATGTTCTTTTTCAGCAGGAAATCCTGCTCCTTAATACTTTGATTGGACGCTATTCCCTGTGAGATATAGTCGTTCAGAAGATTTTGGGCTCTCGCCCCCGATGGGAGTAAAATGATTAACAGCTTAAATGCTGTAACTCGGTAAACAGTAGGTAGACTTCGCATGTAATTAATCATTGTATTAAATTTAAACAGTGTTCAATAATTGGGTAAAAAAAAGGATTAACCTTTTTCCAGTAGGTTAACTAAATAGGCATAACCATTCTCCATAAGTTCTTCATTTGTTCTGTTAGCAAAAGAAACCGTCCGGTCTTTACAGAAAAGGGCACAGATTCCATGTATGGCAGAAAGGAACATAAATGAGAAGTAATCAGTATCCATATCCCTGAACCGTCCCAGGTCCTGACATTCTTTGATTAAATTATGCAGGTGGCTAATCGCACTCTGGGCAATCTGGAAACCGCTTTCTTCCGAATTTCTCAGTGGCTCTTCCACAAGGAACATAAGGTTATAATAGTCCTTGTTCTCTTGAGCGAAATGTATAAATACCCGACCCGATGCTTTTAAGCGCTCAAATGGATCAAATACTGAATCCAACACACGGAGTTGCTTAAGAAGTAAACTAAAGCCTTCCTTATGCAGCTCCTGGAAAATCGCCCCTTTGTCCTTGAAATGGAAATAAATCACGCCAGCACTATAGTTGATCTCGCTAGCAATATTGCGCATGCTTGTCTGTTCATAGCCATTTTGTAGAAACACCTTTCTAGCACCGTCTAATATTCGCTGGCGCATTTCCAGTTTCTCTCTATGTTTTCTTTCTGTAATACTCATATTTAACTAAAATTTGTAAAGATATAGGTTCGAATATAACTACTTTCAATAGCTCATAATAATCACAGGAACAAATGTATTGAACACTGTTCAAATCTTCAAAACATTTATTCCGTAATTAATATATTTGACTCAATTTTGACGGTTACAACGAATTATAATTAAAATTTACAAAGGTAAATTACACTTAGTAAAATGAGCTCAATGTGTGTAGCTGTAATTGGGAGTTCTTAAAAAAGTGCCAACATCTTTTTTGCAAAGTGGCCATATCTTTCGCTCCGATGTGTCCACTCCGTTTCGCCTAAAAGTGTGCAGTCGGCTGATTTTTAAGCGATTTTGAGACTCTAAAATGCCTTATGGACTCATTGATCGGTCTGTGTCCAGAAATGAAATCCTGGCTGTTGTAAGCACTTAGAAAGACAGGCTTTCCGCCAATGTTGTTCAATATCTCCTATCGTATTTTGGAGGTGTTTTGAAGGCGGTTGTATGCTTTTGCTGTGCAAAAGGCACGTACTAAGGGATTGGTATGGCCGGTTTCAGTATGCTGTGATCCAGGGGATGTGAAGCTAATAAAAAGAAAAAGCCTTGATCGGGCCGGACAGTTTGGAACGAAATAGAGTAGATACTTTCACTCAAATACACAGTCCTGCATCAGTAAAGCTTATTAATTAATGAGGGAATATTAGAATTTATATAGTTATCGTATTTCCTTCTTGCAAAATATTCCAATCCATCATATTTTGAAAAATTGGAAGCAATTGGAGACCTTGTTTGCTTAATGAATATTCAACCCTTAGGGGTATTTCATTAAAGGCATTGCGGATTATAATACCATCTTCTTCAAGCTCTCTAAGTTGTTCTGTTAGCACCTTTCTTGTTATTATCGGTATAATTGCATCTAATTGCCCGAACCTTAAAGTTCTCTCATTAAGCATATGAATAATGATGGGTTTCCACTTATTTCCTATTTTACCTACGGCTCTTGTTAGCGGGCATTCCGCCTTATAAAATCTTTTGTCTCTCATTTTTAAATTATTTTAACTAGGTACCTACAGGTAACTAGAAATTAAAACGTCAGTATATACAAGAAACTAACAATAGTATCTTTGTGATACAAATTTAAAAATAGTTTACAAATGAGTCGAAAATTAGAAAATAAAGTAGCAGTGATTACTGGTGCTACCAGTGGAATGGCATTAGCAACAGCAAAGTTATTTGTGGAAGAAGGTGCGTATGTATTTATAACAGGACGTAGGCAAAAAAACCTTGATGAAGCTGTATTGGCAATTGGGAAAAATGTTATGGGAATACTATGTGATTCTGCAAATCTTGATGACCTTGATAAGCTTTTTGATGCAATAAAAAAAGAAAAAGAGCATATAGATATTTTGTTTGCAAGTGCAGGTTTTTCCGACCTTAGTAAACCGCTTGGCACAGTTACGGAAGAACATTTTGAAACTACCTTCAATGTCAATACAAAGGGAACTTTATTTACGGTTCAAAAAGCATTACCATTAATGAAGGATGGCGGTTCTATAATTCTGAATTCGTCTATTGCAAATGTAAAGGGATTTCCAGGTGCTAGTGTTTATGCGGCAAGTAAAGCAGCTGTTCGCTCGTTCGCCCGTACTTGGACTGCTGAATTGAAGGAAAGAAACATCAGGGTGAATGCTCTCAGCCCAGGATCTATTGAAACAGGAGTTTTTGACACGGTAACACCGGAAATAAGAAATGATATAATTTCACAAATCCCACTCGGTAGGCTCGGCAGATCTGAAGAGATAGCGAAAACAGCGTTGTTCTTAGCTAGTGAAGATGCGAGCTTCATTACTGGCATTGAGCTCACTGTCGATGGAGGAATAACGCAGGTTTAATGAAGTATTAATTTTTAAATTAAGTTTCTATCTCTTACACCAATGAAGTGGTAAAAGATGAGTAGCGTGCTTATTTAAAAACCCTTCCTGCTCACATTAGACTGGAATACCAGTTGAACCACAACAAACGCAATATCCTTTTTGTACATGGCAGTCCCGTAAGGTAAATGAATACCTTTTTATGAAGACCGTGATGAAAAAAGCATGCTCCGAATCATGGAACAGGCAGATGCAGATATTATGTGTTTTGGTCATACCCATAAGCCTTATCACCGGATCTTAAACTCTAGGGTTGAAGATGGAGACCATTTCAGACATGCCATTAGTATTGGCTCAGTAGGTAAACCAAAAGATAGCGACCCAAGGGGTGGTTATGTTATTTAACCATCAACCCTAATAGCACATTAACTGACAAAAAAAGCATTAAAGTGGAGTTTATCCGCTTTGACTATGATATAGAAAAGGCAGCTAAAGCCGTAGAGGATAGTCCACTTCCCATGAATACGCTGATATGGGTTGCTTATGTAGGCGCAGGTTTGATAGTTGGAAAGTTTGTTGGAATTTATTGTTTTGCTGGATCATGGTTAAGCTGGGTTTAGCAAAGCTCCCTGAGCAGGCGGTAATGAGCACCATAATTAAGATATAGCGTTTTACTTTATTTTCATACACTTTTTCCTGAAATTCTTCTTATGGAAGTTGAGGTATCTTACAATAAGATAGGTCGAAACGCAGACAAAAATACTATTGATAAAATACAGATAGATGGCGCCTAAAAAAATAAACATTTCCTGATGCCAGACCATAGCCCGCAGTACAAAGAGGCGCTCAGTGTAACCATGCCTACAAATCAGACTGTTTTTTTTCAATAAATCAAAGTCCCCTGACGCTATTCAACATGGCGTTTTGGGCAAACCCTTCTATCAAGAATAGCCATTGCGCTTCAGGCTCTGCCCCCTTACTTCAGCAACTAAACCCACACTGACTTCTTACCCCGTTTCATGACCGTTATCCTCTTTTTGCCCCATTTACGATTATACCATATAATAAAACCAGTTATCGGCAGGCTCGCACCTATGATACACGCAATAAATGCCAATATCTTGCTGGGCAATCCTAATATTTGACCGGTATGAATATCAAAATTCATTTTAAATAATTTTTCTCCCGTCGATAGCTGCTGGTAAGGTTTGCCAGCATCATTGTTAAGTTTTACCGATTTTAAAGTATACTGATCATAGAAGTAGCTAACACGATCATAGATCAATGTTCCGTCGCCAAAAAACACATCTACTTCGTAGGTCTCTTTGTTTTTTTCTGGCAAGCTAATAATCATACGGCCAAATCTTTCGCCGTGCTTTTGCATCGCTATATTCCAGATCTTATCTTCCGGTTTGACGAGCGGGGGTTTGTTGATTAAGGTAGTATCTGAATAGGGTGCATATTGTTTTACTATTTCCCTTTTCTTCCAGGTCAAAGCTTTATAAACACCATTACCGAACCACTCGAAGGTAAATACAACACCTGTAACTGTCAGAATGAAGATGAACACAAGGGAGTAAAAACCTAGTACATTATGAAGGTCTATATTCAGACGTTTCCAGTTAGCGTTCCATTTGATCTTAAAGCTTTTGTCGCCCGTTTTCTTCGTCCATTTTTGTGGATACCACCATATCAAACCGGTAATTAAGGTAATGAGGAAAATTATACAAGCCGCCCCTACAACCGGGCTGCCTATTTTTTGCGGAAGCCAAAAGAACCGGTGCCCGGCTCTCACAAAAATGAAAAACTTCTCAGCACCCGAAGCCTCGCGTTTATCTTTCAATATTTTAC
>Ga0247734_1002694_pt1 | contig 11288 bp, 4 predicted proteins | sample UWRJL103311B2_FD_180933 | JGI IMG/M metagenome (GOLD analysis project Ga0247734, IMG submission 180933) | Plant litter microbial communities from Arlington Agricultural Research Station in Wisconsin, United States - UWRJ-L103-311B-2 | ecosystem: Environmental > Terrestrial > Plant litter >... | reverse complement strand
AGATAAGTCCCTCCCCAAACAATTCTTGTCTCAGTATTGGCCTGCCTTTGCTTGCCTATCATCCTCTCCAAATTAAACAAAATAATAAAAACCTTTCCGAATGTTAATGCTAGCAGCGAGCATGCATTGTTCCTGTTGAACCGTCGGCGGCCTGCAGTTCCAACAGACCTCGACCGGGATCCCCAAGAGTCGGGGAATTTACAGTCCACATAACTTTCTACAGTACACACACAGACAAAGTCTGCAACCCAAGCAATCCATAATCCATGATCGACCTGGATGGAAAGCCACCGTGCCACACACAAGGCCCCAACCTCCAGAGCCACACCATCGACACGCTAGTCCGTGTTGAATATCCGCTTTTCCGTGATACACATATCAAGATTCAACACCCTCCGGACATTGGATAGTGAGGCCCACTCCTTCACCAAAACAAGAACCCTCGATGAACTTAATTTTGACATTTATGCTTCCAACAGGGGGCGCTGCTCTGGTGGAGTTAGGATGTGGGCTCTTCCTACAGACATGCACTAGCATTTTAAAGTCGGATCTGAGAATCAAGCTCTCCACCCTGGCGCCACTACCACCCGGAATCCACATTTACTCTCACTTATAACCTTGCTCCTAGTTGCGTCTCTTCTGGATTACTCGATTCGTGTTTCTCTGTTTAAAGACTTTACTTGTCCAAGACCGGCACCTGTGCACCGGCCCGTTAGTTTCGTTTTCGGCCAACAGCTTACTGTTCTCCAAGCACCTGGTGCACATAAGACTGAATCTCCCCGCATAGCCTTCTCCTATATTTGCCATCAACTTTAAACTCAGCATATCCAGACGAATACCGGTTGCTGGACTAATATAGCCCCCCACGTATCCAAACTACAGAACCCGGACTAGACAACTGCAACGCAGATGAAAGTTGGCTACACATACTTCCCAAACCATCATCCATCACGCCTCGTTATCTAAACTACACTTATAGCCAAACTGCAACCGGTTTTCCCTTAGAACATCCGGCCCATAGCGTTTCTGTTTTATCTTCTCAGGAAGAATTAACTATTTACCCGTGGAATCCCATCAAACCGCAAAGCTGGCGGTCTCTTTAATTTCACCCCCATACTCTGGCCTAGCCCTAAATCTGAGTGTGGGAGGTAGATCTTGGGAAGGTACGTAGCTTCATATACTTCCAATTGATCGCCGTCTTGGCACTGTGCCCTGATGGTCATATCCTTTTACTCTTCTCCTCGTCTTTCTTTGGTTTCTCAAGTTTGCATTTATATGTGCCATATCAATCAACTTGGTTGCTAACTAAGACCGTCTAGGATCCAGAAATCTTTCAAACTCTTTCTCATACGCACCTAGAAGGAAGGGGCCAATATATGGAATGGAACAGATTTCTTCTCGCTCTCCATCTCGATCTCAAGTGAGCGAAGTTAGACCAAGTTCCCCAAGTATGTTGGCGTATCGAGCACCTCCGGTTTTACCGTCCCCAAGAGAGATGATGGGGGACAATAGACTTGCAAAAGCGCCTCCTACTATACCCCAACCCAGGCCATCACCAGCTGAGCGAATTGAGTTGCCGTCGATTAGACAGGTACGTTATTACTATTATTGCCTCTCTTAATTGTTTGTTGACGAAGACGTAGCATTTTCCTGAAATCCAACTACGAGATGCTCAAGGAGAAGCAGACTTTAATAAAACAGAATCAAGACAGACTTCCCCCAGAATGGGTATCAAGGCGCTACTCTCGCCCTCCGAATATTCTCCTCCGCAGTCACTGCACAAGCGCAGAAAGATTTCAAGTGATGATGACCACGAGCTAGAAAGAAGTCCTCCGAGATTCCCGGCACTTCAAGATCCAGGCTTAGACAGGCGTGCAAGTTCTGTGTCTATGCCAGAATCTGTATCATATATACTTCACAATAGTCCATATCCTCAGAGGCAGAAAAGCCCAACTGTCAGAAATCCGCCTCCCTTTGATTCGCCACTCACAACTCGTTCGGAATGGGACAGAACACTACCAAGCCTTTCTTCCACATTTCAATTTGATGGTCCATCTCCACAAGGTTCGAGACGTAGCAGCAAGTGGAGTGAATACTCACTTGATTACTCTCGCACTGGATCTCAAACCCACACCCAACCCACCGTTTCAGCCTTCAACCCCCCTAGCACACCGTATCAACCTCCACTATTCAGCTATGGCTACCATTCTCGACATCAGTCATACTCTGGCCCATCCACTGCACCATCCGTCAAACATGACCGAACTCCTTTCTCCTCGAATCTCCATGCGTCAAGTTTTCCAAACAGCAACTTTTCTTATGGTCACGATGGGAATGAATTGGGAGGAACGGATAAACAAAGAAAACGACGAGGTAACCTACCAAAGGAGACCACAGACAAGTTAAGGGCTTGGTTCATGTCGCATCTCACGCACCCATACCCAACAGAGGACGAAAAGCAAGACCTGATGCGCCACACTGGCCTGGCAATGAGTAAGTCCTGTTCTAAAAAATAAAATAAACGGTATAAGCTACATGGTTGCTGACAATAAATTAAAGATCAAATATCTAATTGGTTCATCAACGCCCGTCGTCGTCAACTACCAACCATCGTCAATAATGCACGCGTTGAATCTAACGCACGTTCAGCAGGAGGAGGAGATGGCATCCTCAGTAATTTTGGAGTAAAGAGCGAGAGTACTTTAATTGCAGACAGCGACGGTGATTATGAGGAGGATTATGACAGATCAGGAACCCCGAGAACGACCAATGCTCTCAAAGAGATTAAGACATGAAGCTTGATGTGTGTCAAAAATCACGGAGTTATGAGTAAGCAATATTTGGTTTGGGCTCGGTTTTACGTGGAGCAAAGCCTGCAAAGTAATAATAACACTTCTGAAGCAGATGATAGATACCAGTGGCAGAGTTGCAAAATGCAATGCCGATAATTAAGAGCGTAGACAAATTTAGATAATTTAGAAAATGATTGAACAAAGATTCAACCATGTCAACCATGGTGCCAAGTATAACGTGCACTCCAAAATTGAACGCTTTGTGGAACGATACAGTCAACTTCCTGAGACATGCGCCAATACACACCTTCACACTTCAGCGATCCAGAGATTTTTCAATCTTTGTCTGCCATCGTCCCAGAAACGTCATGTCATTTTGGCTTTTCCGATCATCAAAACCAAGCCACTACGGTAGAAAAAAAACTAATTTCCCCTGCATACAAGAAACCTAATCGTACAATGACCAATGTAAGTTTGTGATAAATAAAACCAGTGGTCAGCCACCCCATTTTTTGTCTCTGGCTCAAATCAGCATTGCTCCTCGTAAGTACGGAGATGGGTGGCAATACCCTTGACAAGTTGTCAACGACTGACTAGTCCCCCTATCCATTTTCGCGCTCAACTACATCTCGATCGAGGCATTTTCAAGGGCAAGCGAGTTTGGCCCCAACTACTTTACTACTTACCATAATGCCATGGCTGTCAAGTTATTCCCATGTCCATGACTCGTTCTAGACCTTGCCCTTACCAAGTTTGGAGCTGTTCGCGGAAAGGGAGGGTTGAGTGGCGGGTTGGTGTAGCCTCATGGTTAGCGCGGCCTTATTTGGAGGTGCGGAAAGTCAGAGCTGTCTGGTTTTCTGACAGGCTTGACAGGTACAAGTCACTTAGGCTTGGTTGCCGGCCGCTGGTTTTGGATGATTTCGAAATAATGGGGGGATATGGGATGGGATAGGATAGGAATGGGTTCACGGAACGGCGCTTGCGTGGGGTCGAAAGAACCGCCTACGGCCGCATTGAATGTGGAGGATGACGCCAAGGCTAGCTCTCAGCTTTAAATGCTTTTTATGTTGTGTAAGTTAGAAATAAATAGAGAGGTGGTGGTTATGAAATGTGTTCAAAATGTTTTCAAATGTGTGTGTGTGTCTCTCTCTCTTTGTTGAGAAGGGGAGGGTGGTAGTCCAGTACTTGGGAAATGAATTTTGATAAGAAGCTCAATCTTTCATGTACGAATTAATGGGTCCAAAAGAAAGCTGTCGGTTCCTATGCATCATGCATCCTTTAAATTAAGGTTGATCTTCACATTTGACACTGCGTATTGATTTACTCTGATAGAGCTTGAAGATGATTGAAGATAATTGCTTTTGCAACACCTAATACTATTGGACTTTTGAATTCGATATTAACACTAGCGGCGCATTCGAAAGTGTCGAAAGTGAGCTCGACGAGACTTGGGAAGTGATGATCAGAAATTAGTAAAAGTGGAATTTGAACTGTCAGAGAAAGGATCAATGCTTTTTTTCGCGCCTTGGGAAGTGGACTAGAACGGAATCATGCATTCTAATCCAATGACTTTGGAAAATGTCTCCACTTGGGACGTGCCATGGAGTAGCGGTTTGTGGGCACCGGTTTAAGGCGGATTCTAACTCAAATAATGGGATTTCTATTCGTGTACTATACTTAGTGTCGAATTTGACAAAGCTTGCTATTAGCTACGCACCAAAGGCCGAAACTATAAGCATCAGGATGGGGTTTAATGGTGCAAAAGCTTGGAGATATGATTTCTGTTTTCTGCAGAGAAGGATTTCAGCTGACCAGAAGGATTATTATGAATCACAAAATATGCAAACAAGCTTTTTCTACACCCTGACGCAGATCATTCAGGGTATCCAATGCCGGTGCAGATCATGCCGTGAGTGCATTGCCGAACTGTCCGATACGATAATCCGTGTTACCTCATCGGCTTCCAATGAACAACAGTAACAACCCAAGACATTAGATACGTTAGATACAAGAGCATGGGTTCCCCCCATCGGTGTCTACGATGTAGGTCGCTTAGCGGTTCGGATTTCGTATATGAAAACTAAGGCATGGAAAAAAGAAAGAACTACTTTGAGGCTTCTTTTCTGGTGGGGAATCTTAGTCGGCGGGTGTCATAGAGCCTGTGCCGAGTTTAAGTGGGTGGTGGAGGTGGCTGTCAAGACGGATAGGGGATTAACTTTCCACCATATAGGCATCCAGATTGGGCCTGTGGACTGTGGAGGGATTGTTGATATGTGATCATTATTTGTCACAAAGTTTTAGTCGTTTAGCGTTCTAGAAGTGTCAAGCTAAGAGCCGGGAATAACAGCTAGGAAGCTTTTCGAGTCCCACCTTTGACTCAGCTGCAGGCCACTTAGCCCAGTCGCAGCACTGCACATACGTATTGACGGAGTCAGCAGAACACGCAATGCTGGCCCTCGAGTCAGAGATCTTCAAGTGTCTTTATGATCAGTTTTAGGCTAGTTGGCAAACAACTTTATTGAGAAGGTGATAGTTTATTCAGCATCATCTAACGCAAATCGGGATGATCTAACTATCGAAATGCCATATGCGTCCGATACTTTCAGCTACTGTCGTTCCTGAGTAGTTCCTTTTGATGGAATTCTCGTCTCTGTTTCTTTCCCAGCGCTTGACTTGACACCGCTCGCTATCTTGGCCACAATGAACTTGGTGCCTGAATCGAATCCTACTTGTATAATTAAGCGAAGGGGGCCTCGCTTCGTAGAAAGACCCCCCTAATTGGAATAAGCGGATACAATGCCGACACTTGTACGATTACTCTTAGCGTTTAGCTCTTGGCTCTTGAAATAAACTCGTTTGGGAGAAATCTCTTTTAGGTGTAGAAATTATGAGTTGAGGTTCATTCAATTTAAGCTCTGATTTGCGTGTGACATCTCGCCCACATCTCACTAAAAAGGTCTTGTTTTTGTTGTGAAGGGAGAAAAGCAAATTTAAAATTCTTTCCTGCCGAATCGTCGCGTCATGTAATTATGCAGGCTACATTCAACGATATTGGCTCTAAAAAATATAGTCAGGTCCTAGTCACGCTTTTCCAATAAAGGAACCAATTACTACGATATTTATTGATTCCATTTTGGTTATTTCTAACCTGCCAAACAGTCTCAGGTAGTCTCGGTGTTATTTAAATGTCAGATTTTCCATCCAAACTCAAAGGCTATGGTAAGACATAAATTTGACCAGGCAATGCAATCTACAATCCACCCCCACTCAGATTAACTTCTTGATTGCCAACGCAGGTGGAGACTCTCAAATGCTCATTCTCATATACCTTCACCTATCTCAACGATTTCGTCCTACCTCCCAAGTTTTTCACCTTCAGCCACTCAGGTTCGAAGAAAACCATTTTATCACTTTATCACTTTGCTACTGGATCTGGAAGTATATATGCCCAAAAAGGCAGATTGCCATCAGGCTATTGGTCGACTCTCGCTTGAAGGCTGCAACTATAGAACAGCAGAGCAGTTCGGGCTTTTTGTACTCGGTGTTGTGTAGTTTTTCCATGGCGGGGATTTTATCGTTGGTAGACTTACGGGTTTTCTCGTCCTAGGCATTGGAAGAGGCTAGAGACTCACAGGAACTCTTGAGGTGTAGTGGTTCCATGATTGTGAATGTGAAGATGTTGGATGCGGGATAGTCAGGCATGTTGAGCGGGTCTCTGCAAATATTGAGATACCCGACGACGATGCGAAAGTGAAATAAAAGTATTATGAGTAAGGAAGAATAAGCATTTCGTGTATTGATTATGCTGAAGTTATCTGCTGGTCAACTTGAAAAGACCATCTATGTTTCAGAAGGAAGCCAGGATAGTCTGTTTGTCGATGGCAGATGATCCGTCTGGAGGACAAAGCAAGGTTCTGATATACATCGATTACTTTATTTAGAAATACTTGATGGTGTTCCTAAGAAACTGGATTTGTTTCAACTCAGGCTAATGCTGTTTTCAGGGATTGATAATATCGATCAAGTCATCGCCAGAGGCCAGAAGGGCAAGAGCCCCCGAGTTAAGCTAACGAAGTCTTTGGGAGGACAATAGGTGAGGGATGATTGAAGTTCAGCAAAAGTCAGCATCCAGCGCGAAGACTATAGAGATAGATAAGACAAGTATTCTTCGTCAATGAATACGTTCATGAATTATTACTTAGTTTTGTGATTGTATTTAGTATGATGCGTAGTGCAAATGCCTTGCCCTTCGAAATCTCTATTTTTCTTTTCTTTATCCCGGAGGAGGATTTTTCGGATTATGTTTGCCATGGGCAGGAATTTCAGCATCAGAAGAGGTCAAAAATGAAGACGCCTTTGCTCAAACCTCATCTATATCCCACGTGTATACAAAACACCGATATAGCTCTATAGTGAAATTTCTCCCAGAAATGAGCTGAGTTCTCCTCCGCATTAGAGTTAGCTATGAGTAGTCTATTTGCTATAGGTAAAAGCGTTTTCTACCTTGTGGGGCTTCTTGCTTGTCATGATGCCCGATTTGTGGTTGTCGAGCAGAGTGTCTCGATAACTACGTACACCATGAATTGATGAAGTGGTTTCGGCGAAGAAGATTTTAGAAGTAGTATATCGAAGACTCACTCGAGCCTCCTCCATGCTATTCGCTGTGCTCAAGATGCAAAGGGTCGAGTAGTATTGATAGCTATTAAAAGAACGCCGCACCTATCCTTTTAAGCAGACTGTGAACTGTGCTACGTCTAGGCAAGAGGGAAATGAGCAAGAAATATTTCTTTGTAGTATTTTCTAAATCTCTATGAAGCAGGAGTTATCTGACGTTGTTACCTGCCATCCTAATAATAGTAAATTCGTCCTCATGCCCTCGAAATGCACGCCGACCAATACCATAACTACATATCATTCAATCCCTCTTAGCTACTCCCCCTCCTAGAGGTCTTGGGGAGAAGTAAACCAAACACCACGTTGCGCTGATATTATTTTCAGACAAAACTTTAGAGCAAATGCATGCAGATAAGTGGCTATTTCTCATGACGCAATTGCTTGAAAGCGTTGGACTAACCTTTTTTCAAGGACTTTAGAATGTTTACCATCATGGTTAACCTTGGAGCAGAAATGCTGACCTCCGGTGTATACGAATAATTATATCGCAAAGGAAATCACATTCTGGATTGTTTTGTTTCCAAGATTGTGGGTATCGACCAGCATGACCACCCTGATCGGATGGACATTTGCTTCAAACGACGACCTTGGATATCGCAAACCCTGCCCAACTTTCTTCTTTCGCATCCTCCGAGATCCATATGCTGGGCATAAGCACTTATACTCCAAAATTTCTACTCATGAAGTCATGAGGATTCCCTCAGCCCCGACATCGGGTGACAACCCTTCATAGGTTGGACTTCCATTGGTACAGGCACGAACAATCCACCTCAACTAAGACGTCTTGAGAATACAATCAGATGAAAACTACATGCTGAGTTGAACTTGGAAACGATCCTCGTAGTCCACTTCGTGACCAAAGGAGTGGCTCTCGGAATTTAGCTGACTTCAACCACAAAGCAAATATGCCGTCGCACATGCTTACAATGATTCTGACATGAAGTTTAGATGTGTGCTCGCTGCCTCTTCCTACATGCTCACCTGACTCATGGAGGTCCCGGATGCAGCTCAGAATAATAATTGCTGGAATAACCATAGCAATACAATATGTCGATATTAAATAGCTGAAACAATGCCACAAGGAAGACGTAAAGGAAAATAGGAAAAGGGGAGATAAATCGAGTCAGTAGCACAAGGGAATAGATCTGTAGCGTAGAAGGACAGGCTGGTTCTTTGCTGAAAAATGCTTGCTCTCTTGGTGGTTCATCAGGCATCTCGGGTCTCTCCCTGGTTGCCTCCTTCATGCACCTGACACATGCAGATTTTGCGGTAATTTGAGAGGACGGCTGATTTGCTGATGAAAAGTCCTGTGTACCTTTGTACCTGTGTACTGTACTGTACAATGAGTGATGTGGCTGCGGCATGCATGAGATCGAGATGACACTCTACCGCCGTATCTCGGCTTGTCCGATCTGCTGGGAGTTGAGTGTGTCCCAGCCCGGGTGAATGGGACAGCGCCCGTGTCTCCCCTGGCGGCAGCCCTGCATCTTGACAGCCATCAACACAACAGGGCAGCTTTATCCAGTCGAGCCAATAATGCCAGGAGAGGAGGGATTGATTGGCGAAAGGGAGGAAACTGGGGAACCGGAGGAGAGAGAGAGAGAGACAATATCGGAGGGCGGAATAAACTAATGCAAAGATATGTAGTATGAGTACCTTCTTGGGATGGAATGGCGATAAGCAAAAGAAAGAAAGAAAGAAAGAAAGAAAGAAAGAAGAAATGCTGCAAGCCAATCCAATAACCAAATAGTATGAATATCTTTTCTGTATGTATATATTGTGTGTGTATATATATTGTGTGTTGCTGTGCTGTACTATAATATATATATAGTACAGTACTGTGTACTTTACTGTACTGTATCGATGCAGTTAAGATCTGATCAGATCCGGGTGATAAGTGGTATGTAGGTGATGGATTGATATATTGATAGATTGATAGATGGATGGATGGATGGGTGTGGGTGATAGATGGGTGATGGGTGGTGATGGGCAAAGTCTGGTCGGTCTAGACCATGATTGCCGGTCCCGCTAGTGTCCGAAAGAGAACGTGAAAAAGGTCAAAAGTGAATATTGGGAATTAACCTTCACTTCCGTCGCTTTCACCAGCAAGCATCTTCATCTTCACCTTCACTTTCACCTTCAACTTCACACGTTTGCCCTTGCCCTTTACCTTACGGTACCATTCATTTGTCTTCCCCGAGCACACTCAACGCTCCACTCCCGCGCTTCTACCGTCATTGTTGCCTCCCACCTCTCCACCTCCACCTCCACATCTCTACCTCACCACCTTCGGCGCCTGTAGCCTAATAAACTTCAACCACTATGTCATGATACCTCCACCACTTTCTTCCGAATTTTAGCCACTTGGTCTAATCCCACGGTGCCATTATGGACGAAGCCAGCCGATTGGTCTTGGAGCTTCAGGCAAAGCTTACAGAGCTCGACAGCAAGGTGTTCAAGTACCATCAAGAAATGGCAAGCGCATTCACCGAATACAAAGATGATCTCCTACGTGATGTTCCGAAGGACGTGCTGGATACCGTAACCAGAGTCCTCAGTGCTGAGATACACAATCGTTCATATCTCCAGCCTGCCATGTCCACTACCGTTGACTCATCTGCCAGCGCAGGCAGCAGCAGCTCTCTCTCAGCCGGCTTTGAACAAATTACCCCAGATCTCGGCCACTCCACAGCAATTGGCACTCTACAACATACACCTGAACATATAGACCAGATGGAGAGAGGTCCCCACGATCGAGAGGTGGAGTTTAGAGGCGTGTTTACACCAGGTTATCTACCCCTCCTAGACGGATCAGATGCACGATCCAGCTCTGCACCGCGCTATTTGGCTCCAGCTGCGGAAAGCAAGGGAAAGGAACAGGAGACTGAGCACGAAGGCATTGATGCAAGTACAGGCACCACAAGATCGTTGGCAGCTTCACCCGAATTTTCAAGACCGCTCCCAAGACGGAAGAATACAGATGAGGTATCATTTATGACAGACACAAGTGACGGCTTCCCCAAGAGTGCTTTAAGAAGAGCTTCAAGCTCGTCATACAAACCACAAAGCCCCCGCCAGGTTCGCTTCAACATAGTCACGGCAGAGGTTCTTCCTACTTCATCACCGCTCCCTCATGAAGCTGTTTATTCAACACCTATCCCGAATAGCTCCGATGGTCACGAAGACTTTGATGAGGAGTATGACGAGACTGAAGGAGATGAGGCTGGGAACGATGGCACATCATCTTTTCTGCTTGGAGATAGCCAAGATTCACCCCCGCAGAAGAAGAAGTTGTCATCCACGTCGCGGCTCCGAGCCTTATCAAGAGCCCCTCTTGAGGATGGTACCGAGTGGACTACTGTGACTGGTGGGTCAGATGATATGTCGACACACCAAGGATTGAGTCTGATCGGAGAGGAAGATTCTGATGATGATAACCCGGTTACCTATAGCCACATAGAAGAAGTGCCAGACCAGTACATGGGCAAGTCTCTTGAGGAACAGGCTGAGGAAGCCAATGCCAAATTAGATTTGGACAGCTCTTCTGAGGATGAAATGGTTATTAAGCCAAAGAAACAACTCGCCAAAATCCTCGTTGCTCCTACAGCTGCCCAAACCTCTAAAACGAATCAAAACCCTTCCTCCGCGAACTTGCCTAGAAAGCCCTTGCGAAATCTAGACCGGGGTGAAAACGAGGGGAAGGTAAGTAATGTGGGCACGAAGGCTAGAGACATTAAAGAGAAGAAAGAAGTTGTTGAGGGGGTTGATGATGAATACGAGCTCCCGTTTGATTTTGAGGACGTTGACGAAGGTGTCAAACCA
>Ga0247734_1002693_pt1 | contig 11289 bp, 13 predicted proteins | sample UWRJL103311B2_FD_180933 | JGI IMG/M metagenome (GOLD analysis project Ga0247734, IMG submission 180933) | Plant litter microbial communities from Arlington Agricultural Research Station in Wisconsin, United States - UWRJ-L103-311B-2 | ecosystem: Environmental > Terrestrial > Plant litter >... | reverse complement strand
AGGCCAAAGGCCACCGAACTGACGGTATCTAGGTGCGTTGCGATCTGGCGCAGTATCTCACGCGGGAGCGTCTCTAAAGTCGCGGCAGATAATAAACTCTCTTAGCTTATGTTAGCTGGAAAAATACTCTATCGCCTGGGTTTTATGCATGAGTGGCTACCTGGATGGGCCTCTGTGGTAAAGGCGGGAATTCTGTGGTGAGGCGAGGCTCTTGTAGGAGACAGGATCACTGGCCAGGATTCCGCCATTGTGACTTTCGTGTGGGAGAGAATGTTGTGATGATGAAAACCAGAGAGTGTAAAAGGACAGGAGAGGGTTGCACTCGTTTACAGCACGTAGTGCCATTGTTCATGGCTGTTCATGTTGAATATAATTTTCCGAGAATCTATAAAACCATCTGAGCAAATATGGGGGAAAGTATAATTTTCTTTACAGCCATCTAGCAAAAATATTTCTTGACAAGAGAAAAGTACAGAATGTTGACTTGAATCTCGCTTAACCCCCTTTTTTGCCAAGTACAGCTTTAACTTTACCACTCGTGTCGAATATTGTTGACAGTCTTGATAGTTAAAGCCGCGCAAGGAGAATTCTGCAGGTCGTCTAGAAGACACAAGGGAATGGAACATATGCGTATTTGGCCATTTCAAATAGGAACAGCTCGGTTAAGTAACGAAACATAGGTAACAACAATTACTGAGAAATCATAGAATACAGTATGAAATACCAAAACCAGAAAGTTACTCAAAAGTGTTGGGGGGAAAATTGGTATCAAGATTCATATTCTCGTTAAGCTCCTCAGCCTCACTCAATCCAATGGTCCAAAGCTCCTCAAATAGTGACTAGGGCATTCATAACCTGTGAACATGGTTAGCATATCTCATCAACAACTGGAGGTGTGAAGGTACCTGAAGGGTTCTTTTGAAGGTATTCTTGGTGATAATCTTCCGCATCCCACCACTGGCCCGCGGGGAGAAGTTCCGTCACAACCTTTCCCTTCCACCATTTCTCATTCACCAGCTTCGTAACCTCCTCCGCAATGCTCTTTTGCTCATTATCATGATAGAAGATCCCGGAGCGGTATTGCGACCCCCTGTCTGGTCCCTGCTGGTTTTGCGTTGTAGGGTCGTGCATCTTGTAGAAAAACTCAAGCAATTGGCGATAGGTGATTTGCGCCGGGTCGTACGAAACTTGCACCGCTTCGGCATCTGTATTTCTTTGGGTTAGAATGACTGCCATAACACAAGATCGGCACGTTGAGCAGCAAACTTACGGCCTGTGTTACCTGAGCATACGGCTCTGTAGCTTGGGTTCTTGGAGTCGCCACCTATGTATCCTACACGCGCATCATATAGTCCCTTTCCTTTGAACTCCTTCCTGTACATGTGCTCGACCCCCCAGAAACATCCTGCTGCGATTGTAGCTTTGTGAGCCCCTTCTGGTATCGTGGTAGAACCAGTAGCAGAACTTATCCCAAGGCTGGTGGAGGTGGTGAAAGGGCGCATGAGGCGAGATATGAAGGTGGGCATGGTGTAAGCCATCAGGATCACAAGTAGCGTGGATATGGAAATTCGAGTAAAATACAGATTGACGGTATTGTTTTGTGCTTTTGGTAGAAGCCCAGAATTTAGGCAGAGGACAATTCAAGTTCTGTGGTTGTAGTTAGAGAGAATGATAGGTAATTTTAGTTCCGGTGAAAGTGAAGGGGATGTTTTTGTACTTTGTCCGAGGCACTTTTTTGTTCAAGGCGTCATCGGTAGGTGGGTTGACAAGGCTGACAAATATCCCAAATATCCCAATGAGCATAGCCTCCACCTCCACAAACTCGTGCTGATATTCCAAATACTAGTTATCGCTACAAGGCAACGCGATTCCAAATCATGAGGAAATTCATAAATCATTACAGAGAGGAGTTTTTTTTTTTTACGGTAATGGGAAAGAGGAGGTTAGAGATCGTAACATACCTTGATACATAATCAACATTAATTAGGTTAATTAAATTGTTTATTGGTTGTTATTGTGTTTTTAGTAGTTGTTTTTGAATACACTTGGTGTATTAAAGAGAGGAGACTATCCTATTCTTTGAAGGAAAAAAAGACCCGCTCCGACCCCCCTGCACAACGCCATGGATGCTTTCCTGGATCAAAATGCTTTTATACATACAGCTTCTCCCATATCTCTACTTCCTCCGGCCCTGTTGCATCATCAAGATCTGTACCATACGAATGAAAATATTCAGGAAGTCCAACTCCAAACTGATACTCTCATTGACAGGATCCTTTTGAATTAAACCACGTTCAGCCATCCGGGCGTGAGCAAGAATCTTCTGAACGTCATAAAGCGTGAAACCTCCGAATACTGCCAAGCCTCCGTATAGCCAGATGTTCTCAGTGAAAGCCAAAGTACGGACCGCAGTGACTGGAAGAACGAGAGGAGCCAGGCCAGACACTGCCACAAGAGCGACACCTGCTAGCAGAGGGCCACCGAGGTAAAGGTACTTCTCTTGTTTTGCGGTAGCTCCCACAAAAGAAATTGAGCCCATCATTGCCAGGGTATATAGACCAGCTCTGCCGATGATAGCGGGAGGTGCCATGAAAAGAAGAGGGGCGACGAAAGCAGCTTGTGTGACACTATAGTTGTTAGATTGGGATACATCTGAAGATTAGGGTCCAACTTACTTGAAAGCAGTCCAAAGACCGTACTTCTGGATATAGTTGCTAGGATCAGTAGCGCGTGTGCCCATCATAGTTCCTATGGAAAGACCAAGACCACCGATGGCAACAACCCATGGGTTGGTAGCCATAAGTCGGTAGATGAAGCCACTTTGGAACATTGCTCTTGCGGATAGACCAATAATACCGATTCCTAATCCAGTATGTAAAAAGGTATCGTTTAGGTATGCTCTCTCGAACGGAGGCATGCCACCATCCTCGCGAGTCTCCTGATTGAATACCAAGTTGATTGCAATCTGCATTCATTTGTTAGCGTACTGCACTTGTTAATTTGATTCCCTAGATGCCTTACCAAAGTTCCTCCAAACATTGCCCCTCCAATAAGCAGCTTTTGGGTCAAATTGCCTCCGCTGGAAGCAACCGGTGCCTGCATGTATGTTCTCGATTGTCGAAATGCATTTCGAGCTTTACTCAGTGCGCTACTAGGTGCCGTGGAGCGGGATGTGAAGAAGTTCGCAGCAGGTCTTGCTTGGTGGAAGCCCCGGACAGGTGCTGATTTAAATGCGGATTTGGAGACGAGTGAAACGGCCGATGTGAGCCGTAGCGGCTGTCGCATTGTGAGTGCCATTTTGAGTTTCGTTGCTGAGGTTATGGACGTTGATGAGGTTGAAATGTTTGTTGGTGGCAAGCGCAAGGTATCCAGATGACGTTCACTAAGTACAAAAAGTAGTTGACATTCTCGTACCTTCTTGAAGCTCGGATATCGGACTTAAGTGATCAAGGCTAAACCCGAAATCCACCCTCGTGACCACAACCAATGGTGTCAGTGACTCATTAATTCACTTTCTACAATAACCGCAAGGCACAAATATTGCAGCTAGAATAAGTATTCAGAGATTTTTGGTTTAGTGTTTGCTGAATTACTACAATCTGGCAAATTTTGTCAATATTCACCTCGCTAAGCAAAAGGGGGGGAAATTACAGAAGAGGACAAGAGTATTTACTTTGAAAATATGACACGGTGTTTGTTTTCAATTCGGTAGTCTAGCATCTACTACTGCACATTTGCATGATCAAAACCCGAAGTTTGAAAGACATCTAGCACATCCGCATTCGATTAACGATCTACATTTCATATTGCTATGCCAAACGAACGACATAGTAGTAAGACTCTCAATGAATTCCGACTCTCACAAATTGATCTAAAAGTCTTAAGATCCAGTTTTATATGAGGCTCTTTGAATGGAGCAACTCAGGACCCCTATATCACTTGTATCAACAAAATTGTGTCCTCAGGTTTTTAGCTAAACGGCCGTAGCATGAATACTTGTGTGAGTACCAAGTGGCCAGCTCCAGGAACCTAAACCTATGACAGGATACAGGCTGGCGGGTATGATTTATGAATGCTTAGAGACTCTCTTTCCATAGCAATCAAATCACATTTGAGAAGATTTGTTTGCATATAGCGTGCTAAACCCCATCAGTCTCTTCCCCGAGCTAACAAGACCGCAAATGGTACACATGGTGCATTGCAGTCCATACCAGACACACCACTAGCCATGGGGATTTTGGTGCAGCTTTGAGAACTACACTTGCAATTTCTGAATCTCAATTTCACTGTTCTATTTTGGTAAGATAGCTTCATCGTCATGTCTCCGAAATACTTTGAAACAAACCGGAGGAAAGATTCGTCAGCAGCTGCCAGATTTGAAATGCCTAGAAAAGCTGCGTCGGACCACTTCCTCTGTCTAGAAGTTGAGTCTGTAAGTGTGCCACCCCATCAATACATGTGGGGGTCTTCGATTTGCTCATCACTAGGGTTGATAATTGCAAGCCGTATAAAAGAGCAGCTACCCCTGACAATTGCAGTTCTAACTTCTTTCTTTGGCGCGAGCTCTCAATCCAATCAATGATAATGATAATGATAATGTTAACGAGAACGAGATTGAGATTAAAGCACTGAAATCCTCAATCCCACCAGTCGGTTGACATGCATGTGTTTCGGCAGCACAGGCTATACGTTTAAGTGGTGATTCATGATTGGGGGGAGTATTATTGAGTTTTGGCTCGACAACATCATGGGTGCGGAGAAGTGTGGTGGGTTCTTGAACAAAAATGGCAGGTAAGTAAGGAGGTTGAGTTACTTGTACAGAGTACTGTTACTATACCTCCGTACCACGTACACGTACAGTACAACTACAGTTCAGCGTACATGTAAGTACCGGAGATTCGCGGGAGTTATTATGTTACAATATCAACAAGTAGGCACGGACCGAGACGTAGGTACGGACGGAGCACGGCCGGGTTCCTGCTGGCTGGCTGTTGGGTTTCCCAGGAGTGTACGAAAAGAACAAATATCCGGTATGCGTATATGTACTTTACAGTCCATCCAGTCCAGTACAGTTCAGTCATGATGATGATGGGATGAAGCCCGTCTGCCACTCTCGCCACTACTTACTTACTTGTAACCACAGCCACCTGTCCTTCTAGAAGCCTTTTGGAAGCTCTCGCTTGAGCTTGCTGCTGTTGCTGCCCCTGAACCAAGAGTCGGGAGATGACAGGGCTGCTGTATGGATTGATTGATTGAGTGCGTGAGTGACTCTCCAAGCATCCTGACTAACGACAACGTGCTGTGGACTGGGGCTGAAGAATTGCATATCAACGACGGTGGCTACCGAAGGATGACTTGATGCTGGCCGTGTCACCGTTGGGAGAAGAGGAGGGACACAAAGGGTCTGCCTGCCTTTCTCTAGACAGTACTCTCGGGTTGACCGAGTTATTGGCCATACATGCCCAGCATACCCAAACCCATACCCATACCATTTCATCTTGTCGCAGCTCAGCCCTTCTCTATCGGTTTGCGTATCGCATCGTCTTACAAATCAAGACGTACATCCATTAGATGCAGTAATCATAACAGAATATCTATATATATATAGATATATAGATATATCTCTGTGCTACACTCGATCGTGTGTGCTGGTGGTTTGTGGTTTGTGTGTTTTCTTTTAGCGGTACACCCGGCTCCCGACAACGTGGATCCCTATCTATAACTGTCATCTAGGTGATGCTCCCCCGCCACCACGAGATCCATCGTCATAGCGCATTTCGCCAAACGTTCAGGCTGGGAGCTAAAAATCAGTTGGTGGTGGTGGTGGTGGAGTGCTAAGCTCCGTTGGCCTACCATACCTGTCCTGTCCTGTGAGCCTGTCCAGCCCAGCCGAGCCAGCGAGCCAGCCTAGCTTGTCTCGAGTTTTAAACTTCAGCTTGGATACAATACTGCTCCGTGCATCTGCTTGCTGTCTCTCCTCTCTCCCTCTCTCCCCTCCTATATTGTCCCACTGTACTGTACTGTACAATACGTTGGATTATTGCCCTACGCTCGCTACGGTGTGCTCGGCTCTCCTCTCCCTCCAGCACAGTGAGAGTGTCCTGCGGTTGTCTGCTGGTCTCGCTGGGATTATTGATATTACTATTATTATCATCATTCCCAATCCTTAATCCCCAAATCCTAATCCCTCCCTCTCGTCGCCGCACCGTCCGCCAGGGTTAGCAAGCATCACACAGGTACCAAAGTAACATCACTTCAACTTCACATCCTACACCCTTCACTTGGCTGTCGTAATTGCTGTTCCCCATCGCCTCCCACTTCCTGGCATCGTGTGCCATAGAGCCTTCTTTTTTAATCCTCGTGTTTACATGTAGAGTAAGCCATCTTGCGGTGTTATGCTGACACTAGCTGCTACCTATGCTCCACGAGTAGTGCCCTTTCAGCAATGCTTAACTGACCGTCCCGCAGAATCGTCGCACGACGCAAGATACAGGCGTGGACAAAGAATTTTGTCCTGAGACTTTGTTTGCCGTGTAGTAATACCCCATATCGCCTGGCCATCCTTAACTGCAAATTCCCTCACACTCCAAATATCAATTTCGAACCCCTCGTTTGGCGCAAGAGGAAGCACGCTTGACCTGGACAACGCAACCCCTCCTGGACAGAACCTGGCATTCAGCTGGAAGACCAAATAGCAAGGCCGGCCGATAGGCCGTGGACTTCTACAGATGAGAAGTAGTTAGGAGGCTTGAACATACATTCTACTAGCGATGCGACGCAATCGGGGAGGCACCAATTCGCCATTCAGAGGCAATGGCGCACCGATACCCGACTCGCTGTCTCTAATAAGATCGTTCAATGTCGAGACCAACCCAGCTAGACCAGTTCGACCTTCTCCGTTGACTGCGTCGACCATTCCAGATATGCCGCTTGATCTTGTAGATCGCATACGGTCGTTTCCTCTATTCCTCTCCGCCCCCGACTCCTTCTTAGCTGCCATCGGCAAGCACTTGCGACCGCAGGTTCATTCTTCGCACGACCATATCTTGACAGAAGGGGACGATGCCAAGGCCATGTATTGGCTGGTAAGAGGGGCAGTAGCTGTTACGTCGCGCGATGGCGAAGCTACCTATGCGGAGTTGAGGCCCGGGGCTTTTTTTGGGGAGATTGGTATTCTTATGGATGTACCTCGAACGGCAACAATTGTGGCTAAGACGAAATGTTTACTGGTGGTGTTGAAGAAGGAGGATCTTAGGGCAGAACTACCGAAATTTCCAGACATGGAGCGGGCTATCATGGAAGAAGCCCAAGAAAGATTGACGATTCTGAACAAGAAGAGAGAGGAGAGCGGTTTTGGTCCAAAAGTGGTGCTGCCTTCCAGATTGGGAAAGTTGGCACGCGAACCTGCTCCGGGAGAAGTGTACAAGGGCGATACTGGGATGATTGACGGCGGAGTAGTAATAAACACCAAGAAACGAAAGTCACCAAGCCCGCAAACAATCGAAGATCCCTCGGCTGGAAGTGCTCTTGGAAGTGGATTTGTAAACGTGAGAAAGACCTTGAAAGACCTGCCTCTTTTTTCAACTTTGCCTCCAGAGATTCTTCATTTCCTGGGCTTAAGTGCACTTCCCAAAACCTATCCACCTTTCACCGATATTATCTCGCAAGGCTCACCTGGAAATGAGATATATTTCATTGTACGAGGTGAAGCTGAGGTTATCCACGAATCATCTAATGGACAAGTCCTAAATCAATCATTACGAGGCTCTTACATACGGCCACGCTTAAAGCAGGGGCAGTATTTTGGAGAAGTTGCTAGTCTGTCATTGGCACCAAGGAGAACTGCTACAGTCAGATCGATCACAACTGTGGAATGTCTGATGATCAGTGGGGAGGTGCTCGAGGAGCTCTGGAGACGTTGTTCGCCAGACATACGGCGTCAGGTCGAGGCTACCGCAAAGACAAGAATAGCAAAGCCAGATGAAGATGTGACTATGACTGATGTTGCAGATACTCCATCCATTAAAAGACTGGAAATTGAAGATCGCCCTTCTACACCAAGTCGCTCACTACCTCAAGTAACGTTCACTCCATCCAAACCCGCAAGTCCACATAAGCCAAGCAGAGTCGAGGACCAGGACATAATGGAGCCACTAGACCCAGATCCATTTCTGAGTGTTGATATGGATAACATGAGGGCCAGATCGGGACGTCGAGGATCCCTTGCTCCCCCGGCCCCAGAAACTCCCTCGCTAGAGATATCTGGGCCTCAAACACGCTCTCGTGCACAAACACCAACCAATTCAAAGTCCATCCATACCATTACCCCCCCGGACACTACTTTCCGTCCCAAACGCCCAAAGATATTATCTCGGCCATCAAGTCAATACAACAAGGGAAAGCTCCCTGAACCGGTGCTAATATCAATATTCTCCTACCTAGATGTCTATCAACTGATGCGTTTGCGTGGTGTCTCTCTATATTGGTCTAGGCTGCTTACGAACTCTCCGAAAGTGTGTCGGTACCTCGATCTCTCCATCTTCAACCGAACAGTTACCAACAAAGCACTGATCGACTTCATCTGCCCTTTCGTTGGTAGAAGAGCACATACAGTTGATATATCCAACTGCTTCCATATCACCGACATAGGCTTTGCTGCTTTGTCGGTTCAATGCGGGCCAAGTGTGCGCTGTTGGAAAATGAAATCAGTGTGGGATATAACTGCAAACGCGGTACTTGAGATGGCGAATGGTGCAAAACAGCTTGAGGAGATTGACCTTTCGAATTGTAGAAAGGTATCAGATAATCTATTAGCTCGTATCGTAGGATGGGTGGTAACGGAACCCAACACTCCGCAACAACTGCGTCAACAGCATGCCAAACATCCACAAATGATTCCTCCGGTTGGCACTGTTGTCGGATGCCCAAAGCTAAAGCGCCTTACTCTTTCGTACTGCAAACATGTCACTGATCGTTCGATGGCTCATCTTGCAGTGCATGCTCACGCAAGATTGCAGAGTATTGATCTCACTCGCTGCACAACAATTACAGATGGCGGATTTCAGCATTGGAGTATTTACAAGTTTTCGAAGCTGGAGAGATTGATTTTGGCTGACTGCACCTACTTGACTGACAACGCAATTGTCTACTTGACGAACGCAGCGAAAGGGCTGCGCGAGTTGGATTTGGTATGTACCTTGTTTATCATCTAACCGAATCTGTTCTGAGATCTTGTCATCGAAAGTTGCAGTCATTCTGAGATCAGAGACTGCACCGTCTACGATTACAAGATCAGTCATGAGTCATTAAATACGAAGGCACAGCTAACGATTCTACCAGTCATTCTGCTGCGCTCTTTCGGACACAGCAACGGAAGTGCTTTCATTAGGATGCCCTTCTCTTGTTTCTCTCCGACTTTCATTTTGCGGTTCAGCCGTTTCAGATTCTTCTCTTCGCAGTATCGGTCTACACCTTCTCGAGCTCCGTGAACTCTCTGTTCGAGGTTGCGTTCGTGTAACTGGTGTAGGAGTCGAAGCCGTAGTTGAAGGTTGCAGAGAAATCGAAATGTTCGATGTCAGTCAGTGTAAGAATTTGCAGCGATGGTTAGATGGCGGTGGTGAGGAAAGAGTCAAAAGAACATACGGAAGAAGGAAGCTGAAGTTTGAAACCAAGAAGGGGAGTGGGAGAGAGGCAGGGCTTAGATGAAAAAGTGACTGGTGATATAGAGGATTAGTGTTTACTATCTTGGTTGGCAAATTATGACTGAACGGCGCTGTTTTAACGACTTGCATTATAGACTAGTATCAACGAGGCGTTTGGAGTTGGGTTATATCCTGGTGTCTAACCCAAGGGGCTTCGCAATTATTGGAGCGCTTTCATGATGTAAATTATTGTATTTATGAAAGGAGAACATATAGCGACAATCTATCACGAACAGTAACCACATATAGATTCCAAGTCAAATGATTATGAGTAGGCCGATAGTATAGTTGACCATTCGGCTTTCCAAATGCACACAGCTCACCCTCCTTAATTCAAACCCCAACTCCTATAGCAAAACCCCAGATTGCAGTCTGCAAGGAACGTGGCAGAAGAGTTATCTTATCAGGGTTTCGACCTAACAATTCAGGGGGAATTTCCCGTAGCGAGAAAGAAAAGAAAAAAATCCATAGTTGCCCCCCTAAATCTTTTTAGCTTCTGTCTGCGACAACTATAGCATGGTTAACTCGCCTCGCCTCGCCTTGGGTCTCTCTCCTCTATGCTTATTTCAGTATTAGAGGGGCAAAGAACACAATGGCAGATTTTGTTAAAGGGGTGGCGATATATAGAAGAATCTCATTAGATCAAGATGACAGAGAAGCTTGTGCGAATTATATATTCTTCATTTTTAATGTATATATATATATATATATATCCCTCTATCTTGATTGTCTAAATGTTAAGACGACTGCGGTGAAAGTGGAGGATATTGCCCTATAATTTACCTTATGTTTTAAGAGACTAAACTACTAACTACTAAATTTGTAGATTTGGGTGTGGGTGTGGGTGTGAGTAGTGACACTGTGGTTATAAGTGTAGCAGGAATAGCTAGCATATGTATGCATGTGTTCTTGTAGGATAATTTATGGGATATTTCCAGCCCAGCTAATAAAATACCTGATGGAAAATTAAAGCAAAAATAAAGCCAAATCCATAAAAGCAAAAATGGGATGCTCAAAGCAAACTCCGTTTCACATCCCGCTTTGCCGCCTTCCCTACTAGCAGAAGATATAGAATGTATCGTTCATGGAATCATAAGTGCTCGCCGTCGTTGCCGTCTGATGGTTAATAATCCTCGTAGACTCAGAGCAGCTGTTCTTACAGCCGAGACAAGAAACAAGGGGGCTTGTGCTCGCTAATTGATTTAGTCGTCTGTCAAGTCAACAACAACTCTGCCGTCTGGTTTTCGGCTGGTCTTGTATGCTCTTCCTGAATTGATAACCTCAGGACCGCCTCTCTTCCGACATTGCTGTGGGCGGTCATCGCCCGCATCTTCTTCTTCTGCTTTGATTCTAGCAAGTTCCATCTTCAAACTCGCGACCCTTTCCTGGCGATTAGTGGCACGATTGTGCCCATGAGATTGGAGTGGTTGTAGTTGAACCCTTTCCGGAGTCGGGGAGCGTGGTATTATCATCATGGCTTGCAGCGCCTCTTTTGAGCGATACTTGAACCTGAATATAGCCATAGGTCTGTAGAAGTCATCAACCCATACCGTTCCCATACTCTGTGGCTTTGCGAACTGCCTTTCCG
>Ga0247734_1002692_pt1 | contig 11290 bp, 8 predicted proteins | sample UWRJL103311B2_FD_180933 | JGI IMG/M metagenome (GOLD analysis project Ga0247734, IMG submission 180933) | Plant litter microbial communities from Arlington Agricultural Research Station in Wisconsin, United States - UWRJ-L103-311B-2 | ecosystem: Environmental > Terrestrial > Plant litter >... | reverse complement strand
TTTAACCATGATATTGGGCATGACCGGATAAACCTGAAAAAAACATGGTTTCACAGTTTCATATAAAGATTCGAAATTAAAATTCTTTACAACCCCAACAATTTGCCGCTCACGGTCCCAAAATTTCACCGTCTTTCCAATCGGATTTTTAAGACCCATACTTTTTATTGCCGCTTCATTGAATACAATTTCATTATTGGCATTGGCATTATTGGAAAAACCACGACCTTCTTTTAAAGTCATGCCAACTGTTTCAATAAAATTGTAACCTACTTCCAGATTGGCAAAGTCAATGTCTTTTCCAGGTGTTTTTCCCGGCCAGTCAAATCCGGAAATAGAGCCGTGTTCGCCTGTAAGATTGTGATAATAACTGGAAGCATTCACCACGCCCGGCAAGTTTTTCACTTCTCCAAGAAACGCTTCCGACGATTTCAAACTGACAGAATCCATTTGCAGCGGAATCTCAAAATGAATGATATTATCCCGATTGTAACCCAGATTTTTTGATTGGATATACTCAATTTGTTTGTACACAACCAGAACCGAAACAATGAAGGTCACCGAGACTGCAAATTGAAATACCACCAATCCTTTCCGGACCAAAACCTCGCCGGCAGAAGTTTTAAGTGCACCTTTTAAAACGGCTATTGTATTAAATCCCGAAAGATAAAACGCGGGGTAACTACCAGCAATTAAGCCGGTTATGAATGTTATTCCCAAAACTGAAAAAATCAACCGGAAATCCAACGCCAGACTAATTTGTTTTCCTGTAATTTGATTAAACTGAGGAAGAAGGATAACCAGAACCAGAACAGCAAAGATCACCGACAAAAACGCCATCATAACCGATTCGCCCAAATACTGGATCACCAGTGACTGGCGATAAGCACCAATCGCCTTTTTTATCCCAACTTCCTTCATTCTGCCAGAAGCTTTTGCGGTAGACAAATTCATAAAATTGATACACGCAATCACCAGAATAAACAAAGCGATAATCGAGAAAAGTTTTACATAAGTAATTCTCCCACCAGCTTGTATACCATTCTCAAACTGGCCGTGAAGATATTTATCCGAATAACGGATGGCGAATAATTGTGCATCCAGATCGTTACTTTTTGAACGAAGGTAATTTTTGATCTTGGCATTAAAACGATCTGTATCAGTTTCTTTTTTCAGGATCAAAAATGTACTTGGATCGCTGTTTCCCCAGGATTTCATACTTGGGCGCTTTTCTACAAAAAGATCAAAATTGAATAACAGATCAAATTGTTCGACAGCATTTGCCGGATTTTTTTCAAAAACCACTCCAATATTGTATGTTCCTGAAAAATCACCGTGATCCCATTTTACTGTTTTCCCAATAATATTATTCGTTGTATGAAACAGTTTGGAAGCCAGTTCCTGCGAAATACCAATGGTTTGATTATCCCGGAATAAAGTACTTTTATCTCCTTCAATAACCGGACAAGTGAAAACGTCGAAATAACTTTTTCCTATAAATTGTCCACCTGTTTTTAGATGTGTGTCACCAGATGAAATGGTTCCTTTATTGCCAAACCAGGAAGCAGGAACCACTGTCACTGCCTGTTCTACTTCCGGCATTTCGGAAGCCAAAGCATTTGCCAGAAGCCCGGCAGTGTGGTTAATTGTTTTAATCCCGTTTTCATTTTTATGATTGGCCATTACCTGAAAAAGCTGCGCATCCTTTTCATTGTATTTATCAACATGCAGCTCATCATTTACCCAAAGGTAAATCAATAAAGTACAGGCCAGACCAGTCGACAAACCAATCAGGTTCAGCAAGGTAAACTGACGTTCTTTAAGTAGGTTTCGCCAGGCGATTTTAAAATAGTTACTAATCATATCATGGCTGTAAATTCATTTCGGATTTTGTAATTCAAATAGCAAGCCACAGAAAACCAAAAAGACAACCAATTATAAATGAATGTATTGCAATAAAAATACCGAACAGATAGTGTTCGCTATCGGACACCATTTGTTCGGTATAGAACGGGGTTCAGTAATAAACAAAAAATATTATTTAAGATTTGTCCAATCCGGAAAATACGATTGTCATTAGCTTACAAATATAAAAATTATTAAAAATGGAAAAGAGAATTAACGTTTTCGCAAAAGGACAAAATGCATTGAAACCCCTGTTTGAAATGGGAAGTTATTTAAAAGGATCAACACTTGGTGCTGAGCTTCCGGAGTTGGTAGTTTTCAGGGTATCACAAATTAACAAGTGTGCCTACTGTTTGGATATGCACTATAAAGAAGCAAGGGCAAAAGGAGAAACGGAGCAACGCTTGTATGGTTTAAGCGCATGGCGTGAAGCGCCTTATTACAGCGAACGTGAAAGAGCCGCTCTTGCTTGGGCAGAAGCAGTGACGGCTGCACATATACCTGACGAAGTTTACAACCAGGTAAAAGATCATTTTTCAGAAACAGAGTTAATCGACCTGACTATGGTCGTGACAACTATCAACACCTGGAACCGGATCAATCTGGCATTTCCAAATGTGGCCGGTACTTATAAAGTTGGAATGTTTGGTTGAAATAGTGATCTGTCTTATCAACAGACCAGCTTTAAAACTTTTCAAGTACTAATTTTTATAAAATGAAGGTATTGCATATAGATCGCAGCGTTCGTGATGAACGTTCAGTATCTAAAGAACTTTCAGGGTTAACTGAACTAACCGACGAAATGATTCAGGGAACATGCCGAATCAAAGTTGCTCGGAGATAGAATGATCAATGCGAATATTTACGTGATCGGTATGCCGATTTATAACTTTTCTGTGCCATTCAATTGCAAAAACGATCTCAGATAATTAAGTTTCAGAATTTAAACATCGTACTGACGATTGCCAGAATAAATTGATGAACCGATTCGTAACTAAAAACGAACAGCTGCCTGCTTATAGACCGCTGTTCGTTTTTAGTTACGTAATAATCCAAAATTAAATATTACATAATAACTAAATTATTCTCAGTCTCTAATATGTATTTGAACAAAAACTTCGGCCAAATGAAATGGTTGAAATAAACTTAGTGGTTCAACTTCCTCCATTCCTTCCATTCTTCCCTTTCTCACCCTACTCCGATTGCAAACTTTTTATCGGATTCATCAGCGCTGCTTTAACAGCCTGAAAACTAATTGTAAGAAATGCGACAGTAAAAGTGGCAAGCAATGCTGATGCGAAAATCCAGGCCCCTATCTCAGTCCTGAATTTAAAATCTGCCAGCCAGCCGTTCATTAACCACCATGCAAGCGGAGCGGCGATGGCAAATGCGAACAAGATAAGCTTCGTAAATTCTTTACCAAAAATCCATAAAATCTGAGCAATGGAGCTACCCAGAACTTTCCTGATGCCAATTTCTTTGGTTTTCTGCGTAGCCATAAAAGATACCAATCCGTATAAGCCAAGACAGCCGATAAACAAAGCCAGCAATGAAAATGTCTGGATCAGTTTCAGCATCAACGTTTCGGTTTCGTAAAATGCCGCAATATCTGCATCTACAAACTCATACTCGAACAGCTGATCAGGATGGCGCTCGCTCCACAATTTTTCGAGACTTGCCATGGTAACCGCAATGTTGGCTTTATTGATTTTTATTCCAAAATTGTTATAAAGTCCGGGAGATGAAAAAATACCGATGGCATTGATATCTTCATGAAAAGACCGGTCGTGAAAATCCTTGACAACGCCTACAATCGGCCCTTCACCTTGTCCGGAGATCTTCATTTTCTTGCCAAGCAATTCTTCAGCAGATTTTAGGTTTAGTTTTTTTGCAAAGGTCTCATTGACTATAAATTCCTGTGCAGTATCGGCAGGCAATAAATTCCGGCCAGCCACCAGTTCCAGCCCAAAAGTTTTAATGTAATTATCATCAGCTGCTTTCACAGAAATCCTGAATCCCTGCTCTTTGGGATCATTCTCATAATAAGGAGTTGTATTCCAGCTCACTCTTGATGCAGGAGCGGCATAACACATGGTCACTTTTTCAACACCCGCCAAATGCTCAAATTCTCCTTTAAGTGCTTTTCCTGCTTTGTAATCAGCAAATACCGGGATTGTTACAATCGCTTCTTTATCGAAACCAAGATCCGATTGTCTGGCAAAATTCATCTGTTTGGCAATGATGATCATACCAATCACCAGGGCCTGTGACAGCGCAAACTGGGTAATAATCAATGCCCGCCGTACATTAAAACCACCAATATTTTGCTGCGAAAGCTTCCCTTTTAAAGCTACCACAGGCTGAAAACCAGCCAGGATAAGACCAGGATAAGAGCCAGCAAAAAAAGTAACGAGCACAACCATAAACGGGATAAAAAGCAGCAGTTGCCAGTTGGTTAATATATTAAAATCCAGCTTTGCACTGAACCAGCTATTGACAAATGGCAATGCAACCCATGATAATAAAAGTGCCAAAATGAGAGCCAAACATGTAATTGCACCGGTTTGAGCTATAAACTGCCAGAAAAGTTGTCCGCGCATACTGCCCAATACTTTCCTTACACCCACTTCTTTGGCGCGGCTCAATGCTTGCGCCGTAGCCAGATTGATAAAATTAACACAAGCCGTTACAATCAGAAAAATACCGATGAAAGATAGGATCCAAAGATTCTTCTTTTCCATTGAACCGTCATATCTTGCATCGTAATGAATGTCGGCCAGTGGCTGGAGTTTGTAATGATGTATGTTTGTGCTTTCAGGACGGAATTTCCTGACATAAGCGGGGAAGACTTTCTCAACCTGCGCCACTGAAATCTGCGGACGTAACAAAACGTAACATTTCATGGAACTCATGATTCCTCCCCAGGCATCCTCACTTGCCAGCCATTCATTCTGTTGTTTCAGGGTTGGATATGATACAAATATTTCTGTTTGCTGTGCAGTATTTTTAGGCAGATCCTTTAAAATCCCAGTGATTTTAACATCAATTTTTTCACCAAATCTCAGTGTTTTATTAATTGGGCTTTCGGAACCGAAATATTTATGGGCCAGGTGTTCTGTAATGATAGCCGTGTTGGGTTCCAGAAGTGCCGTTTTCTTATCTCCTTCAAGAAGAGGAAAATTGAAAATATCGAAGTATTCTGGTTCGGTAAAAGCAAAACCACCTTTTTCCTTGTATTTTTTTATCTCTTTACCCGTATTGATCGTAATCACTTCTTCTTCATAAGTGGCAATACGTCCCACCTTTTCAGCAAAAGAATAATCATCCCTGAATGCCTTTCCCAAAGGACTTGGAACGGCAGGCTGGTAGGAAATACCATCGCGGTGCTGCTCAGTAACGATACGGTAAATACGATCAGAATTGGCGTGAAAATTATCAAAACTCAGATTATATTTTACCAGCAAAAAAATCAGTAATCCGCAAGTCATACCCAAAGCAAGTCCGAGAATGTTGATAAAGGCGTAAGCTTTATGATTGGCAAGATTCCTGAATGCAATTTTTAAATAGTTATTAATCATATCATGGCTGAAAAATGTGGATGAACAGGGACATTTCACATTCATTGTTAAAATAGTAAGCCAAGAGAAAAATAAAATTTAACTTTTTGAAAATGAGTAATTTAAAATAAATCACCAAATAAGTAGTGTCCGCTATCGAACAGTATTTGTTCAGTTTGGTACTGAGAATAAGTTGGTTAGGAAGTACTAAAAATTTAATTGTATAATAAATCAAACGTGATTTATTTTTTACTAATTTGACTTAAAAAAAGATACACCATGCCATTTATTGACTACAATTCAAAGAAAAAAGTAAAAATCTGGGAAGGAATTAACGGTACCCTAGCGCATTCTGAACAAGCTACTTATTGCCATTTTATTATAGATGATGGTGCCATTTTACCTGTACACAGCCATGTCCATGAGCAATGGACTCACATTTTGGAAGGAGAACTGGAATTTGATATTAATGGAGAAAAACAATTATTAACTGCTGGCATGGCTGCATACATTCCATCATGGGCACCACATTCCGCCAGGGCTTTAACTGAATGTAAAGTAATGGATTGTTTTACACCGGTCCGTGAGGATTTTATTGAACTGGAAAAGAAGCAGTTGAGATTAGAATGAGGGTTTTTTATTTGTTTAATATACACAAACACGTACGAGTTTATGTTCATAACTACACTTTTACAAAGGAACTTGTGTGATATATTATAAATAACCGAAAGTATTGATCAGTTTTTACATGAACTGGAACCACCAAAATCAAATTAAACAGCCAGATTTAAAGTGTCACTTTAAATCTGGCTGTTTAATTTCAATAATCTTCAAAATTACGTCAGGCCACCACTGCGGTAAAAAGAGTTAAAGGTTAAACAGCTAACGGGGGCAGCATTTTTATCCTGACCCTTTAACCTTTTAACCTTCTTCTTTTACTCACTCCGCAAACTCTTCACCGGATTCATCAGCGCTGCTCTGATACTTTGAAAACTAACTGTTGCGAATGCAATGGCGGTAGAAAGAAAAGCAGCGGCGGCAAAAATCCACCAATGAATATCAGTCCGGTAAGCAAAACCTTGCAGCCATTGATACATTCCGTAATAGGCTATTGGCGAAGCAATTAAGAAAGAAATTAAAACCAGTTTCAGGAAATCTTTGGATAGAAGTCCGACAATACTGCCAATGGAAGCACCCATCACTTTCCGCACTCCTATTTCCTTGGTGCGTTGTGCAGTGCTGTATGACGCAAGTCCTAATAGACCCAGACAGGAAATAAAAATAGCCAGAATGGCAAAATTGAAGAACAGTTTTTCAAAACGCTCCTCACTCCGGTATTGACGGTCGAAAAACTCGTCCATAAAATAGTAACTGAACGGACGGTTTGGCATTGCTGACTTCCATTTGCTTTCAATGGCTGCAATGGTTCCTTTGATATCTCCGCCATTTATTTTTATAGACACCAAATCGCTCTGACGCGGCTCGATCCGCATAGTCAGCGGTTTGATTGTTTCCTGTAACGCACGGAAATGAAAATCTTTTATCACACCGACAATTTTCCCTTCGCGGCCCCATTGTTTGAATCTGCGCCCGATTGCCTGTTCCGGTGAACTGTATCCAAACAATTTCGCTGCCGATTCATTAATGACCATGGCCTGCGTTGTATCCGTTCCAAACTCTCTGGAGAACGGTCTTCCGGCAACCATTTTCAGGTTAAACTGAGGAATATAATTAAAGTCAACGAAGTACAAATCCAGATTAGCAATTTGCAGATCACCACTTTTATTTTCTATTTCTGAATAAGCACCGGGATTACCGCTACCAGGAACGCTGGAAGATGCTGCCGTAGATTTCACTCCGCTCAACCCTGCCAATGATTCTTTGAATGCCTCCCGTTTAGGATCACCTTCTGAATTGACAATAAGTATCTGGTCTTTACTAAAACCCAAATCCCGGTTACGCATAAAATTCATTTGCGTAAATACAACAATGGTAGCAATGATAAGCGCAATGGAAATACCAAACTGTAAGGTTACCAATCCTTTACGTAATAAGATCCCTTTTACACTTGTAGTAAACCGGCCTTTCAAAACTACAACCGGCTCGAAAGAAGATAGTACCAAAGCCGGGTAAAACCCCGCTAAAATGCCTATAATAAAGGATGCGAAGAACATGCCCAGCACAAAAGGAAGATTGTCCAAAATTCCGGTACTGATTATTTTCCCTGACAAATTATTAAACAACGGGATTAAAGCAGCTGAAAGCACAACTGAAAAGACAAAGGCAATCAAACAAAGTAATATAGATTCACTAATAAACTGTCTGGCTAATAATACTTTGGGAGCGCCCACCACTTTTCGGATACCAACTTCCTTTGCTCTTTCCACAGAACGCGCTGTGGTCAGATTCACAAAATTGATACAAGCAATAAGCAGAATAAAAATGGCAACGATCGAAAATACATATACGTTGTTCATACTACCGCTATCATCAGATCCTCTTGTGGATTGCAAGTGCACATCTCTCAGCGGTTCAAGAAAAAGCGTGTAATGCATTTTCATTTCATCCATCATTTTACCTGCACGGTTTTTTAAAAACGCAGGCAGCTTTTTTTCCAATGCTTTTCCACCAGTTCCGGGTTTTAAAAGAAGATAAGTTGTAGCACCAAAATTCCCCCATTGCTCATCCAGTCCTTTATTAAATCTCTGGGACATTGTTGACATAGACACGAACATATCACCTTTTATTTGTGAGTTTTCGGGTATGTCTTTCATGATACCGGTAACAATTGCCGGTAAACCTTCTCCTGACAGAAGTAAAGTTTTTCCTATTGGATCCTCATTTCCGAAATATTTTTTAGCAGCTTTTTCGGTAAAAACCAGGCTCAACTGATCCTTCAATGCAGTTTTAGGGTTTCCTTTTATCAGTTTAAAATCGAAAACACTGAATAAGGTTGAATCTGCAAATATCGTTTTCTCCTCCTGAAATTTAAGTTCTCCTTTTCTCACCAGAAAACTTCCGCCGCTCACGCGCGTAAATGCTTCCACTTCGGGAAAATCATTTTTGATACTTGGAGCAAATGCCCAGGAAGTAACGCCTGTATTGATGGTTTCAGATGGTGTTTTAATATCTGTTACCAACCTGTAAATCCGGTCGGCTTTGGTATTAAAACCATCATAGCTCAATTCAAAATTGACATATAAAAATATCAGGAAACAAGCCGACATCCCGACTGTAAGTCCCATGATATTAATGAATGAAAATACCTTATGTTTCCAAAGGTTACGATACGCGATTTTAAGATAATTTTTTAACATGGCTGGGTATTTGGGCTGTCAGCTTTCGGCAGTCGGCTTTGTTAGATTTATAAACATGGCTGTGCCTTAAACGGCAAAATTTATGCCTGTTTCTTATTTGCCTTATTTTCAGATTATTATAAAATAAATGACTTAAAATAGTGTTCATTTACGGACAGCTAACCACATTGCCGAACAATAAAATTTGATACTTTATAGAAGATAAAGATGCTTCATTTCAATCCTGAATATTCCTTACAATCTCAGAATATAATCCATTCTTACAAAATTTTTATCATTAATAACCTGACGGTAAAATACAAAATCCTGCTTGGTAAGCACACGGATCGATGGTTGATTTTCAGGATCTACAACACCAATTAATTCACTAATATTTCCTAATTCTTTTGCATAATCGATAAGCCGTTTAGTAATTTCAGAAGCATATCCTTTTCCCCAGAATTCAGGAAGAAGCGCATAACCGATTTCGGTCATACCATTTTCAAAAGGCACTATTTTACTTAGTCCGATAAATTCGTTTGTTTCTTTTTCTCTCACCGCAAGAAAACCCATATCAGCACGGTTTCGATCTGCATCCAGCGCAACTTGAAATCTTATTTTTGCTTCATCAATATTAAGTCCGTTTCCGGTAATATGTTTCATTACTTCTTCCTGAGAAACCAGTCTTGTATAGTCAGTAAAGTGGCTGTGATTGAACTTGTTATAAACTAATCTTTCGGATTCTAAATACATTTTGCAAGATTTAAAAATGGAAGATAAATCATTTCAAAAATAAAAGGAAAAATCTTGCCCTATGCTCCAACCATTTATGTTTGGAAAGTGTCTCATTTGAGAAACTAATCCCTAATGCCATGCTGAAAAAATTACATTTATTGATTCTGGTTCCTCTGTGGCTTGCCTGCCAATCCAGCGACCCCGCTTCCGAATTTAGTCCTGAGCCTGATTTTATTGCTTACAACGATGATGCTCCGCTTCTGAAAAAGACATATTGCTTCGATGGAAACTGCACTGAACTTTCGGCAGAGGAAAATTACGTTTATAACGCTGCCGGCAAATTAACCAAAATCGAACAGCTATCCAGAATGGTTTCCGGAAAGCTGGAAGTTCGATCATATACTGACCATTTCTACAATAATGATGGAGAACTGATAAGTAAAATAATATATTATAAAAACGGTTCCACATCCGATTGGATTCCAGGTAACGCATCTGAATATGAATATAAAAATGGTGTTCTGAACTTGGAAAAGATATATTCATATTTATACAGTTCTTTCCAAAAAACGCTGACCGGAGAAATAAAATATGAATTTAAGAATGGCAAAAAAATGGCACAGCGCTGGTCTGACGGACAAAATAAGTTGCTTTACCGGGTTGAATATACCTATAAAAATGAGGTTTTGAGTCTGGAAACGTGGTATGATTCAAGCGATAAAATAAACCGCACTTTTGAACATAAATTTGCCGGTAACCGCCGCCAGATTGGTGAATATCTGAGTAGTTCAAAAGAACAGCTTGCAATGATAGAAAAAACGTATGACGAAAAAGGAAGACTGTCCACGCAAGTGACCAAAGTGAGCAATCCTTTGCTTTGCTCACTGGCTCCGGGACTTATTCGATATAATTATTAAAGGGGTTAAAAGGTTAAGGAGTTAACCTGTTGACCTTTTAACCCCCTTTTTTTATTCACTTCTAAGGCTTTTCACCGGATTTGTCAATGCTGTTTTAAGACTTTGTAAACAGATCGTTATCAACGTAATTGTCAGCAATAATAATGGCGGAATGATGAAGATTGTCCAACCCAAACCGATGTGAAATGCGTAGCTGTTCAGCCAGTCTTTGGCTGAAAAATAGATGACCGGAATTGCGATGACCGAGGCGAAACCTACCAGTTTTACAAAATCTTTGGATACCAGAACCAAAAGGCCTGTTACCGATGCACCAAGCACTTTTCGAACTCCGATTTCTTTTGTTCTTAATTTAATTACAAAGCTGGAAAGGCCGATAAGTCCCATTGATGCAACAACAATTGCAAGTACTGCAAAAAGGCCAAAAACATTACCAAGCCGGTTATCTCCCTGATATTGCTGGTTGAAATATTCGTCCAGAAAAAAGTATTCGAAAGGATTTCCGGGAAAGGCTTTCTTATAAAACTCTTCAATGTCTGAAATATTTTTTGAAGCATTTGAAACATTGAGATTCACTGAAATGTACTTCCAGTTGCTGTATGCCGGATAATAAAACAGGATCGGATCAAATTTTTCCTTCAATGAACGCTGATGAAAATTTTTCATCACACCGATAATTTTGCAAGGCAAATCGTCCTGACCGAGCTTGAATACGGCATCCTGATTAATTGCCTCTTCTGCCGACTTGTAACCCAGCGCTTTTATAACCTCTTCATTGACAATGATTTTGTTATTACTTTTCATGCTAAGACTGGAAGAATCATTTGCTACAAAGTTTTTTCCGGCTAATAATTCAACTTTATATGTTGGGATGAAATTCTCG
>Ga0247734_1002691_pt1 | contig 11293 bp, 8 predicted proteins | sample UWRJL103311B2_FD_180933 | JGI IMG/M metagenome (GOLD analysis project Ga0247734, IMG submission 180933) | Plant litter microbial communities from Arlington Agricultural Research Station in Wisconsin, United States - UWRJ-L103-311B-2 | ecosystem: Environmental > Terrestrial > Plant litter >... | reverse complement strand
TTGAACATGCCTTTGGCACCCACATTCCCTTTTGTTGCCCTGCTACGTGCTGTGATAATTCTATGCACAAGCGTATATTTGGCACATTGGTATAACGCTCTCCGGTTTCATGTATCGTTGCCGCGGTAGCGGCTATTCCCAGCATTCCCAACGTGTCAACCTCTCAACGATGTAGTGGTAGTCATTTGGCTGCTTCCGAGGCTCGCACTACTTAGGTAGTCATAGCAGTTGCAAACTTTCAAGTCGAAATGAATGGCACTCTTTAAGTAGCGTTTCCGCTCAGAGTGCAGAAGGCAGTGACTGGAGTACAGGCGCAGTACCGCGGCGCCGGGACAGGGCTGTTGCCGCTTGTGGTCCAGGGGGACGAAAATTGCTAGCTCAGAACACCATAGGTTGTCCATAATTTATACCTATGCCTCGCCTGTGCAGACAGCGCATCTTCTGCGAGAACTTCTAGGTAGCTTTACAAGTTGGCCTTGAACACCATAAATCACTAGTCAATAAGATCAATCGCCGACTAATTCAGTCAAACGGTAAGGCTGTGCCCAGCGCTTTTTGGCTATGTGCCCTTTATGACTTCCTTGTCGTTGAACTCTTACCTATAAATACAAAGACTCAGCGTGTCTCCTCGTCACATCCCCTCTCAACACACATTCGCCACTCATTGCAATGGCAACGCTTAGGACTTCGCCGCCACAACCTGCAGATATCATTACCTACCGCCTTGGTGATGAACTTGTATATGTGAAGCCAGCTAGCACATTCCAGGTGAGTTTTCTGTCTTCGAATCGATGTATACAACATGGATCCTGATAAGTCCTCAAAAAATAGGAAGCAGTCGAGGTGGCACAGAAAGAGTTCCCAGTTCTGCAGACAGTCTCGAGCTCTAATATCACTTTCACCATCACTGCCAGTATGGGCGGACATAAACATACTGTACGCATTTCGGAGAGCGCCTGGTCTCCCACCATAGCTCGCGTTTTACGAGGAGAAGTGATCGACATTGTCGTAGGTGGTGATTCCGAAAAGCTAGGGATACTACCGATGACAAGTCATCGCAGAATCAGCGATGCGGCAGCAGATCCTCCGCCACGCTATCTTGTTGTGCCAGGGCATGAGCCTGAGAGGAGTCGCCATGTCAGAGTGACGAAGTCGAATCCTAACTCGAGGAGAAGCAGTCCTAGCCCTTCGCGGATCGCGCAGCTGTTTGGAAAATAGAGCATCGATATTGGGACTTCGGTAGTCATATTATAATACTATACCCTGGAGGGCATTGCTTTTCTTACATATGAATCAAATAATACACTTGGTCAGGATGAGTCTCTATTCTACGGGGATGCCCAGGACCAATCGAGATAACCTGAACTTTTCAAATGCTCTATTGCTGCCTACTGTTCTTCCTCACCTGCCCCGTCTGCTTGACTTCTCGCCATTTCTCCACACACTCGTGTATTTCGTGCAGGCTACTGAAACCAACGACTAGAGGCATGTCTTCTTCAACTGCTTTTCTGACACCATATTCCAGTGCCAGGTGCGGCAACCCTTTGAGGGTTTTCACGGCGGCTTTTAGTTCTGGGGTTGCTGGATGCCATGGAGGAGGATTCCCTCCTGTCAGGAGCCCCATGCTAAACGGCGAGGCAGTCAACAGTTGACGTACGTTGGCACGGTCGCGGAAGTCAAGAGCGAAGGCAGCGAATGTAGAGTTCTGCAGCGAGAGATGTCCATACGACATCACAAAATCCGCAGGTTGGTATGGTGACGTGTGCCGAATAAGAATCGCCAAGCGCAGCAGTGTTGGAAGTGGAAAACCTATTACACCATGTTCAACTCAGGAACTGGATTCAAATGCGAGAAAACTTGCCTGTGATCCCAATATTCCTGACGAGACCTTCCTCCTTCAGCTTTCGCAACTCAGAGAATGCAGCTAAGACTTGACGGTCCCCTTCTCCGCGTACAGTAGCCTCATCGCCACGAGCCAAACCATATTGTTCTGCCTCATCCGTCAATGCGCTGAGATGCTGTCCGTCTTTCCGAGGCATATATGCATCAGCCACGAATTCAGTGTCATGCAGATACACAGTGTCCAAATAGGGCGTTTGCAGACGTTTCAAGCTTTTCTCAACACTGGCCCGGATAGCGACAGGAGAATAGTCGAACGAATTCGGGCCGTTTCGCCCGCACTTGGTCATCTGAAGCTGAATGAGACCAGAAAATCTGAAGGTATCCAACAGTAGCCATACCAAAAGATAGGAAGACCGAGGAAATTCGTCTCGGATGAGTTGCAGTGCATTGCCTAGCACAATCTCGGAAGGGCCATAGTAGATGGACGTGTCGAACGCCTTAATTCCGTACCTTCGCATGCGATTAAATCAGGAGGAAAGAATAGGAATCCATTGTGATGCAAACCTCAGGGCCAGACGAATGAGCCGAACAGGCCCAGAACTGCTCAGGGTGTTGTCAGTCAGATACTGATTTGAAAACTGCCCAGCGCCTAGAATGAGAGCAGGGAGCGATGATGGGCCAGACGTGGTCTTTGGAGTTGTTGTTAGCGACAGACCCGTTCCACGGCGATTTACATACGACAGTGGGACCAGCAACGGGCTTGTCTTCTTCCTCTTCCGGAATTAAGTCTTTTGTCAAGGCAAGTGAAATGGTCGCCATGATGACAGGGAGAGAAGCACAGGATGTGAGAGTTCAAGACAAGTTGGAAGAGCGGACCAGAGATCGATTTCATGCGGACAAGGTGGCTGTGCTCCCCTAGGTAGCTTAAGAATGGATGGATGCAAATGTGTGAGTGGATATCTATCTTGGATTTTAGGCAAGAACTATGCGGGATAAAGACTGTACTGTGAGGGAATCTATAGTCTTTCACGGCTCCATCTGTAAATTGAGAATGAATGTTAGTAGTATAGAGAGAATATAGCGCAGTCTGAAAAGCACGCACTTGCCGTCTTCGAACTTCTGGTTGACAGACATCATCTTGGTGTTCTGGCCAGGCTTGACATCATTCCAAGGAGTCGAGTTGTCCTTTGTCCAGATAACTGAACGAGAGTCAGCATATCATACTGTTCAAAGTGATTGGGAATACGCACCGGTAGGGCCACGAGCGAGACGGGTGAGATACCATCCTGCACCTCCGACGACTCCTCCGATAATAACATACCTAAGGAAGATAAGCCAGGGTTACAAGCGAATGAGCAAGGTGTCAACTTACATTGGGATAGCCTGCAAGAATGGAGGTTACTTTCATCTCTAAACACTGCTAGAGACCGGTATTTCACGCACCTCAACGGCGTACCAGTTCTTCTTGAAGGCTTGTAGGAGTGACATGACTGTGGTGAACTGTGGTGAACGATGAGGAGAGAGCTCGGAGGCAACGTCCGAATGAGGGTCGGTTAAATTCCCACGGGTCGGTTACACCCGGAATTCCTGTTATCTTGTCGGTTTGCTAGTCGTTAATTATCAAAATTGCGATGTTCAATCTGAGTTTCTAATTCAATTCTGTTCATGGTTATAGGATGTCTCTGTAAAATAACTGCAATAACTGCACCGATAATGGTGCCAGAAAATTGCATTGTTTGTGACTGTTTTTGCCAATGGCACGCGCCGATCACGCAAGTTGGAATCGCTGGCTTTGGGCTCTTCCTGGCCTCTGCCATCACAGTCCCTCCTACAATCCATTACACCTCGCCCTCCTAGCCTTGTGCTGAGTTGGCAATTCCTCTCATTTATACCCACTCACATTCCTTCTCCCATTCCCTTACCGACTGCAACTTTAAAGCCCCGCAAATTACCAATAAGTTGTAACTTCAATGGATTCCGCAATGACTGTCGATGCACCTTTTAAAGCCGATGCCACAGAGCAGCTTCGTGTACGTCCCGAACCTGCTATAATACTGCTAGCAGAGTCTTATCTTACGTTTGTTTTCCAGTTTGAATCATTTAAACTGGGTTGGGCGGATGGCGCCCCTGGTCTCCCACGCTCACGACCTCAATCCCAGCGCCGCTCTCACTCCAGAAGTGGCTCCGTGTCCTCATCCATCACCTCTCTTTCCATGCCTGCCCCTAGCAGCTCTCAAGATTTTGCAAGTTTGCCCTCAACTAGCTCATTGTCAAGCAAGCGAAATTCTCACCACCGCCGTCGCTCGTCTGTCTCTACTCGCCACGAATCCGCTGAGATCATGGGCGTACAGATTCCTGAGCTTCCTGGCATTTCACTAGCTGAGGAGCAAGGCGACAAGGACAGTTCTCGTCGACATGCGCTGTGGGCTTTGGAGGGAAAACAGGAGGCTTCGGTTGAAATTCCGTCGACTCCGGATATGGAGAAGATGATGCTCAGCTTTCGTGAGTTTGAATCTGCTCATCATTCCCATCATGGTCCCTAATTGATTTGTATGCAGCTTCTAAGCCTTCGTTCCCTCCTGGCTCGGCATTCGGCTCAGCCGGTCTCAGCAGCATGATCTCGAACAAGCGCGATTCGTTCAAACTGGCACCCAAAGACCAACTTCACACTTTGGTTGAAGAAGAGGAGGAAGAGGAAGAGACGTCGACACCACATAAGACTGCCGCTGCCCCTCCCCCCACTCCGATTACTCCTACTTCGCCTGTCCATGTATTCCAGCCGACCAGCTCTGCGCGCTCCAGGCTGAGCTTGAGGCCGCTGTCTCTAACTCCCGAAAGCGTTGGCAGCCTTACACATGGCCTGCCCACACCAGGTTGCACACCTAAACACTCTTTGAAGGACCTCACTTTGAGACCTTCTCCGCCCATGAGATACGAGGAAGAACAACACTTCACGAACTTTAATGGTAATGATAATTCTTTACGCCAAACTCTTCACAAGGAGCCCTCTCCAACGCCCCGCCGTCCACCTCTTGAACTCAAGATCTTATCTTCCCCATCAGTTATGGATGATAAGCCGGTATCCAAGCGCAGCAGCATCTCGTATCGACGCTCCTCAACCGGCTTGCCTACTCCCGACATGACTCCGACGTACGCAGATTGGAGGCACTCAACATCTGGCAGTACCAGCAGTAGTGCTGCTGGTAGTATCTCCAGCATTCCCGATGCTCCTCTTAGTGGTGTTGACGACGGCGATTTCTTTGCCAATGGCGGCAGTCGTCGTATGAGCGCCAGCGAACAACATTTTCTGTGGAAATCGCATAACGCGCTTCTGGCTCGCATTCAAGACCTTGAGCGAACGCTTGTTGTCAGCCGCAGAGAGAGTCTGATGTCTAGCGTGTCATCTGAAGCAATGGACGACGTAAGCAGACAGGTTAACGACCTCACAGCTGAGCGTGATGAGCTCAAACGAGACGTTGATGGCTGGCGGGTGCGATGTGGTGATCTAGAGAAGCAGATCGGTATGGTTGCTAGGAGGATAGATGAAGAACGGAAAGAGGCATGGGTGGCACGCGAGCGAGCTGTAGCTGTGCAAGCGGAGAAATCCTTTCTGGAGCGTCAACTCGGCGAGAAAGAGATTTTGGTCGACAATCTCAAACACATCGTCGAAGAACTCGAAGCCAAGGTCGCGGCCTCACAGACTGAGCGAAGCTTCGCTGCCGAAGACAATGTTCGACTCCAACAGCGCAATCAAGACCTTGAAGTCGAGCTTGAGATCATGCGCTCTAAAGTCGTAGTAGATGATCATGTCTCCACTCCAACCGCCACCTTCTTCCAACCCAGTGTCTCCGCGCACAGCTCAGTTGACGCATTGCTGGATACCCCGAGTTCTGCCACCGATGTCGATTTTGATCCATTCGAAGAAGAGCACGTTCAGCTCGATTTCGCTGTGAGCGCAGCTGAGGAGGTTTCAGATGACGACTATTCTCAGAGCACACCTGAAGATGAGAGTCTCACGTTCGACGATGGTGACGAGAATGGCCTGGCCGGTTATGAAGACGAGGAAGAAGACGACTATGTGTGTCAGAGCCCCACGGAATCTACTGGATCTTTTGGCTCTCCTCAGCGCCCACGCGCAGTTGAACATCTGCGAACTCAAGCACCCCAACTTCCGCTGCCTGAACTGCCAGTCTTCCAGCCCAAGCATCAAGTACGAGGATCTCTCTCCAAGACTTGGGCATGGCCTAAGGCGACAGCTCCCATGCACGTTGTGGAGCCTGCGCCGACCAACGACGACAAGTTCTTCGGATGTTTGGATGAATCTTCAAGCGATGGGTCTTCGCCTTTGGCTTCTCGGTTCAACTTCACAGATGGCAAATCGTTGTTCTGCGAGAGCTTGAAAGCCTTTGGTGACGAAGACAACGACCCATTCTACTCTACAAGCTCTGTAGATGACGGCAGTAACAATCTGCTCCGCGTTGTCACTGAAGAGGACGAAGATACGGAGGGAGAAGAGACACAAGTCGGAGACGAGGAGGACATGTTTTGTGGTTCTGGAGAGATCAAGATCACATTCACTCCTGCTGACAGCAGCGAGTCTGTTGATCTCGACACGAACATGGAGATAGAGGTTAAATCAGAGTCGCAACCGAATTCAACGTACTTTGAAGACTCGGACAGCGAGGATGATTATGGGACAACGGTGCCATTTACTTTTGGACGGAAAATTGCGGTTCAGTCACCTCCCTCTGCCATACGCTCTAGCATTCCTCGTCCTGTCACTATCTACCGTACCCCTTCTTCTGATTCCATGGCCTCTGATGCATCGTCATCACTGTCAGACTCTCCAATCCAAGCTTCGCCTAGACCGTCATTTATTCCTCAGCCGTCGTCTCCTGCACGTCGATCATCACCATCGCTTATGCGTCAACCACCAAGAAAGGCTGGTACTTTCCCTAAGGCGAGTGAGCACACTCCTCATGCAGGCAAAGGTTCGCATCCGGCACAGCCTGCCTGCGACTGCACACAGTTTTACTGACTTCTTTATTTATAGCCAATATTGCGAAGCACAAGGCAGATGGCTCGCAGATGACCAGTGTTGACCTATCATCCCCAACCATTACTCCCATTCTACCTCAAGAGGCTCCCTCACTGTTTGGAGCCGCGTCAAGAATGTCATTCCAAAGTTTAACGAACCTAATTTCCTCTCCGTGGACGACGACCAGCCGCATGACTGATGTACATTCTTCTCCTGCAACGATCCCACCCGTTACTGCTACCAAAGTGGTGCGGTATGTTCCCAAGAACGTTCAGCTCGAGAAGCTCAGACAACGATTGGCTCGTGAAAACCTCCACAGCCCTCTTTTTGATTCCTGTGGGCAATGCAGCCACGATGCCGTGGTGCATTTGTGAGTCCTGCTATCTACTTGGACACTCTTGGACATTGTTTATTACTGGTTGATCCTTTTCCGGGTACATATTTTGCTGAGTGTTCCAAATCTCTTTGACCCCGGTGACGTTCGTTCATTCGGTTGCCGCCACATTTTATATTCTTGGCTATGTACATTGTTATTCTCTATTATCTTCGTCAGGCTTCGGCTAGCTCGATGCTACCGTCTCCGCGCTTGCACGTGTACTTATTTTCTATCCCGTGTACGCCTTCGTTGTACTCTCGAGCTCGACGTGCGATCCCGATTGCTTTCTTCCTTAAAAACCCTTACTATGATTGTCTGCAATTATGTTTTTAAATGCTCAGAGTAACACCATGTCAGTGAAGTAGACCAGTCCGCCCTAGGGGCTCCGTGTCCTACTAGTAGTGTAGTAGCTGCAAACTGCTACATTGGGTCTGCCGCTCGCATTTATTGAAAGAAGCTCAACTTTGCTAAATCATGAGCAGTGAGTGATCTTGTTATATCCCCTCTAAATAATCATCTTGACATTGAACCCCTCCCTAGCGTCTGAATTGCAAGAGGAGCTAGCCAAACTTTTCGAGAAAGGGGGTTTGGCGGAAATCCTGCGCATGAGGCATAGTATATGGTGGGCCTACATTCCAAAGAACACGTTTATCACTATTCCCAGCTGGAATCCGTTGTCACTGGAGTGATTCAGGAAACAATACAACGTTGGTGTTGACGTTGTGAGTTTATTCCAGTCACGTTCTAATCTCAGGCGAGCGAAGGATTACGAAGATAGTAAACTTGCTGCCGATTCATTAGTATCATTATAGTGCATTTCACCATCGTTCGAAGTAAATGCACGACATGTTCTACACGAAAAACAAAACGAAATCAATAAGCTAAACAATATCAAGTTAGACGAGAACGAGGAACGACAAGCTAAGACACAACAAATTCGAGTTAGACACAAAGATAAGAAGAAAAAGAGATGGTAATGATGTTTAGTCCGGAGAAATGCCAATACATGCTTCCTAAAGAGTTGAGACATATCTATGCTGTAGGAGGTGCCGTTGGTTGAGTGCGTGAAGTCCAATTGAAGAGATTACTCCCGGGATTAGTTGGCGGTACATCGGCGCTTTGCTTTGGCTCAATCGCAAGACTAGGTAGCGCAGGTTAGTTTAACAAGCATCATGATCTTGAATAGCAGGCTGCGTACCTCCTGCGATAAAGGTCTTGCAAGTCGCTTTGCTTTTTAGAGTGCTCAAAAGCAGCAGACAGGTACTCCTGAACTTCCGGTATTTCCTTCAGATTATACGGCACCTGGAACCTTTGCATATCTAGCAAGGGTTCAGAAAATGTGTGAATCCCAGGAGGTAAGCAGCTACCTTGGACAATACGAGCAAGCTTGTGATACTTGTTGAAGTTCAGCAGTTGTTTGTCTGCATTAGTAGGCGATTTCCTCGTCGATGGGTTCCCTTCCCGACAGAAAGTGACATCCGTGAGGTAGAGGCCGAGGAAAGGCACAGCCGGTGGTGCTGTATTCCGCAGTCTCGAACGATACTGGTGGTAATTGCGTCCGTGGTCTGCTATCCGTCGCAGCTCCTCTAGTTGCACCTTGTTCTTCTGAGGCAGTCCCTGAAGAAGGAGGGAAGAAAGTAAGAGACTACAGTCAGAATATAATAAAAATGCAACAAACATTCCACGTTTGTCGAAGGCGTGAGATAGTTGATGAGTCTAACGCCGCAAGGATAGACCGCGGGGTGCTGAAATTGTTCAGTAATGCACAACGCTAATGATACACATGAACAACAGCGAATATAGAACGGACCAAGCGACAACTCACATCAGCCACTTTCACGAAGAATTTAACCAAAGCAATACGCTTCTTGAGGTCTGGTTCGTTCAGAATGCTTTCTGAAACCCAGCCAGTCACCAATGTCGACAAAGACGACATGGCTCGCACATTTACCGGATTTGCACCGTCTTGCCCCGTCTCCAATACTTCTTCAGGCTTGATTGCACAGTACAATTGACATTCCATGACTGTCATTTGCCTGGCAAGTTCCATAGTGTCAAAGTCGGTGATGGAGATCTGTGAGAAATTCTTTGCTCTCAGAGCATTCAACAAAGTTTTCGTCATGAGTGGTCGAGGAACTTCGGATATGACCCCGGCTGGCGGGTTGAGCGACATCCCCGGGTCGCGAATACGGTCTCCTCGTGCACTGACAGAGCTGTGAGCTCGGCTCCTCATTTCTAGCAAATCCAATATCCGCCGAGCAGGAACAGCAAAGTATAGTGATAAGGCATTCTTGGTGAATTGAACCAACGGGAAAAGCGCCTCATCATCGACGCCTGGACGCCAATAGGATTCCACCCACATCTTGATGAAGTTGGAGACTCGAAGACGTACTGGAACGCCTTTTCTATGCTGCCATATATCACTCATGTCCTCCGAAAGCCCGGCAGGGGGAAGGATGTTATAACGGGAAATGAGCTGCTCTACCATCTCAGCAGGCTTGCAGAAAAGACGAAAGGTGAGGAAAAAGATGGACGAGAATGTGGCGTCCACGACTACATCATGAGGAGTCATCTTCTCTATCAAAGCTGCTAAGGTGGCACCAACGATGTGGCCATCGCTGTTGTAGGCGATCTCGTCGGGTGGGTAACTTGGAAGGAACATCCAAGCCACTGAGCTTCCGTTCGCCTGAGTTTGCAGTGAGAACAGCGGGATAGAGAACGAATCACTCGGCCAGCCTCTATCATCGTCTCTGCCGCCTAGACTGCGAGTGCTTCCCTCCCAGGTGGTCCCATCATCGTCCGTTCGAGCATAAGACAAAGTAGGAGACCCGATTTCCTCGTCAATGGGACCTTTGTGGATGTAAAGGGGCGCAGGTATGTTGGGCGATGCGGTTGCGCTGGCGTTGAATCCAGAATCGCTTGTTTGCGGCTTCAGAGGCAATTCCTGCCGTATTGTAGGGTCATGTGGAGTCGAAGGGGTGAGCGGTGTAAGTGGAGATAGGGGTGAGGTGAGCGAGCTGAGGTTTACATCTCCAGGATATTCTGCCACAGCTGTCCGCACAGACCCATCCTCTAATCTCGGAATATTCAAGATAAACTGTCGCTCTCCCACTGATCTTGTCAAGCACATTTTTACCGATGCCACACAGTCAGCACCAGCTTTCAGCGCTCCAGTGGCAGAACGCAGAAGCTCATTCTTTTCCTGCTCCTCAGACCGATCCGGAGGAAGGGCGACTGTTAACAGCCTCACAGACTCTGCAAGACTGCTGGTCACGCTGTATAGCCCTTCCTTCGCTATTCTCAAATTGCCCAAGCGGTTCGAAGGAACATCCGGGTGTTGGAGAACAGCTTCCACAATTGTGAGTAGCTTGCAAACCATTTCCACAATCTCTCTTACAAGTTCGTACATCTGTCCCGTGCTGGAAGCGTGCGAAGCACGAGAATGTGAGTGCGCATGACCTATGAATGCGGCAATTGTCGAAAGATAGTGATCATGAGTGAGTCTCAGCATCTCCATGACTCGGGCTGCAGGACTAGGACCCTCCAGAAATGGAGGGCGAGAGCGAGGAGTCGATTCAAGAGAGGACAAGGAAGATGTACTATCATGAGATGCCCTATGCGGTGGCGGTGGAGGCACAGGCGGCTTTGGAGTTGTCAATAGCTGCTGCATATGCTGCTTCCTTGCTTCACGAAGATCTCCTAAGCTCTTTGCACGCATTGCGGAACCAGGCGTCTTGGGGGTTGTGGGCCGTTGTGCCTTGGGAGTAGGAGTCGTGCTGTCCATTATCGGCTGCCGACGCAGGGGCGTTCTGATTTCTGCAGTCGAGACATTCGGCTGTTGCCTACGCTCTGGCAAGTCTACCCCAGATTGCACCGCAACAGCTAGAAATCGTCTGACATGAGAGAAGACTTGGCCACCCAATCTTAGCATCGCTGAAGTCTCTATTTCCTGTGCGTCCTCATTCAAATTCTCCTCAGAAGCCTTTTTTGCCTGAGAGACGAGAGAGGCCAGACAGCTCAGCAATTTACCCCTTTCT
>Ga0247734_1002690_pt1 | contig 11294 bp, 8 predicted proteins | sample UWRJL103311B2_FD_180933 | JGI IMG/M metagenome (GOLD analysis project Ga0247734, IMG submission 180933) | Plant litter microbial communities from Arlington Agricultural Research Station in Wisconsin, United States - UWRJ-L103-311B-2 | ecosystem: Environmental > Terrestrial > Plant litter >... | reverse complement strand
CTTCTTCTGGTACTTGCGTAGTCCAGCTTGCTGAAAGCGTTCATCCAGGTTAGCCAGGATAGATTCGCGGATATCGGATACTACCAGCTTAATATCCGGCTGCAGGCTATGTAATAATAATGATTTACCGCCCGATGCCGCGCAGGCATCCCACCAGCTATCCCATTTTTGGGGTTTAAAATAGTTGGCAGTTTGTTGCGAGGAGTAATCCTGCACCTCAAACCAATGCTGTTTTGGGAAAATGGTTTCCAGCCGGGTGCCATTGGGTAACGAAAGGCAGTTATTGCCTTCATCCTTAAAAACAACCCCGGCCTTGTTCAGTTCAGCTTTAACCTGTGCCTCAAAACCTTTTGCTACACGAATGAACAGATCAGGCTGTACAAAAAACGACTTCAGGAAAGCCTCCTTATCCACCCCATCCGACAATTGTGCTGACCATGGGAAAACGTCTTCCAGCTTAAAATCAGGATACGTCGCTTTTACGAGATTGATCTTTTCATCAATACCAAAACCTATGCAGGCTGCCCACTCGGGTTTAAAATGCTGCAGAAATGAGTTTGTTTGTGTATTGCACAGAAACTCGGCAACCATCAGCCTGTCTTCTTGCTTTACGTTAAATATGGCTTTACCCAACCGAAAATAATTGTAAATGAGCCGGCCGGCAACGCGCCTGTCGGTAGAACCCATTTGTTTGTTCTGCCTGTAAAAGCCGGGTAAAAATTTGCCTAATGGCGTATCGGCCGGGTATTCGCCCAAAATCCGCTGAAACGTTTTAAGCTGGTTTATGGCTTTCATTGCGCCTGTTTTAGTTCAAAGTTATCATACTTCAGGATATCCACGTGGGTGTTTATCCAGCCCAGTCCCGCTTTCTTTTCGAAATGATAAGTATTGGTTAACCCGGTAAAATCGTTCTGCTCGGGTTTGCGGTAGCTGTCGTCCTCTCGTGCCAAAAGCTGCCCGAAGTACAGCCCCTGGTCAAAGCCCTTCATTGCAAAATCCGTTGGTTCGGCGCGATATGCTTTGCGGTAGCTGCGGATGAATGCGTTTGTGGCTGCCGATTTATAATCTACCTTATCAGATGATGTAATATGTGTTTTTAACCTTTGCAACAGGTTAGCTTTTAAGAAAGCGAACTTCTCCCAGTTGGGGTGGCCAAATAAAGTAACCGGGAATTTATTGGCCAGCGTATCCAGCGAGTGCAGGGTAACCATCAAAAATGCCTGTTTGGTAGATGGCACTAAAAAGATGTTCTGCACTTTGTTGTTCAGTTGTGCAATCAACGGTGTAAGGTTACCACGTACAACGGTAAAGTTTACTACCTGGATCTTGCGTTTGCTCAGGCTATCGATAGTGCGTTTAAAAGGTGCGGTATATAGTTTTTCGTCGCTAAAGCCCGAGTTAAGGATAAATACCTTTTTAGGCCTGAGAGTATTAGTAATGTAGGCCGCGGCACCTTTTGCATGGTACTCCAGCGGAGGCGTCATGGTAACCAGGTTCTGGTTCCTGAACACGGTAGGGGATGCGGGTGAAAGTGGCGACACAATGGGTTTCCTTGTCGAAGTGAGCAGGGACGTAAATGATTTTATATCCTCCGGGAAGATGGGTCCGAAAATCAGGTCACCATTTTTTATCTGTGGATTAAAACCCAGGCTATGGGCCTGTGCAGCATCGTCTTTACTATCGTAGATCTGTAATTTAAAATTAGCCCCCAGGCTGGATGCCAAGGAATCCAAAGCCAGTTTAAAACCCTGGTAATACTCTACCGACATGTTGGCCTTCTTCAGCTTGGCGGCATTGTAACCAACGCCAGGCGTAAGCTGATCGAGCCCTAAAGGTAAAATAAGGGATACTACCGAGGTTTTAGCTTCTTTAACAACCGCTGGCTTTTCGGCTGTTTTGATTGGCTTAGTAGTCGGCTTCTCGGTTTTAGGGGCATTAGTAGTGGGTACAGTACGCACTTTTGGTGAACATGCGCCCGCCAAAAGTGCTATAAATACAATGAACCACTTATTCCCACTCAATGGTAGCCGGTGGTTTCGAACTGATGTCATATACTACCCGGTTAATTCCTTTTACGTTGTTAATGATCTCGTTGGATATTTTCGCCAGCAGGTCATAAGGTAGGTGGCACCAATCAGCCGTCATACCATCTAATGATTCTACTGCGCGCAGGCATATAACGTTCTCGTAAGTACGCTCATCGCCCATAACACCTACCGATTGTACCGGCAAATATATGGCGCCCGCCTGCCAAACTTTATCATAAACACCGGCCGACCGCAAATTGTTGATGTAAATTGCATCGGCTTGCTGTAAAATATCAACTTTCTCTGGGGTGATGTCGCCTAAGATCCTGATTGCCAATCCCGGGCCCGGAAAAGGATGACGGCCCAAAATATTTGGATCCATTCCTAAAGCGGTACCCACACGGCGTACTTCATCTTTAAATAAGGTATTTAAAGGCTCAACAACCTTCAGTTTCATAAAATCGGGCAAACCGCCAACGTTGTGGTGCGATTTTATGGTAGCCGACGGGCCTTTAACCGATACGGATTCGATCACATCCGGATAGATAGTACCCTGGCCTAACCAGCTTACGCCCTGAATTTCGTGCGCGGCATCATCAAATACTTCGATGAACACACGGCCAATTGCTTTACGCTTTTTCTCAGGATCTGTTAAGCCTGCCAATGCATCGTAAAAACGCTGCTTAGCATCAATGCCTTTTATATTCAGGCCCATGTGCTGATAAGAATCCAATACCGATTGATATTCATCTTTACGCAGCAGGCCGTTATCTACAAATATACAGTGCAGGTTGGCGCCGATGGCCTGGTGCAGCAATACTGCCGCAACAGATGAATCTACACCGCCTGATAATCCTAACACTACTTTATCATCGCCTAATTTAGCTTTCAGCTCGGCAATGGTGGTTTCTATGAACGAATCCGGGGTCCAGTCCTGTGTGCATCCGCAAATGTCTACCAAAAAGTTTTGCAGCAATTGCTTGCCATCAATACTATGAGTAACCTCGGGGTGAAACTGGATACCGTAAGTTTGCGTACCGGTGATCTGGTAAGCGGCAACCTTAACGCTATCGGTACTGGCTATCACCTCAAAATCATCTGCAATGCGGGCAATGGTATCAGCGTGCGACATCCACACCTGCGAACCTACCGGTACATCTTTAAACAGGGTGTTATCCTTCTTTACGTAATCGAGGTTGGCACGGCCATACTCACGGGTGCTGGAGGCCAAAACCTCGCCGCCGTGGAAATGGGCAACATATTGGGCACCATAGCACACGCCCAAAATAGGCAGCGATTTGTGATGTTTAATAAATTCAAAATGAGGTGCATCTTCCTGGCGAACAGAATACGGACTGCCCGAAAGGATGATTCCTTTTACTGTGTTATCAACTTCAGGAAATTTATTGAAGGGGTGGATCTCGCAGTAGATGTTGAGTTCCCTGACACGGCGCGCGATAAGCTGGGTGAACTGCGAACCGAAGTCAAGAATGAGGATTTTTTCTTGCATGGGCAAAGATAGGTTTTTGAAATGAGAAATGAGAAGTGAGAAATGAGGCGATTTCATTATCTTAAAGGGATATAATAATATACAGCCATTTAAATATATTTGATATATGACAAAGGAGCAGTACAAGCAGCTATTAAAAAGTATTGATTGGAAATTATTTCGACTTAAGATACTGCATAGAGACGGATTTAAATGTCAAAATTGCCTTAATGAAAGTTTAATTGTTGAAAAAAAGCTCAAATTTTATCAGCTAAGCTTATTTTATGAGCCTTTTCATGTAAATCCTAATTTGACGAAATTATCTGAAGTAGAGTATACAATTTGGAAAAGTCCTGATGTCGTATCTTCCAGTATTAAAAATAACTTGTCCGTTGGGGACTATCTTAAACTAACGAGCTTGCAAAACAGAAAAGTTCTTGTTGCCAGATACTGTGACCTAAATAATAATGAAGTTGATTTTGGAATCGTGTCAATATCTAACAACTATAATATTGATCTAAACAATCCAATAAGCCTCACGTCTAATGCTAATTTGTTAGAATGGCACTTTATTCTCGGATTAAATATTCATCATAAATATTATCAAGATGAATTGATGCCTTGGGAGTATCCTCATGATAGTGTTCAAACTTTATGTAATTCCTGTCATGAAAGTTTGCATAAAAGTTATAAAGTACCGTACAAAGATAAACTAGGTGTCGTGAAAGAAGAACTGACACCCTGTAAAAGATGTACAGGGTGTGGAATATTTCCTGAATATTATTATATTAATGATGGAATATGCTTTCGATGTAGTGGTGCGAAATATGAGCAATTTATAACTTGGAGTTTTGATGACGACGCTAACCATCTTTTAGTTAAAGTCAATCGAACTTTCAGAATCGAGAATGTAAAAGTAAAGGCCTATCAAGGGGAAAAAGTTAAATTTACTGTTTTGACTGATCAAGGGGAAACAATATACTTTTGGAATACAAATATGGATAGAGTTGTCGAAGAAGGCCAATTTCGTGGCAGTTTCCGTGTTATTGATGGTACTCAAATAACTAACGAAGGATATTTAATAACAAAAACAGTTTAAGTTAAAAACTTACTCCAATGCGCAGCGCGTTATCCACCTTGCCGCCGTTGTTAAACGCCATGCCATACATTACCCTGATGCCAGTATTTGTTTGCAAGCCAAAACCCAGCTCGGTGTAGTGTTTTAAGGTTGGTGTATATAAGTAGTTCACATCTAAGATCTCCTGTAGTTTTAGCTTACGAATTAAAGGGATCTTGTTGAGAATAAAGCCTGAAAAATTATGCTCCAGGTGGCCCTCAAGGTATTTGTCGCCGGTACTGTAGCGGTAATAATCTAACAGCAGGAACTTGTTGATGCCCGGCTCGAAGAACAGCACCTGGTTGCCCGAGAAGTGTTTGTAATCGGTATAAAATAAACTGTTTGCGTTGAAAAACTTACCGGCACCAACGTAAAAGCTGGTTTTGCCATAAAAGCCTAATGAGATATCCGATTTAGAGATATCTGCCGAAAGCAGGGTATAATCTACATCAGAACCTAACACGTTTTTGAGGCCCTTCACCACGCTAAAACCGATGGTTGGATAGCTGGATGGCAGGTAGCGCTTGCCGTTTGGATAGGTTTCGTACTTATTACTAAAGTTGTAGGTGGTACGCAGGCCCAGTTTAAAAGATTGGTTTTGCGGGAACAGTGCCACATCCTGCGCCGGGTTCAGCGGATTGTTAGAAGTGAACTCATGACCTTTCGGGTGGAACAGGCTATAATCTGCCGTGTTGGGCAGCCATTTACGGTCGGCCCATTCTGCATAGCCATTTGCCAGCCAGCCGCCGGTAATGCGGGTAGATAGGCTAACTGATGCAAACTGTTTTTGGTACAGTTTCTCAAAATTCTGCCTGTTCAATAAGCTGTATGCAGTGTTCATAAAACGGGTGATAGGCTGGCGGTTATTCATATCCACCACATCAGATCCGCCCGAAACATTCAGCATAAACGGCCCGGCCGGGAGGGTAATGCCACCACTACCGTAAAATAGCTTGTTGCTAAAGCCATAACCTGCCTTGCCGTACACCGAGAAGTATTTGTTATTAACACTATCGATCTGCTTGGTGAAGGATGCACCATAATCCAGCGCCAGGCCTTGCACGGTATTATAAAATACCGACCCTAATACCGAGTTGAAATTATAATATTCATGATCGTACCGGTTACGGTGGCGGTAACCTTCTAAAAGCAGTTTCAGTGGGTTAAGCTTATTGTTCACCTTATCCAGCGAATCCAGGTATGTTTTTGATTCGCGTTTGGCAGCCAGTACCGCTTTCTTTTTATAGTCGGTTTTTTCCTCTGTGGTGAGTGGGATAGGGCGTTGCTGCTCCCAGTAGGTAGAATCTTTTTTGTTTACGCCTTTGGTGATGCGCAGCACCTCCTGAAAATCCTTTTTATTAAAAGTTGGGTTAAGGTCGTAATCTTTATAGATAGAGATAAAATATCCGCCCATGCGGAAACCGAACAAGCCGCCCGTAAATTCAAATTTGATAGAGGCAGGCATCCACACATCGTTGGTAACCGGTACAAATTCCTGGTTTACCTTAAGGGTGTCCACAAAGTTGATGTTGGCTTTTTTGGTGATGTATAATCCAAGGCTCTGCAGGCGCCAGCTATCCTCCATTACGTAGATGTAACCGCTGAAGCATGGGTCGTGGTCGCGGCGGGGGGTAACCTTTATTTTGTTGATGGTTTCGCCGTTTTCTACAGAGATCCCCATCCATTGATATTTGTAGTAAAACATCGCATTATCTGCAATGGGCGATACCAGCGGGCGGTTGCTGAGGCCTTCCCAATCCTGCGTGTTCTCGTAAAAATTCACCCTAAGGTCTGATGCGCGGTTATAGCTGAATGCCCTGTTGCTGCCAGATACCTTGGAGGAGATCAGTTCCTCATGAATGTTGTTAGGCTTCATAAAACTCAGTTTAGACTGCGACTCCGACAGGTAAACAATACCTGTACGGTTGCTGTCTAAACCCGCTTCGCGGGTGGCTTTCTGCACATCAAACATCAAAAACTTTTTTGGTGCTGCCAGCAACTTTTGCAGGCCTTTAATATATACTTCGGCAGTATAGGCATTTACCTGGTTAAGATAGGATTTGCGCTTTTTAATAGCCTTACGGATGATGGCATACGCCGGGTCCTCACTGCCCGCACGGATGGTTACTTCCTTTATTTGATAATCTTCATTCTTCAGAACAACGTTTACGGTTTGGTTTGCCTTGAGATCTACCGTACGGCTTTCCTGGCGAAAACCCAGCGCTTTAAACTGTACTTCGTAACTGCCGGTTTTAAGGTTAATGCTGTATTCGCCTTCGCTGTTGGCAGAGGTGCCTTTGGTTGTATTTTTTACATACACAGTAGCGAAGGGGACGGCCTTGCCACCTTCGGCGATAATTTTACCGCTGATGGTAGCCTCCTGGGCGAATAAACTGATAGAAAAGAGAAGTAAAAAGGTGGTAAGTAAGGCTGATCTCATGAGGGGTGTGTAAAGTTTCGCTAAGATGTATGTTATTTAATAAAGTTTTTAGACGCGCAATGTTAATTATTGTTAAAGCAAAGGGCATATTTAAATTTTTGCCAATAAAAAAGCCCTCTCGGGTGGAGAAGGCTTTTTTATTTTTAATTTTCGGTGGGGACACCGAAAAGGGATAGGAAAGCTTTAGTAGATTGTTACTTCAAGATATCTTCTATCTTCGCCAGTTCTTCGGCAGAGAAATCGATGTTATCCAATGCTTTTAACGAATCCGCTAATTGCTCGGGTTTGCTGGCGCCTATCAGTACCGATGTAACACGTGCATCTTTCAGCAACCAGGCCAGCGCCATTTGGGCCAGTGTTTGGCTGCGTTGTTCGGCTAAGCTGTTCAGGCTTTTTATTTTGCCTAACACTTCATCTGTTACCTGGCTGGTTTGTAAAAAGCCGGTTGATTTTGCCGCACGGGAATCTTCGGGGATGCCGTGCAGGTATTTGTTGGTTAACAAACCTTGCGCCAATGGCGAGAATGGGATACAGCCCACACCGTCTTTTTCCAGCACATCAAGCAAGCCGGCTTCCGCATCTCGTACGAACATAGAATATTTTGGCTGGTGGATAAGGCATGGTGTACCTAATCTTTTCAGTATGGCAATTGCTTTTTCTGCTTCTTCGGCAGGGTAGTTTGAGATCCCGGCGTAAAGGGCTTTACCCTGGCGTACGATCAGATCCAGTGCCGACATGGTTTCTTCCAGCGGTGTTTCCGGATCGGGGCGGTGGTGGTAAAATATATCTACGTAATCAAGTTCCATGCGTTTAAGACTTTGGTCCAGGCTGGATACCAAGTATTTTTTTGAACCCCAGTCGCCGTAAGGGCCATCCCACATGGTGTAGCCGGCCTTACTGCTAATGATCATTTCATCGCGGTAACCGCCGAAATCTTCTTTCAGGATCTTACCAAAGTTTGTTTCGGCAGAGCCCGGAGGCGGGCCGTAGTTATTTGCCAGATCGAAATGGGTTATGCCGCTGTCAAAAGCCAGGTGCAAGATCTTACGATAGTTTTCCATCACATCCACATGGCCGAAGTTGTGCCATAAGCCCAAAGAGATAGCCGGCAGTTTTATACCGCTTTTACCGCAACGGCGGTATTGCATTTTGTTGTATCGTTCAGCAGAAGGTAAGTAGCTCATTTTTTTAGTTTGGTTTATTGCGATAAAAATAGGGTTTTAAAGCAATAGTAAAAGGTAATTGTTTGTCATTCTGAGCGACAGCGAAGAATCTGTTATTCATCATGCTTGTCGACTACTTGTATATCGGCTATTAGATATTTCGCTATCGCTCAACATGACAAGAAGGAAAACAAGAGTCCGTTGATTAAATCTTACACTACCTCAGCAACCACAAATGTGCTGCCGCCAACAAATACCAGATCGTTGGCGCCTGCGGCGGTTTGGGCGGCGTTTAGTGCTTCTTTAACGGATGGATAGGCGTTGCCATGTAAGTTGAGCGCTGCGGCTTGTTGTTTGATGCTTTCTGCTTCCAGTCCGCGGGGGATATCGGGTTTGCAGAAGTAGTATATTGCATTTACGGGCAGCATGGCCAGCACTTTGGTAATGTCTTTATCATTCACCATACCTATTACAAAGTGCAGTGTTTTATAAGTGACCGAAGCAATGTTTTTTAATACTTCTTGTATGCCATCAGGGTTGTGGCCGGTATCGCATATGGTGAGCGGGTTGGTGCTTAACACCTCCCAGCGGCCGTGCAGGCCGGTTAATAATTTTACCTGTTTTAGGGCGGTGGCTATATGTTCATTAGTAATCTCAAAGCCCTGTTCGCGCAGTTCATCTATAGCAGAGAGCACGGTTTTTACATTCTTTAACTGGTAGGTTCCCGGGAGATCAAGTTGCAGGTGTAGTATAGGGTCATCCGAAATAGCAAAGGTGGGCAGCACTTGTTTCTGAATTTCGATTGTGAGCTTATCAACGCCTTTATTTTTAGAGATAATTTCCCAGTCTTCCGATGCAAATTCTATTTGGGTACCTGCAGATTTGGCTTTATTAAAAAATACATCGGCTACTTCGGGCTGGTATTCGCCCACAATTGCCGGTATGCCGGGTTTTATAATGCCTGCTTTTTCGCCGGCTATCAGTTGCAGGGTATCGCCCAGCATGTTCATATGGTCCCAGCCTATATTGGTGATCACTGAGAGGAGCGGGGTAATAATGTTGGTAGAATCCAGTCGTCCGCCTAAACCCACTTCAATTATAGCAATATCCACTTTTTCCTTTGCGAAAATATCAAAAGCCAGGGCGACAGTCATCTCGAAAAACGAGGGTTCTATTTGCTCAAAATCTGTTTGGTGAACGGCGACAAAATCAACTACGGTTTGCTCGCTGATCATTTGCCCGTTGATGCGGATACGCTCCCTGAAATCTTTTAAATGCGGCGAAGTATATAAGCCTGTTTTATACCCGGCTGTTTGCAATATAGCCGCCAGCATGTGCGAAGTTGAACCTTTGCCATTAGTGCCTGCAATATGCACGCTCTTGAATTTATGCTGCGGGTTATCCAGTATCTCGCAAAGCGCGAGTGTATTGGTCAGATCCTTTTTAAAGGCAGATGCGCCATCCCGCGTAAACATCGGCAAGCGGGTATAGAGGTAGTGGAGGGTGGTATTGTAGTCCATGGTCCATAGTCCATAGCCCATAGCTATGGTCGTGTACAAACATAGAAAAATAACTGTTACTATGGACTATAACTCAATTCACCTTAAACACAAAAGTCATGGTTCCCGGCTGTGCATCGGGGGCGGTTTCTGATGCGTTGAACCTGGAGTTCAGTAAGGCATCTTCGCATTTTTGCAATAATGTGGCATCGGTTATGGTGGTGCCGCGTGCGCCTGCATTGGCATAAACTACAACACCGTTTTTATCTACACGGATATCTACCACCACTTTGCCACTGTGGCGCTTATCATCGGTAACGGTTGGCCTTGATACAAAACTGCGCTGGAAAAGGTTGAGGTTGCCACCATTGCCGCTTCCTGTGCCGTTATAGTTGTTGGTTAGCGTGCTTCCGGTTGGTTTGCCCTGGTTGCCCGGGGTAGAGCCTGTGCCGTCGCCTTCGCCGGTGCCATTATTGGTTTTACCTTTATATAACGCGTTTTGGTTAACGGTTGGCTTAGCCTCTGTTTTAGTTGTGGGCTGTGTGGCTACCGTAGTGCTTGGCTTTTTTGTATTAGCGGTAACTTCAGGTGCATCCTCGTTATTTTGGGTCACCACGTTTTTATCGCTGTTATCTACCTGCTGCTTTTCTTCTGTCGGCGGGGCAGGGGTAACTTTATCAGGCTTGGTTTGGTTAGCTTTTTCTGCAACGGATGGTTCTTCTACACTCATGTAATCGTCGCCCATACCTTCGTCAACCGTGCCATAATTCACCAATATCCCGCCGGTACCATCCTGCTCTTTAGGCGGCGATTGAAATACAATAAAATAGCACAGCGCAATAACTGCCGCAAGTATTATACCTGTAGCGGCAAATGCCCTCGGATAATTATTTTCTTCCCTGTAATCCATTTATAAGTAGCAAGTATTTAGTATCAAGTAAATTCTGGTTCTTGATTCTTATGTCTGATTCCGGCTATTTTCCTTTAGGTTCGGTAGCCAGTACCAGTTTTATGTTCAATTTTTGTGCAATATCCATTACCTGTACCACATCCTGTATGGCAACGGTTCTGTCTACATAAAGTACTATGGTCAATTCTGATGCCAGTGCTTTAAAGCCCTGCAGCGTTGGCTCCAGCTGATCTACCGGTACCTGTTTTTTATCAACGGTGTAAACAAGTTCTTTACTGATAGATACGTTGATAGTTTTTTTAGATACCGATTGCCCGCTTGATGATTTTGGCAGCATCAGCTTTACCACGTTTGGGTTGGTAACCGTTGATGCTATCAGGAAAAACAAAAGCAGGAAGAACATGATATCATTCATGGCCGAGGTGTGTACCTCTGCCGATGCGCCCCTGTGTCTTTTTCTTAAATTCATTTGCTTGGCTCCTCTAACAAGTCAATAAATTCAATGGCGTCGGTTTCCAGCTTTAAGATCACTTTATCAACCATCATATTTAAAATATGGTAGCAGATGTAGGCAATAATACCCACAAACAAACCAGCTGCAGATGTAACCATTTTTACATATAAACCGCCGGAGATAACCCCCATGCTG
>Ga0247734_1002689_pt1 | contig 11296 bp, 12 predicted proteins | sample UWRJL103311B2_FD_180933 | JGI IMG/M metagenome (GOLD analysis project Ga0247734, IMG submission 180933) | Plant litter microbial communities from Arlington Agricultural Research Station in Wisconsin, United States - UWRJ-L103-311B-2 | ecosystem: Environmental > Terrestrial > Plant litter >... | reverse complement strand
AACCAGTTGAACAATACGATCCCCAGCGACGTCTTTCCACGAGACTCACTGGGCAAAATGCTCTTCTAGCCGGTAGCATATTAGACTCTTCTGAGAAGGAACCCTTAATCGGTTTGAGAATATCTAGAACAGGGCACCTTTTTGCAGTTATCACGGAAACATCTCTCACAATATGGCAGACGAAGGTAAGATACCTCATGGTAGCTTTGAGCCGGCATTGACTTTTTAAATAGCCAACTGCCATTCTGGCAGTCGTCATAAGATCCCATAAGTCTCTGAGTACTTATGGGCCAAATATGTCCCTTCTACTACGACCTGATTCTGCGATTTTTGTTGTTCAAACAACACAGGGCTACCTTATTACATATACTTTAGCCACAGATGTAGATGCTCGAGTATACAGACCTCGCTTTGCAAGTCATACAAGTGGACAAACCCGGCGGCCGAGCAATTTTAGTGGCGCAAGAAGTCAAGGAGGTGACAGAATACTCTGGGGACCTGGTGAGGGCGGTGGGGTTCGAGAAGTCAGTGTTAAGTTTCGGATGGTTATCAAGATTGACGCGGGTATTGGAAAAGCATTAGCACTCGATGATGAGCTCATTGTTTCTACACAGAAGCCAGCTGCAGTGCAATGTATTCGGTGGACGCCTGATAGCTCTGGGCATCAGACCAGCACTGAATTACTCAACAGGATAGACTGGCTGCCTAAAAAGTCAGGTGTTACAGACATGATCTATGATCGACCTATGAATTTATCGACCTGGTTAACAACTGATGGAAAGGCTTTCGCTGTGCAGAGACTACCAAAACTCAAAGAAAACAATGAGCCACAAAGACTGTTTCGAGGCTATTGCTTTCACACGCCTACTAGCCCCCAGCTATATGCTATGAAAGCGGCCATCAATGCCAGGTTTTCATTAATTGCTGTTGGCTGCAAGGATGGTTCTATCCAGGTTTACACTGCCAGGGACTACGTTGGCAATATTCCCCAATCACATATACACAGATTGATGGTCTCAGGGCAGACCTCTGGACCTTTGACATGTTTGACCTATTCTCCCGATGGATATTGTCTATTTGCAGGATACGAGAAAGGCTGGGCAATGTGGAGTGTTTTTGGAAAACCTGGCGCTTGCAGTTTTGGTGGAGATAGAAAGATTTCTAATGAGCATGAAGAAGGCTGGTTGGAAGGTGTAAGGGAAGCAATTTGGATCGGAGGAGGATCGGAAATATTGATAATTGGCCAAGAAGACGATCGTTTGTGGTCCATAGAGTTGGCCAGAAGCGCCGTTACAGGATGCTATGCATCGGCCAATATATCTCGGACCTTGCTCCAAACAACATCGAGTCTGATGATATACCGAGGATACGACTTACCAGACTTAACCACAATATCAGCAGAATCTTCTCTGTGGCATAGTGCGCAGATACCTTCTAGCTATCTCGTAGATCAGTGGCCGATGCGTAGCTCGGTGATATCTACGGATGGTAGATATGTTGCTATTGCTGGTCGTCGTGGTCTCGCTCACTACAGTGTCAATAGTGGTAGATGGAAAACCTTTGTGAACGAGAATATGGAAAACGAATTTCAGGTGCGTGGAGGGTTATGTTGGCACCAACATATTCTCATTGCTGCAGTTGAGGCTGGAGATTCGTTTCAAGTACGGCTTTTTTCTCGTGAAGCAGCTCTAGATAGCTCTCTCATGCTTCACGTTGAAGTGCTACCTGCACCAGTGGTACTCATTGCTCCTTCCGGCGAAGACTCGTTGCTGGTATATACTCATGACAATCTGCTATATCACTACATATTCACAACAGTGTCGGGGAGCATAAAGCTTGTCCAAGTTGGCCAGATAGCGTTTCACGGCATCGTAAGATCGCCAGCGAGAGTTAGAGGTCTTAGCTGGATACTACCTGATGACCAGCTTCTAGAAGGTGATCCATCTCAAGACGTGGCTGTTGCCACAGTACTCTTTCTTGTCGATGGAAAACTAGTGCTGCTCCAACCATCTATCACGGAGGACCAAAAGCTCAAATATGACATGCGTGTGATTGCGCAAAACGTTGAATACTACGCTTTGATGCGAGATCAGCCATTCTCTAGCCCTCCGCGAGAGCCTATTACGATGAATGGGCTGCCAATTGAGGAGCCATCGCCAGAAGATGGAAACGGGCTTCGAGACTCATTGTGGATATTCGACGGGAATGAGGTGAAGCTCTGGCCTGACGTACAGGACGTGCTACAATCAGCACCATCAGAACTTGGCCGAGAACTGCCACCAGTGGTTTCTATACCTGTAGACTTTTATCCACTCTCGGTTCTGCTGGGGAAGGGAATCATTCTTGGTCTTGAGCCTGAAATCGTACAACGCCGCGACGTGAACTTTGCCTTCTTTCGTTCTATAATACGGGTATGTCTGCTTGCATATTTTAATACGCTGTTTGCTAACTGAAAAAAAGACCCATCTATTTATACCTCAAGTCCTTCTGTACCATCTTTCTCGATACGATTCATCCGCTGCATTACATCTCGCACACCAATATGAAAGCCTCGAGTACTTTGCTCATTCTTTGGAGGTTCTGCTTCACAATGTCCTAGATGAAGAAGTTGACACAACACCATCCCCAGAAACTGCTCTGCTCCCTGGTGTACTATCATTCCTCTCTTCTTTCCCACAATACTTGGACATTGTGGTACAATGCACCCGCAAAACCGAAGTGCGGTCCTGGCGGACTCTATTCACCTATTTACCACCACCTCAAGAGCTCTTTGAAGAGTCTCTCCAAAGAGGTTCCCTAAAGACAGCTGGTGGATATTTACTGATTCTTCATACTTTTGAAGAACTAAGCTCCAGCTCAGAACAACTGGTGCGACTACTACAACGTGCTAAAGAAGAAGAAGATTGGGAGCTATGCAAAGAGCTCGCACGATTCCTGACAGCATTAGACGAAACTGGAGCTACACTCATGGAAGCCCTAGAAATGGTTAACTTGAGGAGTCCTCAAGCTGAACAAGGACCGAGCAGCTTTCTGTTTGAAGGTTCAAGGCTCAAAATACCGCGACTGAAGCGGATAGGCTCTCCAAATATAAATGGGAGAAGTGATAGTGATGTTGGCGAGGGCTCGAGCAGTGATACTCGGAGTCCGATCAGTCCTACATCTGGACAAGACGATTACTTCTCCACCCCCATATCGTAAGTGGGTTAGAAGCATTAGAAATTTCAGCATAATTCGGCGTTACAGAGGTATCATATTCGATTATTAGTCTAAAAGTTGAATACCACTAGATCAGTATATTTATTTACTACAAAATGACTGAGTTCGCCACGACACTTTGAGACGCAACCCTGAAGTTTTTATTAAAAACAATATCTCCGTGCTAATGGATCTATAAACACGGTAAAGATCCGTGCGGTACGTAATTTGACTGCGAGCAGGGCTCCAAGACATTAGTTTTAATATTGTTAACACTCAGATAAATTTCTAAACATATAGTCAGATAGATATCTTCGTCTGCTCAATCTGCCAACTACGCATTAGTCACCAAAACTCTCAAGAAAGTGGACGGCGAGTGCCACACAAGCTCTTCACAGTAGTTGTTGTACCATACTCCGTCATAATATAGCTGTGCAAGCGGGATAGCTGCTAGTTAAGTTGAATTAAGTTGACACCTCTTCGCCCCCTATAGATTCGCAGTGAGTTCGACTTGGGTTCCACACGATCAAGTAGTAACAAGTAGTTCTGTCTGCTTTGAAAACTAGTCTTGTATTGATAACGGCAACGCCTGGGAATCCATCCTGTTTTAACTCCTAGCAGTGCAATCCATCATTATAAACTGAAGGCATCTCCTGCAATGATTTTACTACTTCAGCTTATGTTATCTCGCTATGCCTGGTTAACGATCTCACCGCCTTGCCCCTCTATACCGACATCCTCATCTTCCGAGTCTTCCGCATCAATGTCTCCATCATCATCTTTGAAGCCACTCTCAATCCCTAATTTTCTTAGCCGTTTCCGAAGATCGTCTCTCTCGCCATGTTGCCAACGAATTAAAGTTGCCGGGGCATGGACTTTGAATCCATAGATTCGAGGGTGATATCGCTCGGTACTTTTCGTTGGAATCAAGGCTGGGTATACTTGGAAGATTATATTATGAAAGGAGGTACCGAAGTAGGCGCCATCAATGGCGGAGTGCCGGGATGATTTAGGGTTGTATATATCTTCACATCTAGCGCAGTACAGTTTGACTGCTTTGACATTGGGGTTATCGGATTGGCCCATGGGTAGTAACGGGTGTGATTTGCACATAACTCGGGGACATTTTCCAAAGTCGGCCTTCTTGTACTTATCCAGCTGCGAGGTAAGTTAGCAATTGTTAGGCTGAAGTTGCAGACTCGACATACCATTTTAGATAAACCTCTAGTTGTGACAATGTATCTTGCGTGTACCAAGCCATATAGGTGCCTCGCAGACTTCTCAATCGTCTCCCGCATCTCATCATCGCAGTCAAGATCAAAAACCTAGGAAGCGAAATGAGTACAACGTAATTAAATGGCACCAAACCAAATGTTTCTAGGCAGCCTGCAAAACCACCGGCCCGGAATCGAAAAGCCCACTCACATCTGTGACCAAGTCTAAGGCATATTGGTAGTACTGGACTTCTGTATTCAGACCGGTCAAGTTGAATCGATCGGTCAAGTAGTCCTCGTCAATTTCGCAAAAGTATTCGTTCCCTCTAGACGATATGAACTATAGCAAGTCAGCAAATTGTGCATCTGCTTGTTTCGCAACTTCTGAGATAACCAACAAGCAGAGATATACAATATCTCTACGCGATAATGGCAAGGCGCAAACGTACCCAGTCTCTCCAGTAGCTCGTGTAGTCACTGTCGGTCTCGCTGTTGAAATCGTCCATTCTGGATATCGTAAGGTTTGAACAGATACTGAAGGTATACTCTACTAAGCGGCGAGTATCCTGCTTATCTCGGCGGAGGTTTCGTGTTCTTGGTGGTGGGAGTAGAGGAGGCTGAGATATTGTTCTGCCAGAAGGAGGGGCAGAGTGTTTACAGCCCAAGCCCAAAGCCTCTACTAAATCACGCAAGGTTGTCAAAATCCTGATGACCCACTTTTCGACCCGACTTCACACGTTTGGCACTGCTTAACTTCCTCATTTCCAGTTATCATAAAATACACAATTCACTTTGAAAAGACAAAAGATATTAACTTCAATACGTATCCTTCATATTTACCATACGTTTCTAGTCTTTCCCTCGTCACAAACAACTTGTGCTCAAGAATGTCAAAGCAAATCCAGTTCTCTCCAGTGATCAGGCTCCATAATTAATGGCAATTTCTCTCCCCTATTTGACTCGAAGTAGCTCTCATCTCCTATACCAGTTCTTCTTCGGTTCTCCGAGACACTCCCCCACGGTCACGGGTTTATATCCCTTAGCTTTTAAACTTTTCAACATGTGTTCAACTAAGACATAGGCTGTCTGCTGTTGGATATCATGACTTATGACGATAAAGTTATCATGTGTAGGAGATGTTCCAGCAAGGCTTGTGTCAAATATGTTATTCGATATTTGGATCGATGACCCATTTGCGTTGAGATAGTCTTGCGTGTTTAGATCCTATTGTGTTGTATTAGCTTAAGAGGTTGGATTTCATGAAGTGACAGTACAAAGTAAGTAATATGGTAACCGAGTGCTTGCATGTCCGCTTCGCAGCCACATTCTGCTGTACAAGAGGAATATGGAGGTCTCATGTATGTCGGAATAACACCCAGGATATTGCGAAGCGCCATCTCGTTTTTATACATTTCGTCCTTTCGTTGAGCTGAGGTCAAGCTGCACATATCCATGTGAGACCATGTGTGGGATGCTATTTGATGACCACTGCTATACATTCTTCTATTAGATGTGAGCCCATGAAACTTAATGTCAGGGACTAGAAAAAATACCTGATTAGCCCTGGCCAAGCAGATTTACTATCGTCGATCCTTCCCTTTCCTGTTGAAATAAGTAAGGGTTGTGAAGCAAGTTTGTTGACTGACTTGCCCATATTATTTCCTGTGATAAAGAACGTAGCTTTCGCACTATATTCATCTAGAAGATCCAATATATGACTCGTATATATAAAAGGTCCGTCATCAAATGTAAGGGCCATGTGTCCTGCTATATTGCAGTCATAGATTCCGGAAGAGCCATAGATTTCATTTCCAAGGGCTGGTCTTGGTATTGAAGATGTGTTAAGTCCGCTAGGGACATAGTTGGCATCACATGCAGGCCCATATTCGAATTGGCATTCCGGCGCATTACAATATTCTGTCAACACTCAGCCTAGGTTGTTACTAGTGGTAAGATACGTACCCGGAGTAGTACCGCAATACCCTGCAAGAGAACAACATTCTTTTGGGCCACATATTCCACGAAATTTGCCGCACATCTTTTCTGGATTTAGCTCTCCAATTCCTGTGCCACCAGAGTTTGCTTCGAAGCAGGTTCCGTAGGCGAGTTGGCAGCCAGCAGTAGTAGAGCAATAGCTAGTATCATTTCCGCACCAACCACTGTCGCCTATGTTTCAGTATTTTTTAAAAATAAAAAAATCTGAAGTATGGATGTACTTACTTCACAGAACAGCACGGTCTGGTCACCGTACACATATAGCCCACACTTCCAGCACCAGTAAAACCACAAGTCTCATCTGGAGTGGTAGTGCCAACAGGTACTGTGCTATTGCATATCCCAAATGCAGCTTGACATCCCGAGGATGTTAAACAATAAGCACTCGTGGAACCGCAAAATCCACTCAATGAACAGCATGGAGCATCGCCTGGGCAAGTGTAAGCAACAACACTTCCTCCGGGGGGAGTTCTGCCGCAGGTATAATCAGGAGAAATTCCACGCCCTTGAATGATTGATGAGGTTTCAGATGTGACGTGACTTAGAAAAACCAAAAGTAATAAGAAGAAGAAAATCATCATGATGATTGGATTTTCCACAAATGTGCAACTAATGGATGTTGAGAAGTATGACCTCTAAGCAAGAACCCCCATGAGAAAGTGAAAGTCAATGGAAAATACGAGCTCTTAGAAAGCTTCCAGTACTTGCTTCATGAACATGGGATGACTTGCTTTCCGAAAAGAATTGTTGTGGTCACTTCAACCAACATGAGTTATCGAGACTGGTAGAGCGATGGAAGTCGAAAACGTGCGTGAAAGAGGAGGGGTTAACCATAGCAACAGAATAATTTTGCGACGGCCAAATGAGAAAAACCGTATCAATGGTCATTCATGTCGAAAATTTGGCGTTTGGTGCCTCAATATACCTTAAGCAGTTGTAGCGGGAACTTCCTAATTGGGAAGCCATGTTGAGCAACAGATTCGAGGCTGCGTAAGCCTTCCCAACTAACAGTACAGCGACCATTGATGTGTTTGTTTAATAAAGTAAGTTCAATTTCGATTTAATTTGTATAAGTCTTTCTTATCCTCCGTTAATCAGCTTTTATATGCAAATAACCAACTGCATCTTGAGAGATTTGTTCTTATGTTCGAACATGCCCACAATCCAACGATAGCAAATCAACCCAGCATCTAAGCACCTTCTTACCATTTTTTAAGTCACAATGGCGTTTTTGAAGGCCAAATTAGTCGCATTTTTGGCTTCAAATGGAAAGGGGTAACTCGCTTAGCAGTTTCTGGTCAAACAAATTCCGGAAGGGAGGTTTATATACGCTAAACCAGAGTTTGTATATGCCCATGCAGCTTTGTAGGACTCGTTAAATATTGGCTACAGGTCTAACATATATCAGAATATGTATCAAGTTTCTATGTTGAAAAGACATAGTCTTGGTCCTTTCTGCCAACGTATCTAAGACTACAGAAATACGAAGTCACTTTATTAATAATATCAAAAACTTCAAGAGGCGGTTTTCAAGACCACGGGAAAGAATACAAATAGCTACTGGATGTCTCATAGTATGTAATCAATAGCCGGGCTAGAAATCGTGGTTGAATCTCTCAATTTACGAGAAGCCCTAGTTTAATAGTGGTGTGAATAGAAAGATTATTCTCATCACAAAATCATCTTAGTCCAGGCAGAATATAATAATTTAAAATCTGAAAAGATAGGTCAAAAACTCAGGCTGCTCAAGTTCGTTATTTCAAATGTTTCAGTTCTCGGTGTGTGGTAGGAAGCTACCTTGTAAAAGAAAAAGAGAACTCCGGTCAATTACCATATCAGCCCTACCTAACAATTTAGGTATAGACAATATGAAAGGATCTTGAAAAGGAGTTATGGAAAAACATTTCCCTCGGATATATGCTAGACTATAAGTGTAAGTGGGATTTATCTTGCAACATTTTGTTAATATGTAGACAAGTCAAGCGAGATCAACAATTACCATGACCGGAGATCAGGGTATAAGGTATAAAGAGAGCAAGTTTAAGCAGATTATTATATACTTGCTCAAACTTGCTCATTTTATACCTTATACCCTGAGTACAGCACTTCTTTGCTTCTCGGATCCTCAAATCGTTTATTTCTAAATCTTGTTATAGCACGCACATCACTTTCTTTGCTAATTCCCATGTTTGAACCTACATGCCCTTTAAAAACTATAGACACTCTTTACAACGGCTATTTTATATACAAGAACCTGATAAAAATCAACCAACATCCATTGACACCCTTGAGATTTGTATCACAAACGGCATTCCAGAGCTTAATTCCATAGTTGTGGGACTTCCACAACAACCGCATTAACCTAGAGCTAAAGCCAGCCCCAGAAATCCCATAGCACCAAGAAATCCCACAGAAACAGCGCATATCGCTCGAGAAGCACCCGCTTTGCTCGAACCTGAAGTAATAACCTGTGTCGTAGACGTTGGGAGCACCGCTATGGAAAGAGTGGTTGACTCCGCGAGTGATTTGCCTACGTTGGTGTCAAAACTATGAGGAACAAATGGAAACTTCAAAAGGCTCGTAGATAATGAATCTGACGCGGTTGGAATATTGTTGATGAGTTCATGGCTCTTTGACGTCTCAGGCATTGCGGAAACGGCGTAGGCGGCTGGAGCAGGGAGCCGAGTTGCACTTATTTCTTGCTTAGCAGTTGTTGGACTCTCAGGCAATACCAGCCTTGTAAACCCAGCACTTTGTTCAATAGCGACGATTTGGGATACTACCGAAGATTCTTTGGCCGGTATGCCTAGAATGTAAGACTGAGCCGCAGGAGATAATGCGCTAAACCATGCTGGCGGGTTGTTGTTTACAAGTTGAGATGAGAGTGAGGATTGTGCAGATGGATTGAAGATAACGGACGTTATAGTGGCAGGAATTCCTGTGAGATCCGATATGAGCGCCGGTGAAGGAAGTAGCTGCGCTCCTAGAGAGGAGATCTCAGAGAAGACGGAAGAGAGAACTGGACCCGTCCTGGCTGGTGTTATCAAGAAAACTCTGGATTCTGTGCTCTCTTATTGTGTAGAAAGGGAGCTGCAATCTTTTCTCTCGCTCGAAATAGAATAGTCTTTGGGAACTGCACTTACTGTTGTCTTTTTACAAAATTATCAGGAACAGCCGAGGCTCCCAATAGCGACCAGGCTCCCAGCATGAAGAAGAAACAGCTATACATTATGAAAAGTCTACGATGTAGATGATGATTTAATCAAGGAAGACCGGCTGGGGTAATTATGAGAGATGAACAACGCCATAAACGACGGAGACGCGAAACCAGGGGAAAACGACATTAATTCCTGGAATGTGGGCACTATAACGGCTCTCAAGAGAGAGGACCTCCCGCTTGTAATAGGGCGAGGTCTGGATGCGCGCAAGGGGTAATATCAAATGATCTAAAACATTCCACAGATTATGATAGTAAGTATTATATTAAGGTATTAATATGCTATTTATTTCTTCCCATCAAGATCGGTGTAGAACTTATAACCGAATGACTCGCTTGGGTCGTTGAATCTCAGTTTCTTGTCAATACTGGCAATCTTCTTCACATCTTCTAAATCCAGCTTAAAGTCCCCTTCCAAATTGGCCTTTATGCGTGAAGGTGTTTTGGATTTCGGCAGTACTGAGTGACCTTGAGCGATGCCCCATGCCAATGCTACCTGAGCCCCTGTTTTATTGTGTTTTCCCCCGATTTCAACGAGCACTGGATCGTCCTAATCCATAGTCAGTAACCGTCAAACATTATTTGACATGAGATTGATATGACTAACCATCAATTTTCCCATATTCTTCCCCGAGTCGTAGACTTCATTCTGATTTCCAAAGGGAGAGTACTGCTGGACATGAATGCCTTTATCGTTCAACCATTTTGTGAAATCGGTTTGTTGTAGCCACGGATGACATTCTATTTGATGAGCAGCTGGAACAACACTGCCTTCTTTGAGTATATGTTCTATTTCAGCCTTAGAGAAGTTCGAAACGCCAATTGCCTTTGTCTTTCCCGTAGAAACCAGTTTCTCCATTGCCTTCCAAGTATCAATGTATGAGATATTGGAAGTCTCTGTCTTCCCATCCTTGTCCTTGGGGAACATGGAGTCACCAGGCTTGAAGGCGGATGGCCAATGCATCAGAAACAAATCAACATACTCCAAACCGAGGTCTTTGAGAGAGGCGTCGAGGGCAGGCTCGACATCATCAGGCTTGTGGCTGTTGTTCCATAGCTTGGTGGTGATAAATAAATCGGTTCTGGGGATTCCACTCTTCTTGATGGCGGTTCCAACCATGGGTTCGGTGCCATAGACTTGGTTCTGTCAATTATAGCCCAGTTGATTCATCTTGGTCCCTTCACTTACTTCTAGCTGTATCAATGTGTCTATAGCCTGCCTTGAGAGCCTCTGTCACGGCAACCTCCTGATCACCTTTGTCTTGCCACGTCCCAAATCCCAGAGCTGGGATGCTTGCGCCTGTATTTAGCTTTGCAGTAGTCATTTTGCGTAGCTGTTGCCTATGTACTCGTGCAAATGGTGCAATTGAAATTGTTGGAGATACTTTCGAGCTAATAAGAGCTGTACGGAAAAGATGTAGTGTGGAAGAAGACATATTGGACGAGAGCGAGATCGTTATTAAAATAGATGGAACACAAAAGGTTCTTTCTTACGCTTGCATTGACTCCACAGAAGCTCCAAAGTATCAACGTCAACTCTTTTCTGTCCAAACAGAGGCGCCTCGGTCCATTGTTATCATCATCATCAACGACGTCAACAAATCCACATGTCCATAGCCGATCCGATGGAGTTTTTAAACTCCGCTTTACTCTCGCTTGCCCGTCCGGTTATCCA
>Ga0247734_1002688_pt1 | contig 11298 bp, 10 predicted proteins | sample UWRJL103311B2_FD_180933 | JGI IMG/M metagenome (GOLD analysis project Ga0247734, IMG submission 180933) | Plant litter microbial communities from Arlington Agricultural Research Station in Wisconsin, United States - UWRJ-L103-311B-2 | ecosystem: Environmental > Terrestrial > Plant litter >... | reverse complement strand
CATGACCGCGCTGGGCCAGTCGGCCATCGACGATCCGTCCATGACCCTTTACCTGATGCTGCACAACTACCCGTGGAGCAAAACCGTCATCGCCGTCACGGTCTTCATCAGTTTCGTGTTCTTCGTCACCTCGGCGGATTCGGGCACGGTGGTGTTGTCCACGCTATCGGCCAAAGGCGGCAGCCCTGACGAAGATGGCCCGAAATGGCTGCGCGTGTTCTGGGGCGTGATGACGGCGCTGATCACCAGCGGGCTGTTGTTCTCCGGCAGTATCGACGCGCTCAAATCGGCGGTGGTACTGACCTCACTGCCGTTCTCGCTGATCTTGCTGACCATGATGTGGGGGCTGCACAAGGCGTTTCACCTGGAATCGCAGCGACAAATTGCGCAGCTGTATTCGCTGGCGCCTGTGTCAGGGGCCAGGCGTGGCGGTTGGCGGCAGCGTTTGAGTCAAGCTGTGCATTTCCCGTCCCGCGACGAGGTGTACCGCTTCCTCGACCAGACCGTGCGCCCCGCGATTCAAGACGTAACGGAGGTATTCGCCGAGAAGGGCTTGAATGTGGTTACACAGCCCGATCCTGCGAATCACACCGTCGGTCTGGAAATTGGCCATGGCGAGGAGCGACCGTTTATCTACCAAGTCATGATGCGCGGCTACTTCACGCCGTCCTTTGCCCGTGCGGGCATGCGCTCGAAGCAGTTGAATAACCGCCGCTACTACCGCGCAGAGGTGCACCTGAGCGAGGGCAGTCAGGATTACGACCTGGTGGGCTACACCAAAGAGCAAGTGATCAACGACATCCTTGATCAGTACGAACGCCATATGCAGTTTTTGCACTTGGTGCGTTAAAAGGACACGCGGTGTATCAGGCCGTGAACCGATTTCTATGGAAGTGAGCTTGCTCACGAATGGGCCGGAATATTCACAGCCTGCTCGCTGCCTGAACGCCAGTCTTCGTCAGCAAGTTCACTTCCACAGGTTGTGCATGTGCTTTTACTGATCGGCAGCGGATTTCAGAGATGCGGCACCCTGCAAATACCCGTGCAACAGCCGCAATGCAGGCACGTCCAGCGCCTGCGCGGCGTAACACAAGCCTACCCGGCGAATCAGGTCGGGCATACGTGCTGGTCTGGAAGTGACGCCAGCGTGGTGACTCACCATCGATTCCGGCAGCATCGCCAATCCGGCGCCTGCCGCCACCAGCCGCAATGCCAGCGTCATCGAGCCCGCCGTCGCCACCACCGAGCTGGAGCTGCGGTTGTACAGCTCCATCAGTCGCTGGTGAGACGGGTGTGAAGGGCAAGTGATCCATTGCACGTGGGCGAGGTCGGCCTCATCCAGGTGAGGTCGATCTGCCAGCGGATGACTCGCAGCAATGGCCAGTACGAAAGGCTCTTCCCACAGCGGCAGAAACAGTTCGTCTTCGCAGCAATCCTCTTCCACCGATAACCGCGCATCACCGCTGCACCCCTCGTGCAAGGTGAGCAGCAGGTTGGGCACGACTCGATAGGCCATCGCCAGAACTGCCTCCAAGTGACAGGCAGCGATCTCGTTTTCGACACCGATTTCCAGCGTCAGCCGGTCATTGCGCTGACGAAACTGATTGCTCAACGCGTGGGCTTCGGCCAGCAATCGCCGAGCCTGTGGATAAAGGGTGCGCGCGTCATCCGTGACCTCGACCCCCCGAGGCAGGCGCTGAAACAGTGTCGTGCCCAGTGCCTCTTCAAGCTGGCGAATGGTGACCGACAAGGTGGGCTGGCTAGTGAACAGGCGTTGCGCCGCCGAGGTGATGTTGCGCTCTTCGAACACGGCGATGAACGCATTGAGTTGACGAATATCCATATCAGGAACCGATACCAGCGAGAGGAATAAAGCATTTTTCGAGCGTCGTGAGGGCTGAATATACTCGCTTTAACGCTTCTTCAGCGGCTTATCCATTGATGCTGCTTATCGCTCCCGCCATTCAAAAAGAAGAGAGGATTGCATGACCTACATCGCTGCCGAAAATCGCTATGAGCGCGTTCCCTATCGCCGCGTGGGCCGCAGTGGCCTGGTGCTGCCAGCGTTGTCCATGGGCCTATGGCACAACTTCGGCGACAGCACGCCGCTGGATACCCAACGTGCCATGCTGCGCACCGCGTTCGATCTGGGCATCAACCACTTTGACCTGGCCAACAACTACGGCCCGCCCTACGGCAGCGCCGAAATCAATTTCGGGCGTTTGCTGCGTGAAGATTTCAAGCAGTACCGCGATGAGTTGATCATCTCCAGCAAAGCCGGTTGGGACATGTGGCCGGGCCCTTATGGCCAGGGCGGCGGCTCGCGCAAATACGTGCTGGCCAGCCTTGATCAGAGCCTGCAACGCATGGGCCTCGACTATGTCGATATCTTTTACTCGCACCGCTTCGATCCGGACACCCCGCTGGAGGAGACCGCAGGCGCTCTGGCTACCGCTGTGCAGCAAGGCAAAGCGCTGTATATCGGGATTTCGTCATACTCGGGCGCCAAAACCCGTGAAATCGCGGGCCTGCTGAAAGAGTGGAAAGTCCCGCTGTTGATTCACCAACCGGCCTATAACCTGCTCAACCGTTGGGTGGAAAAGGATTTGCTGGACACCACTGACGAACTTGGCTCGGGCGTGATTGCCTTTACAGCGTTGGCTCAAGGGTTGTTGTCGGACAAATACCTGAATGGCATCCCGAAAGACGCGCGGGTCAATCGTCCGGGTGGCGGTTCGTTGCAGGCGTCGCACCTGTCGGAAAAGAACATCGAGCACGTCCGCGCGCTGAACGAGATCGCGAAACGGCGTGGTCAAAGCCTGGCGCAAATGGCCCTGGCCTGGACCCTGCGCGACCCGCGCGTGACGTCTGCCCTGATTGGCGCGAGCCGTCCGGAGCAAATCATCGAGAACGTCGGGGCGTTGGATAACCTGGTGTTCAGCCAGGAAGAACTGGCCGAGATCGACCGGTTCGCTGTTGAAGGCGGCATCAACCTGTGGGAAAAGCCGTCATCGGCGGAATAACCCAGATCTGCACGATTTGAAATGCGGACCCTGTAGGAGTGAGCTTGCTCGCGATGCGTCGGTTCAGTGACCTCGACAGTACCGACAGATCGCGATCGCGAGCAAGCTCACTCCTACAATGGCAAGGTTGTCCCGAGGATTGAGAAGGCAGGGATCAACCCTCATCCCCCTCATCATCATCCCCGCCATCGATCTTCATCCCCAATTCCTTGATCTTGCGGGTCAAGGTATTGCGGCCCCAGCCCAGCAGCACGGCAGCGTCGCGACGGCGGCCTGCGGTGTGCTTCAAGGCGGTTTCGATCATGATCCGTTCGAACGTCGGCACGGCGCTGTCCAGCAGGCTCGATTGTCCGCGCGCCAACGCCTGGTCAGCCCACTGACGCAGCGCCTGCTCCCAGTTCGTCACCGGGGCAGCGTCTTGCGGCAGGCTCAACAGCTCCGGCGGCAGGTCGCTAATGTGCACTTCACGGCCTGAAGCCATGACCGTGATCCAGCGACAGGTGTTTTCCAACTGCCGCACGTTGCCCGGCCATGGCAGATGCTTGAGGTATTCCTCGGTTTCGGCCTTCAACAGCTTCGGCTCGACCGCCAGTTCCTGCGCCGCGCGGCTCAGGAAGTGTTTGGCCAGCGTCGGGATATCTTCGCGACGGTCGGACAGCCGCGGAATGTGGATGCGAATCACGTTCAGCCGGTGGAACAAGTCTTCCCGGAATTTTCCGGCCTGAACCAGTGTTTCCAGGTTCTGGTGGGTCGCGGCGATGATGCGCACGTCGACCTTGACCGGCACGTGACCACCCACGCGATAGAACTCGCCGTCAGCCAGCACACGCAACAGGCGAGTCTGAGTATCGGCCGGCATGTCGCCGATTTCGTCGAGGAACAGCGTGCCGCCGTCGGCCTGTTCGAAACGCCCGCGACGCAGGTTGGCCGCGCCCGTGAACGCGCCTTTTTCGTGACCGAACAGCTCGGACTCCATCAGGTCTTTCGGGATCGCCGCCATGTTCAGCGCGATGAACGGCGACGCCGAACGCGGACTGTGGCGGTGCAACGCATGGGCCACCAGTTCTTTACCGGTGCCCGATTCGCCGTTGATCAGCACGGTGATGTTGGAATGGCTCAGACGCCCGATGGCGCGAAACACTTCCTGCATTGCCGGGGCTTCGCCGATGATTTCAGGCGTGCGGGTCAGGGTCGGCGCAACGTCCATGCCCTGTTGCTCTTGGGCGTGCTGATTGGCACGCTTGACCAGCGAAACCGCTTCATCGACGTCGAACGGCTTGGGCAGGTATTCAAACGCGCCGCCTTGATAGGAGGCCACGGCACTGTCCAGGTCCGAATGCGCGGTCATGATGATGACTGGCAGGCGTGGATGTTGCTCGCGGATCCGCGCCAACAGGTCCAGGCCGCTAGCGCCAGGCATACGAATGTCGGAAATGATCACGTCCGGCTGCTGCCGCGCCAGGCGACTCATGACGCCATCGGCGCTGTCGAAGCTTTGCGTTGTCATGCCTTCTTGCTGCAGGGCCTTTTCCAATACCCAGCGGATGGAACGGTCGTCGTCGACGATCCAGACAGTTTCACTACGGCTCATGTCGAAGCGGCTCCTTGTTCCAGCGGCAGGAAGATCGAGAAAGTGGTGTGGCCAGGATGGCTGTCACACTCGATCAGCCCCTGGTGCTGACTGATGATGTTCTGGGTGATGGCAAGGCCCAGCCCGGTGCCGTCCGGGCGACCGCTGACCATGGGGTAGAAAATCGTTTCCTGAAGTTCCGGCGGAATGCCGGGACCGTTGTCGATGATTTCGATCTTGCTCACCAGTCGATGGCGCACGTGGCCAATGGTGAACTGACGCATTGCCCGGGTGCGCAGGCTGATCCGGCCCAGGCGCAACTCGTTTTGCCCACTGATGGCCTGCATAGCGTTGCGCACGATATTGAGGACTGCCTGAACCATTTGATCCCGGTCGATCAATACATCCGGAATGCTCGGGTCGTAGTCGCGCACCAATGTGATGCATCCTTGGCTTTCCGCCTCAACCAAGCTGCACACCCGCTCCAGCACTTCGTGCACGTTAGTCATGGCCAGCGATGGCAGCTTGTTCGAGCCGAGCATGCGGTCCACCAGGTTTCGCAGGCGGTCGGCTTCTTCGATGATGACGTTGGTGTAGTCCTTGAGGCTTTCTTCCGGCAGCTCCCTGGCCAGCAATTGGGCGGCACCGCGAATCCCGCCAAGCGGGTTTTTGATCTCGTGGGCCAGGCCACGCACTAGCATTTTAGTGGTCTCCTGCTTGGACAGTTGGGCTTCTTCCTTGGTGATGCGCAACAGGCGATCACGGGGGTGAACCTCAAGCAGCAGCAGGGTTTCGCCTTGAGACAAAATCGGCGTGACGGCGTAATCGACCGTCAGGGTCTGGCCGGTCAGCGCGGTCAGCATGGCCTCTCGTTTGGTGAACGGGTGCGCCTGTTCGACTGCTTGGCGCAACGAGCTGAGGGCCTCGGCAGACTCGGTGAACAGCTCACTGATGAATTGCCCGTGGCTGCGCTGGCCACTGATCGCCAGCAGCATTTCGGCTGCCGGGTTCATGTACTCCAGACGCAGGTCCGCGTTGAGCAGAATCGTGGCAGTGGTCAGGTTGTCGAGTAACAGTCGATGCAACGTATCGCTGATTGTCATGAATCTCGTTGACCTCTTTTGGCACATCGCACAAGGGGCAGGCCCAGACGTGCAGGCTCTGATTGGTCTTCGCCAGCGGTGGAAGACGGCTAGTCCAGCGCGTTTTCCTACAGGTTGTGAGGAAAATGCAAAAACCAAACCAAGCTCCGAAAAGAAGCGTCGAATGGAGCGTTTCGGGCATTTTTTGGACGATAGGCGCGTGAATCGGGCGGCACCCTGGCAATCGTGAACCAAAATGGGGTTCTAACCTGAGCAGTCGTTCAGGTTGTGCACCATTGTGGAGCTTAGCCGTTTTGTAAGGGGATTTAGAAAAAAGGCAGGATGCTGCTGTCTTCAGGCGGCTTGTCCTTGAGCGGACATTCAGGGCGCACGCCGTATTCGTCAGTCTTGCAAGGGTTGGCGAGACGCTTTTGTGCAAGGGAAATTCGCATCATGTGAAAGGGCTGATTCGGCGTGCGTTCTGCGACGCGACCGAAGGGGTCGACTATTTCTATCGACAGTTGGTGCGTACCACGATCGATATTGGTCAACGGAAACACCGGACTGCGTCCCGCTTCGCCATAAACCTTGCCATCGAGGAGCAAACGGTAGGTGTGACCAGGCTGCAACTCTGGGTCGTTGCTGACCGTCACGATGAGATTGCCTTGGACGTCGCGAATCGTACTATCGGGCTCCGGCGCCAGGATGCGCAGCAGCTGGTAGTGAAAGAGCGGACCAGGCTTGGGTTTTGCGCTGGAGGCCTGGCTCGGTTTTTTAGGCGCCGACCGAATCTGGTTGCTGGGGGCGATATCGACTTTCTTTGCATTCTTGTGAGGCTGGTCAGTGAAGACCCGATTCCCCTCGGCATCGACGTAGGTGTACACCTCGGCGACAGCGTGACAGCCGACAAGCATCAACAGGCAGATCAGCGCGCTGCGGAGCCCCAGGCGCTTACGGTCTGCCAACATGGACCCGCTGCACGGTCAGGTTGATCGTCTGGCTTTGCTGGATAACCTGCGTGCCCTGCAGCACCTGAACAGACAGGCTGTGCTCGCCCCGGTCCAGCTCGGTGACCTGCACCCGAGGCACGTTGGTCGGCGAGCCATACGGTCTGCCATCCACCAGCAATTGCAGCTGATGGCCAGGTTGCAGACGCGGCTGAATCATCACGCCCACAAGAAATGAGCCGTTGTTGGCGCGCAGGGCTTCGTCGTTGGGAAGGTCGGTCAGCTGAAGCGTTTGATAGGACGCGCTGGCCGACTGTGCCTGCCCGGAATTTTGCGACGGGCTCGGCGGCGTGGGTGGAGGCGCTGTTGTGCCGACTCTATTCAGCGGCGGCAAATCCACTGCCTGGGCCTTGGTCCCGTCGGGCGGTTGATTGCTGAAAGCCGTGTTGCCGTTCGCATCGGTGTATTTGTAGATCTGGGCGACTGCGGGCACCGCAAACAGCAGCAACACAAGGGCAAGGCTTTGACGCATGAAAACTCCGTTACCACGATCAGGAGAACGACAGCGGGTATAGCGCAGAATGACACTGTCGGCACAGGCGCCAGCATAGAGCAAAACTTGAGAGGCGGTGTCATCCGCGGAGTGTGTCGAAACGTTTACCTGTCAGGTTTTCGGCTCACCTTTGCACAATCCCTGAGTGGCGCGTAGCAGGCCGTCGATCATCACCGGGTCCGCTGCCTGACGCTGAATTTCTGCGCGTACCCACCACGCACAAGCGTTGTCATTCTGGTGCGGCACAAACGCTGCGAGATTTTTCATCATCTGCGGCTGCAGGGTATCCAGGCGCGCCCGAATCCCCGCCATCTGCCCGGCCGCCGGTTGTTCGGGCGCTTGCTGCGCATTGCGCCACAGGGCGATCCGCCGGTACTGCACCACCTTGTTCGCCTCGATCTGCGCCGTCATGAATGCCCGAACCTCGTCTTTGGCGATTCCGTAGGTTTCCGCTTGCGATTCGGCATTGGCAATCACCTGGCGCTCACGCTCCTCGTCCTGCACCGGCTTGCCGCTATAGAACTTGCTCAGCGCCACGTCGTTGGCGATGTCGAGACGTTGGGTGATTGTGTCCAGAAGCGCGTGCACTTCCGCTGGCGGGCGCGAGTTCGACGGGTCACTCATGCAGGCTGTGAGCAGGAGAGGGAGCAGAAGGGAGAGCCAGAGTGGTTTCAACATGTAAGCCTCTTCATCAGGTATGGCGGCATCCGGGCGGCCAACAGACTGAACAGTATCCGGAAGAAAACCGAGGTGAATGCAATAAATAAATACCACCCGGCCATCTATCTGCAGGCATAAAAAAGGCCTCCCGAAGGAGGCCTCTTTCTAAAAGCCGCTGTCGCAGCCCGACGGAATCAGACGCTGTAGTACAGGTCGTATTCCAGTGGGTGTACGAAGGTGCGGACTTTGATTTCTTCTTCCGACTTCAAGTGGATGTAAGCGTCGATAAAGTCGTCGCTGAACACGCCGCCTTTGGTCAGGAATGCACGACCTTTGTCCAGTTCTTCCAGGGCTTCTTTCAGGCTGCCGCACACTTGTGGGATCTCTGCAGCCTCTTCAGGTGGCAGGTCATACAGGTTTTTGTCAGCGGCATCGCCAGGGTGGATCTTGTTCTGGATACCGTCCAGACCGGCCATCAGCAGAGCTGCGAAGGCCAGGTACGGGTTGGCTGCCGGATCCGGGAAGCGCGCTTCGATACGGCGGCCGCGTGGGCTGGAGACGTAAGGAATACGGATCGAAGCGGAACGGTTACGAGCCGAGTAGGCCAGCATGACTGGCGCTTCGAAGCCTGGCACCAGACGCTTGTAAGAGTTGGTCGCCGGGTTGGTGAAGCCGTTCAGGGCCTTACCGTGCTTGATGATGCCGCCGATGAAGAACAGCGCGGTTTCGGACAGGCCGGCATAGCCTTCGCCTGCGAAGGTGTTCTTGCCATCTTTGGCGATAGACATGTGGACGTGCATGCCCGAACCGTTGTCCCCGTACAGAGGCTTCGGCATGAAGGTCGCGGTGCGGCCGTAAGCGTCGGCAACGTTGTGTACAACGTATTTCAGGGTCTGAACTTCGTCAGCCTTTTTAACCAGCGTGTTGAATTTCACGCCGATTTCGTTCTGACCGGCAGTGGCCACTTCGTGGTGGTGCACTTCAACGGTCTGGCCCATTTCTTCCAGAGCGTTGCACATCGCAGTACGGATTTCGTGGTCGTGGTCGACCGGAGGCACTGGGAAGTAGCCGCCTTTGATGCCAGGACGGTGGCCTTTGTTGCCGCCTTCTACGTCCTGGTCGGTCATCCAGGAACCTTGTTCCGAGAAGATTTTGAACATGGAGCCGGAGATGTCGGATTTGAACTTGACCGAATCGAAGATGAAGAATTCTGGCTCTGGACCGACGAATACAGTGTCACCGATACCGGTGGACTTCAGGTATTCCTCAGCGCGGTGAGCGATGGCACGTGGGTCGCGATCATAGCCTTGCATGGTCGAAGGTTCGATGATGTCGCAAACCAGGATCAGGGTAGGCTCTTCGGTGAACGGGTCCAGCACGGCGGTTTCGTCGTCTGGCAGGAGGATCATGTCGGAGGCTTCGATGCCTTTCCAGCCTTCGATGGAGGAACCGTCGAACATCTTGCCGACTTCGAAGAAATCGTCATCCAGAGCATCACGCGCTGGCATGGTGACGTGCTGCTGCTTGCCTTTGGTATCAGTGAAGCGCAGATCAATCCATTTAACGTCATGATCTTTGATGAGTTGAACCGACTTCGACATGTTGTCCTCCGGGGTGGATTAGGGCCGGGTAGTTGTAAGCCCCTAAATATGGGTGATGCCGGGCGCGATAGTCGGCCAAGGCAACCTGCCTCACAAGGGAGCAATTTGCATGCCAGTGCCCCGTGTTGGGTTTCGACGGGAATATGGCGGGTTTAAGCGCGATAAACGTCGCTTTTTTGAAAACGTAAGCACCGAAATGGTGCGTTTAAATTGTATACAGTGCCGTTTTAGTGCACTGATGATCGGCTATACGATAACTGGTTAAACCTTGAGCAATTTCCGCTATAATCCGCGCCCCCCTTTTTCGAGCGGCACCTCGCGCGCTGTTTTCATGAAACTAATCGTTAAAGTTTTCCCTGAAATCACCATCAAAAGCCGGCCTGTGCGGAAGCGCTTCATCAAACAGCTGGCCAAAAACATCCGCACCGTGCTCCGTGATCTGGACCCGGCGCTGGTGGTCGATGGCGTGTGGGACAACCTTGAGGTCGAAACTCGGGTCAAGGATGCGAAAATCCTGCATGAAATGACCGAGCGCCTGAGCTGCACGCCGGGCATCGCGCATTTTCTGCAAGTCGATCAGTACCCGCTGGGCGACATGGACGACATCTACGAGAAGTGCAAGCTGCACTTCGGCGATGCTTTGCCCGGCAAGATTTTCTCAGTGCGTTGCAAGCGCGCCGGTCACCACGATTTCAGCTCAATGGACGTCGAGAAGTACGTCGGCAGCAAGCTGCGTCGTGAATGCAACGCTGCGGGGATCTCCCTCAAGGCGCCTGAGATCGAGGTCCGCATCGAGATTCGCGATCAACGTCTGTTCGTGATTCACAGCCAGCACGACGGCATCGGTGGTTATCCCTTGGGCTCGCTGGAGCAGACGCTGGTGCTGATGTCCGGTGGTTTCGACTCCACCGTGGCGGCCTACCACGTCATTCGTCGCGGTTTGATGAGCCACTTTTGCTTTTTCAACCTGGGCGGCAGGGCGCATGAACTGGGGGTGATGGAGGTCGCGCACTTCCTTTGGAAGAAGTACGGCAGCTCTCAGCGAGTGCTGTTCGTCAGCGTGCCGTTCGAGGAAGTTCTGGGCGAAATTCTCGGAAAAGTCGATAACAGTCATATGGGCGTAGTATTGAAGCGTATGATGTTGCGCGCTGCGACCCACATTGCCGACAGGCTGGAAATCGACGCGTTGGTCACCGGCGAAGCGATTTCCCAGGTGTCCAGTCAGACGCTGCCCAACCTGTCGGTCATCGATTGCGTGACGGAGAAGCTGGTTTTGCGACCGCTGATCGCCAGTCACAAGCAGGACATCATCGACCAGGCCGACCAGATCGGCACCGGCGATTTTGCCCGGCACATGCCCGAATACTGCGGAGTGATCTCGGTCAATCCAAAGACCGCGGCCAAGCGCCATCGGGTCGAGCATGAAGAAAAAGAGTTCGACATGGCCGTGCTCGAGCGTGCGCTCGAAAACGCCCGTCTGGTGCCCATCGACCGTGTGATCGAAGAATTGGGCCAGGATGTTCAGGTCGAAGAAGTCAGTCAGGCGCTGGCCGGGCAAGTGGTCATCGACATCCGGCATCCGGATGAAGCCGAAGACCGCCCGCTGGACCTGTCGGGCGTCGAAGTACAAACGCTGCCGTTCTTTGCATTGAACAGCCGTTTCAAGGAACTGGATGACACGCGCCAGTACCTGCTTTATTGCGACAAAGGCGTCATGAGTCGCCTGCATGCTCATCATCTGCTCACTGAGGGGCATGCCAATGTGCGCGTTTATCGACCGAGCTAAGTGCCCGGGGCTGTTTGCCTGTGGCTTGCGTCACCGGCCCCCCGACACCAGTCGTCAGCCGTAACGGCTTTCGCCG
>Ga0247734_1002687_pt1 | contig 11298 bp, 12 predicted proteins | sample UWRJL103311B2_FD_180933 | JGI IMG/M metagenome (GOLD analysis project Ga0247734, IMG submission 180933) | Plant litter microbial communities from Arlington Agricultural Research Station in Wisconsin, United States - UWRJ-L103-311B-2 | ecosystem: Environmental > Terrestrial > Plant litter >... | reverse complement strand
TTCCAGCGTATTTTAAAGTTTTCGGTACGATGGAAAAGTGCAACGTTCATAGCCGAATTACCCGAATCGTAACTTGTGGCAGCCGTTACAATAACCTGTTTTCTATCGCGTGAAAACATTACACCGTTTTCAACAGATAATCCACCGGAATTGTTTGCGGCGTTTAATTCACGGAAGTACTGGCTGGTAATGCCTAACGGATCGTCAAGGATAAATTGCTTTAAAAATGTTCCACCCGGGGCTAATAACTGATTATGCGAATTCCGTATTGAATTGCGTATGGAATCGGGTCGGATTTTTTGTGAAATGATAGCGTAATAGGAGGAATCTATAAACCAGGGAAAATGAAAATGCGTGTATTCATAAACATCTTGTTGAATATCAGGTCTTATTGCATTTATATTTAAAATGTATCCTTTTGTGGCTGATTTTAAAGAATCTGCAAATATTTCTGCTAAAATTATAGCCTCATCGGTAGAAATTTCAGGGTTAACATCTAAGGAAAATACAATTTGATTAATAATGTTTTTACTTTCTGTCAGCTTATTAAATTCTTCAAAAGTCTCCCCTTTTGGTAGAGTTGAGAAAATGCTCTCAGTAATCCTTAATCTTGATATTCCGTAGCCAAGAACTCCTATAAAGCTTATCAGGCAGAGAAAGAAAACCAGTTTATATCTTATAAGAAGTACATGGAGCTTAAGTAATATGTCACCGGGCATGAATAGAAATACGTGAGTGTTTGGTAAAATTAAATAAATGTGCGTGTCCTGCCAACTTATTATTGTTCAATACTACTGAAAAGCAGAACTTGTCAAAACCGCAAAAAAAGATTTATTTTACATGTTATTAATTTCGGTATCTATAAATGAATAGTATTTCATTGGCTCAAATTGAGCAATATGCATTTGAAAAGAAAGAATTTATTTTAGCAGAAGACGCACTCAACAAGGTTTCCAGGTCTTTTACTTTTTTAACTAATTTTTCAAAAGATAAAATTATATATGGAATCAATACTGGTTTCGGCCCTATGGCTCAATACCGGATTGAAACTGATAAGTTAAATAGTTTACAATATAATTTAATCCGCAGTCATTCGAGTGGAATTGGAAAACCTCTCAATGAGATTTATGCACGTAGCGTTATGCTTGCTCGTCTGAATGCCTTTTTACAGGCCAATTCAGGGGTAAGTACCAGTGTAATTAAACAGCTGGTTTTGTTCATTAATCTTGGCATTGTGCCCGAAATTTTTGAACATGGTAGTGTAGGAGCAAGCGGAGATTTGGTTCAGCTCTCTCATTTGGGCCTTAATCTTATCGGAGAGGGGTATGTTTATGATAACGGTGTGCGCAAAAAAACGGCTGAGGTTTTAGCGCGGCTTGGTATTGCCCCACTGAAAATGGAGCTCAGAGATGGTCTTGCATTGATCAATGGGACTTCCTGCATGACAGGCATTGCAGCCATTAATATTATATATGCAAAGCGGCTTGTGCAATGGGCTATTGCGGCTTCGTCTATGTTAAATGAAGTTATTGAAGCTTTTGATGACTCTTTTTCAGAAGAACTTAACGCTGTAAAACATCACCGTGGCCAACAGTATGTGGCGAAGGAAATGCGGGATTTTGTGAAAGGAAGTGGCCTGATCCGTAACCGTGAAGAACTTTTTACAGACAATACTGCTCTTCAGAGAAAAGAGTTTGAGCGTAAAATACAGGAATATTATTCGATAAGATGTGTACCGCAAATTATTGGACCTATTGTTGATACAATTAAATATGCACAGGATATTGTTGAAGATGAACTGAACTCTACCAATGACAATCCTATTGTAAACCCGGATGAAAATAATGTGTTTCACGGAGGTAATTTCCATGGAGATTATATTTCTCTGGAAATGGACAAAGTGAAGATTGTGCTGACTAAACTTTCTATGCTGATGGAACGCCAGCTTAACTTTTTGATGAACAGTAAGCTAAATGGAAAGTTTCCTCCGTTTTTAAATGCAGGAACCTGGGGACTCAATTTTGGATTTCAGGGTGTGCAGTTTACGGCAACTTCTACAACAGCAGAAAATCAGGCTTTGTCAAATTCAGTTTACGTACACAGTATCCCAAATAATAATGATAATCAGGATATTGTAAGTATGGGAACCAATAGCGCGGTTCTTGCAAAACAGGTTTTAGAAAATTCTTATCAGGTAATGGCCATTCATATCATGGCAATTTGCCAGGCGGTTGATCTGTTGGAATCTGATGAAAAAGAAAAGTTATCTGCTAATGCAAAATCAATTTATAGTCAGATCAGAAAGAAATCAAGCTTCGTAGTTGAGGATGTTCCTCAGGCTGAGAGTATTGCGGCTGTCTATGAATATATCAAAGAAACTCCTTTCAAACTATGAGCTGTGCATTAGTTACGGGCGCTTCCAGAGGTTTGGGCCGGGCCATTGCCATACAGCTTGCAAAAGATCATGGCTTATATATTCTTGTCAATTATTCATCCAATTCTGATGCCGCGGAAGAGACGTTAAAAGAGATCCGGAATATTGGCGGAGACGGAGAATTATTACAATTTAATGTGCAGACAAAAACGGAAGTTGATGAGGCATTAAATGCATGGAGAAGCAAGAACGAAGATAAATTTATTAGTGTTTTAGTTAATAATGCAGGAATTACAAGGGACGGTTTGTTCATGTGGATGCCCGAAAAAGATTGGGACGACGTCATGAATGTATCAACCAAAGGCCTATATAATGTAACCCAAAATGTAATTCAGCAAATGCTGAGAAAGCGTTCAGGAAGAATTGTAAACGTTGCTTCAATTTCCGGTATGAAAGGAGTAGCAGGCCAGACTAATTATTCTGCTGCAAAAGGAGCGATTATTGCGGCGACAAAAGCTTTGGCACAAGAGGTGGCAAAACGCAAAATTACAGTAAATGCAGTGGCACCCGGTTTCATAACCAGCGACATGACCAAAGATTTGGATGAAGAGGAATTGAAAAAAATGATTCCAATGAACAGATTTGGTAAAGCAGAAGAAGTGGCACATCTGGTTAGTTTTTTATGTTCAGATAAGGCAGGTTATATTACTGGTGAAGTTGTTAATATTAACGGAGGGATTTATTCTTAATCAATGAACCACAGAGTTGTAATTACCGGAATTGGTATATATTCTTGTTTAGGTGAAAATCTGCAGGAAGTATCCAACTCTTTGTACGAGGGTAAAAGTGGTATTGTGTTTGATCAGTTAAGGAAGGATTTTGGATTTCGCTCAGCTTTAACAGGAATGGTCAAAGAGCCTGATCTGAAAACATTTTTGTCACGTCGGCAACGACTTGGTATGCATCAGCCTGCTGTATACGCTTACATGGCTACCAGAGAGGCATTGGAAGTTTCCGGACTAGATATTGATTTTCTGGAAAAAACAGAAACCGGAATTATTTTTGGAAATGACAGTACAGCCTCTTCGGTGGTGGAAGCTGTTGATAAGGCAAGAGAAAAGCACGATACAACGCTCATAGGAAGCGGAGCTATTTTCCAGAATATGAATAGCACGGTTAATATGAACCTTTCAACAATTTTTAAACTGAAAGGTATCAATTTTACGCTGAGTGCTGCCTGTGCTTCCGGTTCTCATTCGATTGGGATGGGATATTTGATGATCAAGCAAGGTTTACAGGAACGGATTATTTGTGGTGGTGCTCAGGAAATTAACCCGGCCTCTATGGCTAGTTTTGATGGATTAGGTACATTTTCGGTTCGTGAATCAGAGCCTGCAAAAGCGTCAAGGCCGTTTGACAGAGACAGAGACGGCCTGATTCCGAGCGGTGGAGCGGCAACTGTTATTCTGGAATCTTATGACGCAGCAGTGAAAAGAGGTGCACCAATTATTGCTGAACTTATTGGATATGGGTTTTCTTCCAATGGTGATCATATATCTAACCCCAGCATTGAAGGTCAGATTCGTTCACTGCAAATGGCACTAAGCCAGGCTCAGATCAATGCGAATGAAATAGATTATATCAATGCGCACGCAACGTCAACTCCGGTTGGTGACGGAAGTGAGGCCAAAGCGATTTTTGATGTTTTTGGTGGTAAGGTTCCCGTAAGTTCAACGAAGTCCATGACGGGACATGAGTGCTGGATGGCAGGTGCCAGTGAAATTGTTTATTCAATATTAATGATGCAAAAGGATTTTATTGCACCTAATATTAATTTTGAAAATCCTGATGAAGATTCCGCCCGGATCAACATTATTGCTGAAACTAAGGAACAGCAAATCAATTGTTTTTTGTCCAATTCTTTTGGATTTGGAGGTACCAATTCTACCTTAATCATAAAGAAAGTCTAGAAAAATTTCTAATTCAAATGTATACTAATTCGTAAACGGCAAGGTTCAACGGTTATAAATGTTTAATTTAGCAACCGTTTTGTATTTAATTTGTACGAGACCGGCCATATACGCTTCTAATAAAATTATTGTTTAGTACGAACAATAATTGTCTGTAATTTGAAGCAATAGTAAAACTATCAGCAAAGAATAAATTAATTTTGCAGCCATGTATGTTAAAGACGTTAAAATGAGTTTGGAAGAAATTATTGAGGATACCAGGGGTTTTTTGTCTGAGGAATTTGAAGTGGATAAAAATCTGATTCAACCACAGAATAGCCTGAAAGAAACGCTTGATCTGGATAGTCTGGATTATGTGGATCTGGTTGTGTTGATTGAAGAAAATCTTAATATCAAGATTTCAGGAGAAGATTTTAAAGAAATTGTCACTTTTGGAGATTTCTATCAGCTTGTTCAAAAGAAACTTGCGCTTTAAAAAATGAACCGTCAGGGTGGTAGTACCTCACATGGTAAAACCTGGGATGGTAAAACCAGAGGATCCTTAACAGGATATAAAATTTTTCTTTTCTTCATTAATTCTTTGGGACTTGGGTTTGCATATTGGCTTTTGCGGATTGTTACTTTTTATTACTATTTATTTGCCGCCAAACCCCGGAATGTTTTATTAGATTTTTACCAAAACGCATTGCAAATTTCCGGTTCAGCTGCAAAAAAGCTGGTTCGCCGGAATTTTTACATTTTTGGGCAAACACTTGTAGACCGTGCCGCTTTTCTCCTTGGAAAAGATTCTGAATATTCACATACCTTTGAAAACGAAGAATTTCTGATTGATATTCGTGATCAGGGTAAAGGAGGAATTTTGCTGAGTGCGCATTTAGGGAACTGGGAAACGGCCGGAAACTTATTAAAGGGCCGTATTACGCCAACTATCAACATTGTGATGCTGGATGCGGAAGTAGAAAGTATTAAACAATATATGGATCTTTCTACCGGCGGTTCACGATTTAAGGTTATTGCTATTAAGAATGACTTATCACATATTATCGCTATTAGAAACGCATTGATTAATAATGAGTTCGTAGCTATACATGCCGACCGTTACCTGCAAGGTGCAAAGTTTACAGAGCTCGATTTTCTGGGCAAAAAAGCTAAATTTCCAATCGGACCATTTATTATTGCTTCTAAATTTGATGCGCCTGTTACTTTTGTTTTCGCAGCTAAAAATGGAAAGTATAGCTATCATTTAAGTGCAACAGCACCTATTACTAATAAAATGAAACCAGAGGAAATTGCAAAATTGTACGTTGCAGAACTGGAAAAGAAAGTGAAAAATTATCCGGAGCAATGGTTTAACTATTTCAATTTTTTTCAATAATGGTTGTTTTTAAGGAAGATATAGAAGATTGCATTCCCCACAGGTTTCCTTTCATAATGATTGATAATCTTCTAATTGTCAATAAGGAACATTTTGAATCGGATTTTATTATTGAGGAAAATAACGTTCTTGTTAAAAATAGTATTTTTCAGGAAGCCGGATTAATTGAAAACATAGCTCAAACCTGTGCTGCATCATTTGGCTTTCTTGACAGAGCGGAAAATGAAGAACCCAAAATCGGATTTATTGGAGCCATTTCCCGTTTGGTTTTGTATGAATTACCTCCGGTCAATTCAAAGATTACTACTGTTGTAACGCCTACGCATCAATTGGGAAATATCTTTATGGTAATTGGTCGCAATTTCCTGGATGGCCGTATATTGCTGGAATGTGAGATGAAGATTGTAACGACTTAGTATCAACAGGAATGAGAATAATAATCATTTATTATTTCTGTTTTTGAGATAAACAGTAAAAAATGATTATTCTTGCTCACTTCTTAACGAATGATTGGAAATGCTTTCTTGCGAAATTAAAATTGATATAAGATTTAGTGAAACTGACGCAATGGGCGTAGTGTGGCATGGCAATTATTTAAAATTCTTTGAAGATGGCAGAGAGGCTTTTGGTAAAATGCATGGACTTGAATACCTAACTATATTTGACAAGGGGTTTTTTACACCAATAGTAAAATCAGAAATTGATCATAAAGCTCCGGTTTATTACGGGCAGGTTATTAAAGTGATTACCAGATACATACCTTCCAAATCTGCTAAAATTCTGTTTGAATATGAAGTGATTAATTTAACAACTTTTGAAATTTGTGCAATAGGCAAAACGATGCAGGTTTTTCTTGATAAAGAGAGCAGGAAGTTAGAATTACTTACACCGGAATTTTATAGTCAATGGAAGGAAAAAAATAATATTGTTTTCTAAGATAAACGCTTTACAAACTGGTTTTAGATCTTTACATTTTCTGATTCTTGTGTAAAATCCAGTGATTAAAATATGATTTATATTGGTGCAGAAGAAATAATAAGTCCACTGGGAGAAACAGCAGAAGAGAATTTTTCTGCTATGATAGAAAATCGCTCGGGAATTACGCTGGTACCAAACGCAGGGTTTAATAAAGGCGCTGTAAATTTGTCTAAAATTCTGAATCTGCCAGGAGAAAATCAATTTGAAGGTTTGATTGCATCAATTCTTGCTTCATTAAGCCATAAAATTGACGAAAAAGTTATTACTTCAGACAGAACCATTATACTTTTAAGCTCAACCAAAGGTGAGTTAAAAAATAATATGGCTGATCCGTTTGGACCGCCAATTGCTTCTTTAATGGTCCGGTTTAATTTTGCCAACCAGCCAATTATTATTTCAAATGCTTGTATATCTGGCGTTTTGGCTATCAATGCGGCAAACAATTTCATTACAGCCGGTTTGTATGATCACGTCATTGTAATAGGATGCGACCTGATTTCTGATTTTATAGTTTATGGATTTCAGTCTCTTTTTGCAATGAGTGATAAGGCATGCCTTCCTTTTGATGCTGCAAGAAACGGAATTTCACTGGGTGAAGGATGTGGTGCGGTTGTGGTTTCCAATACATCTGCCATTTTTAAAAATCCGCCATTAAAGTTAATGTCAGGAACTTCTGCTAATGACGCCAATCATATTTCCGGACCATCAAGAACGGGTGAAGGCTTATACAGGAGTGTGAAAAAAACGATGGAAATCAATCATATTTCTTCTGATGATATAGATTTCATTTCGGCTCATGGTACCGGAACTATCTATAATGATGAAATGGAATCCATTGCTTTTGATCGTTTAAGTTTAACTCATGTGCCATTGAATAGTTTAAAGGGATATTTTGGACATACATTAGGTGCCGCCGGAGTCGTTGAAACTGCGGCTTCCATGATGATGATCCGGGAAGAGATATTGATTAAAAGTCTGGGATTTGAGGAAACCGGTACATCGAAAGAATTAAATATAATTCTGGAAAATAAAAAATCCTCACTCCGGACAATACTAAAAACAGCCTCCGGATTTGGAGGAGGAAATGCTTCGCTGATCATACAGAAACTATGAGTTTCATTACATCATATTGCCACTTAACGCATGAATCCTGTTCGGTAAACGGAAATGTGATTGTTGAACGGGATCCGGAATCTGATGATAACTGGTTTAAACAATTATACAAAAATCAGGAGTTTGTTTATCCTAAGTTTTATAAAATGGATACGTTGTCCCAGGCGGGTTTTATACTTTCTGAAATGATAAAACGAGCGCAGCCTTCTATTATGAACTCGTATCAGGATGACGAAATTGCATTGCTTTTTGCTAACCAGTTTTCAAGTGCCGACAGTGACTTACGTTTCAAAAAGTCCTATGAAGAACACGGAACACCCAGCCCTGCGTTATTTGTGTATACTTTGCCTAATATTGTATTGGGTGAAATTGCGATTTTAAACAAATGGTACGGTGAAAATATGTTTGCTGTTTTACCTAAATTTGCGCCTGATTTTTTCGTTAATTATTCGCAGGTTTTCTTGTCTACAGGTTCAGAAGCGGTTCTTTGCGGATGGTTGGGAATTGCAGGAGACCAAATTAATGTGTTTGTATTTCTTATTGAAAAACAAGGATCAGCAGGAATGGAATTCAATGCGGAAAATTTGAAAAAATTGGCCGGAATTGAATTGGTTTAATTTTGTATCTAACTATACTTCCAGTAATGGATAATTTAAAAGAAGATTTAAAAAAGCAATTGATTGAACAGTTAAATCTGGAAGATCTTCAGGTATCTGATATTGCAGATGATGCTTTATTGTTTAAGGATGAGGGTTTGGGTCTCGATTCTATTGATGCATTGGAATTAATTGTTTTGCTGGAAAAATACCATGGTATTCAGGTTATTAATCCTGATGAAGGAAAAGAAGCTTTTTTATCCGTCAATACCATGGCAGATTATATAAGGAAAAGGAAGAGCTGATATTGCTGTTAAACAGTATTACAGCATTATATTTTCAAAAATTTAACTTTGATGAGTGTTCAGATTACAGGTATTGGTGTTGTTTCTTCTATTGGTCTTACAGTTGAAGAAAATCTGCTTTCGTTGCTAGAAAGTAGATCCGGTATAACAACTGTACAATATTTGGATGAAAAGAGGAATTTGCTCACAGGCGAAGTTAAAGCCTCGAATCAGGAATTAATTGAAAGAACGGATGTAAAAAATACCAATATTTCCAGAACGTCGCTATTGGGACTTGTAGCTGCGAAAGAAGCTTTGGGTAATCTTAAGCATGATTTACGACTTAAAACTGGTATTATCTCTGCAACATCTGTGGGTGGTATGGATAGGAGTGAAGTCTTTTATTCAGATTATATATCGGAAAATGACCCGGATTACACACTATTAAAATGCCATGACAGTGGTAATACGACGGAGAGAATTGCAGCTGAATTAGGAATATCGGGTTATATTAACACACTTTCTACTGCTTGTTCTTCCGGAGCCAACGCAATTATGCTGGGAGCCAGAATGTTGCTTCAAGGTAAACTGGACCGTGTTTTGGTTGGCGGAACTGATGCATTGACGAAATTTACTATCAATGGTTTCCGTTCGTTAATGATTTATGATGAGCAATGGTGCCGCCCGTTTGATGAATCACGAAGTGGATTAAACCTTGGGGAAGGGGCAGGGTTTCTTCTTTTGGAAAACGAAAAGAGTATTTCAATTTCAGGAAATAAAACGTTGTGTTATTTAAGTGGCTGGTCCAATGCTGCTGATGCTTACCATCAAACAGCTTCTTCACCGGATGGAAAAGGTGCTACACTGGCCATTAACAATGCTATCATAAGATCAGGGAAAAGCCGGACGGAAATATCATATATCAATGCACACGGTACAGGAACTAAAAATAATGACTTGTCAGAATCGGTAGCCTTAAAAAATGTGTTTGGTGAAAATATTCCGATGTTCAGCTCAACGAAAGCATTTACAGGACATACTTTAGCGGCGGCAGGGGCAATTGAAGCCGTTTTTTCAATTTTGGCCATACAGCATAATCTCGTTTATCCAAACTTGAATTATGATACTGCCATTAATGAAACCGGATTGGTGCCGGTTTCAAAATTGTTAACAGATAAGCCTGTTAACACGGTATTATCTAATAGTTTTGGATTTGGAGGAAATAATTCATCGCTGATATTTTCGAATCAGAAGTAATGATTTAGCGACGAATCCGTGGCACGGCTGATTCAAATAGCTTTTCATGGAAGTTGGTGGATTAGCCGTGCCAAGGATAAAAAACATTACAAATCAATTATAATTTATCATTAACAATTAGCAATTAAATTGTTTTACATTTCAGCAGCTTCTGGTATAACTCATCAGCCAACATTTAAAAATAGTGGTTTTTCTGCTGCGATTGAGCCAATCACAGCGTCTTCCGAGTTGATAAGTCCGGTTTTTAAAGATTATATTGATGCTGGTTTACTTCGCAGAATGAGCAAGATTTTGCGTATGTCGGTGACTTGTGCGAAGGACTGCCTTGAACAAGCCAATATTGAACAACCTGATTCAATTGTGGTTGGTACAGGATTTGGCTGTTTGCAGGACACAGAAAAGTTTTTGAATAATGTACTCACAATAGAAGGATTACTTCCTCCGACTTCATTCATTCAATCTACCCATAATACAATTGCCGGACAGATTTCTCTCAGTATTGGAAATCATGGCTACAATATGACACATACTCAAAACACACTGTCTTTTGAACATGCTGTTCTGGACGCTATGTTGTTATTGGAGGAAGATAATAAAAATGTTTTAGTAGGAGCAGCCGATGAATATATTGAAATTTTGAATAAAGTCAGCACCAATTTAAATCTGGTAGCAAAGGCCCAGATTACTTCCGGAGCATCGTTTTTTATATTGTCCAATGAAAAAACGGAAAGAACACTTGCTCAAATTTTGGATGTTGAAACAATTGGATTCGTGCAGGATATTCCAGCAGCAATTGATACATTTCTAGAAAAGAACAATCTTGCTCAAACACTAATTGATTATGTGTTTTTTGCTGACTTCGGTACTGACTCTGGTAAGGATTCATTTGTTAATTCTTACTTTAATCAAATTGAAGACAAAAGAAAATTAATAGATTATTCATTACTTTCAGGATTATATCCAACAAATTCGGCATTTGCATTACATTGTGCAGTGGACAAAATACAGAAGAATAGAGAAATTCAAAATGTGTTGATTTGTAATAATCTGAATAAAATAAATTTGGGATTAACTCTTATTCAATCCATTGAAGCATAATATTGTCACTTTTACCGCCATAACCATTGCTGTTTTATGCAGTGTTATTTTCCTGGAAACAGATTTTCTCTGGATAGTCATGCTAATTATACTGGTGGCTTATCTTGGTGTTACTGCTTATGGTTCATACCAGATCCAGGCTAATTATTTTATTAAATCTATTAATTATGGTAAGAAAAAGTCCATTGCTCTTACATTTGATGACGGGCCTGATCCCAAAACAACACCTAAAATTTTAGAGATATTAAGAGAG
>Ga0247734_1002686_pt1 | contig 11301 bp, 18 predicted proteins | sample UWRJL103311B2_FD_180933 | JGI IMG/M metagenome (GOLD analysis project Ga0247734, IMG submission 180933) | Plant litter microbial communities from Arlington Agricultural Research Station in Wisconsin, United States - UWRJ-L103-311B-2 | ecosystem: Environmental > Terrestrial > Plant litter >... | reverse complement strand
TATAATGTAGTATAGTACTGTGGCCCTTTTTACGCGGAATAAACACTTTTGGGCTGTATAGCATACCATTATCGTCCCGTGTGAACATCTGAAGACATCTAATAGATACTTGTGCAGCCGAGGGTTTTGGTGAATACGGAGAAGTAGGTAGCGCTTGGAGCATTTCGATTATACTTTCTATCTTAGGCATTGATTTGCCAATAATGTCCACGCATTACGGATCACAAATACTGTTTTCTTGGCAAATGCGTACTTGTTACGTGAGTTTTATAATCCCAGTTGGTATTCTGTATATCAAGAAAGGAATTTCTCGAACGCCCTTTGCGTAGTTGGTTTCACATGAAGAGACATCGGAGACATGTTATCAACAATGGTGCGAAGCTGCGCTAGCGCATCTTTAGCGCTCATCCTCTCTGACTGTTCATCGCTGCGTGAAAGCTGCTCGATGAAAGCGTCTATGGGAGCAATATGACTCTAGGAAAAGATATTAGCACAGCTTAACGCAAGATATGGGGAGCGAAATGCCTTGAATTCAGTGTAGGGGAAATGGTGCATCAACTGCCAGACATCGACCTTGAATGGATCGTATGAGTTTCCCGATTTCATCTCTGCACATGATGGCCTTGCATATCCTCCTATAGCCGAGGTCTCTTCATAAGGAAATCCGACACAAGTCTGCGGTCCCAGGGCAGGATCAAGTTCTATTGCAGTCTCAAAGTCGATGAGATATACGCGTGGCCTCGACACTGCGACCTTGTTGTCACGCAGCGACTCTGGGTGCCATTGTAGAACCCAGTTATCGTGAAATGCATCCTGAGAGAAACGATCAGCGAGAAACAAGACGTTTCTTGGGTAGATATACATACTCTATGCGCTATATGAAGACCATGAATGAAGACGAGACCTTCAAGTGCCTGACTCAACATATTCATGATATCGCCCACCGAGTTCTGAGACCAGGAGTCATATGCCTCTAGCATAGTGCCGCCTGCCTTCGGGAAGATCCCGAAGACAACGTGGTCCAGGATGAACTCATCCATAAGAGGTAGGCAATGGTTTGCGCCCAGCATGGTCACTGGTCCTCTGGCAAGTTTTCGCAGGATTCTCAGCTGCTCTGTACCCTCATTATGAACTACCAACACTTTGACAATCACGTCTTCGCCTCGCTTGGTTCTAGCTACACGGATGGCACTATTCTTCGTAACTGATAATTAAAATACTCGCCAAGTAAACAGTTCAAAACCAGAACGCACTGTAAATGTGGCTCGCGCTAGATCCAAGATAGGTTCCTGGCCTCGACTTGGAGAGTAGTAGGAGTATCCATTTGAAGCTGGCCGTTTTCCGTCAAGAGGTCTTTGCGAAGGTGTGGTTCGTGCTTGCCACAGCGTCAACCCGTGCGATTGTAAGAAAATGGGTCCTAGAGGTTCCCAAAGCCTCTCTTCCTGTTGCAACGAGGTCGGGGAAAATTTCCACTCATCGAGCGAGCCAGCTAGCTGTCATCAGCGTCAGAATATATACTATAAACGGATCATAGCGTACAACAGACCTGGGTCGTGTTGCTGTGGCGTTTTGTGCTATCTTCTGCTGTATATCCGGCAGACATTTCTGGTGTGGTTTGGCAAGCGATTTTGGCGTGTGTATGAGTCAAAAACGTTTGAAAATTGTAGTCCAATCAACTCAGAATATTTTGAGCCGATGTCGATGGTTAAAGAACAACTCCCAAGTACGTACAAGTGTTGGTGTAGAGCTTGTTTCCGTGGTTCCGTCAATGATGATGTGATCAATGTTACGAACCCTAAAGAGGCAAAAATGACACGCAGTGACTCTGTTCCGAAGACTCCATATTGACGCGAGGCAGCTGTCTTGAAAAAGACCCTCTCGTCTCTTCAAGATGTGCTTCATATTAGCCCCTAAGTCTTATGTTATTTCTTCTCCGCTCACGTTGTCATGTCTTAGTCGAGCAAAACATTGACCCCACGCCTGACACGACGTAGTAGCCCCTACTTAACAGAGCGGCTTGTGGTCTAGGCAACTTCTCGAAGTTACTGCTATAGATTGTTGAGATCAACACATCTACCATAAGGACAGGTGCTTAGAACTGTGGCAACTTTCTCATAAGGGCATCCTCCAGAAATATAACCCCCAAGTAAATGGTCAGTTACACATCGTGAGAAATCCGCCGCTCTCGACTTAAAATCTTTGTCCCAAAATGCGACATGAAAAGGCAATAACGATACATACTTGGTAACCCTCTCCTGCCATGGGCTAAGGCTTCGCAGCCTGCTTCTTCTGCTCCTTCAACATAGCAATACGCTGGATGATATGTCAGAGAGATTAGCGGTTTTTCGAACGCGAATCTTACTAGTCTACGCTCCTCCTTCCGCCTTGCCATTTCTGCAGCCTTATCCTCTTTCGATACCGCGGCTGTGAGTGGAATGCTCGGCGAGGCCTTTGGCTTAGCTGCAACAGGTTCAGGCGTATCCCATGAATCAGTCCAATCCTCATTCTGTGCAGGCGGCGACATTGGTGGACTGCTAACAATCGACCGTGGTGAAGGAGATGACACTGCTGGTTTGCTGCTACTGCTAGATAGATGGGCAAACCCAAGGCCGTTGACGACAGGTTTTGGCTGAGCGATTGGTATCACTGGTGCGGCTTCAAATGCACCTGGAGAGCTTATTAGCGAGCTTTTACAACATAGTGGAAATTAGAACGTACTCCAATCATCCTGATCAGCATTGACATCCATTAGGTCGTCCGTCCCCCAGGGGTTATCACCCTCCTTGTCATTCTCTGCTGCAGCCTCTTCAATCCACTCATCTGCCAAAGATGAAGCAGCCGCCAAGTTCGATGATGTTTTGCTGGCTCCGAGTTGTAAAGACTTCCCTTTCGAGGCCGGGGGAAACGCGGGGGATGATACAGTCGAGTTTGCCGCAGATATTGACGTGATCAAAGGGCTTGGTCTTGAAAGCCCTCCGTTCGATGCTTGTTCTCCCGGAGGAGCAGAGGTTGGCCGATCTGCACCTGTCATACGGCTTTGCGCTGTGCTGGCATCCATCTACAGCTTCTCGTAAGGTTGCTAAAGGACATAGTAATTCATTGATACTGACTTGTTTCCCAAATGAAGACATTGCCCATTGTGTCAACGAGCCCGTGGCGGCCGTGACAGACCTTATGAGAGCGTCCTGGTCTGTTGGGAGAGTGATGCCTTGACCAGGTTGTTGACCATCGACAATCGCAGTATCCGGCTGAAGCAAGAATAACTCAGTGACCAGATCCCCCGAACTTGGTAACTACTTCACCATCTTCGATGCATGCGACTCCAGGCGAGTAACAAACAGCTGAAGAGCTTTGAATGCTTCCGTTCTGACTATCCTTCACTTGAATTTCAGCGCTCGTGAATGTAGTTGGAAAAGTAACCATACTGACTTCTCCTTGTCCAACAGAGCCGGAGAAATAGTGGGGATCACTTTCGTTGCTAAATCTTCCGCCTCAAAGCTGTCGATATTAGCCATGAAAGCCATCATGCCGGCCACCCGCGCATGCGAGAAGATATCCTTGAGTGCACGAGCAAATGCTGGAACTAGCACTTTTCGTCTCGTATTATAACCCAGTGTAGGGCCGAGACGACCAATAAGAATGCAAGTGTTGGTTCTTATGGAGGCTTCGGGATCTTGTTGCATTTTGGCTAAATGTCGAAGCAGTTCGTTGTTCAGCGTACGGTCGCTTAACTGGCGTCTAATGAGCGAGGGAAAGTCAAAATGATGTTAGAAGGCCTACCTTGGCGGAAATATGTGTGATTGCCTTCAAGGTTGCCTCCCGGATTACAGCAACAGTATCAGAGAATCCGGTTTGCTGGACTCATGTATCAGAGTGTGTCCCGAAGAAGAGAAAAAGCGGCAATACTAGTTGAGGGAAGATCTTGCTGTCTACGGTCTTCTTGTCCAGCTTGTCTGCGTATTCCGGAAGATGATCCAGTAATGTCATGCGAGTACCTCGATCGGGGCTGTGATATAGTTGTACTATGGGAGCAATGAGAACTTCAGTGTACTGTTCGTCTGTCAGATTCTTTCCAAACTGCAAGCATAACGGTAGAATGGTAGCAGCTGAAGCTCCGCCAAACTGAAGTGCAGATATTAGGGAAGGTAGAATGCGATGAGCGCAGAACTCGGGTGGAAACGAGTTCACAGACTCAGTGAGGTTACTAGACGGCATCCATCAGTGTGGGCCCAAATCCAAATCTAGAAATTCGCGCACCGAAGAAGAGCCGATTTGTCTGCTTCGCTGCTGACGGAGAAATTATCCAAGCCCCCGCATACTTTAACGAGCCGATTGCTTGAGAAGAAGCCAGTGTCTGTCATGCCAACTTCCAAGAATCCCTTAGCGGTTAAACGCGCTTTTGCGTTGGGATTAACCAGCTTCTTGAATAAGGGGAATATTGAGGTAGGTATACTACCCCTGGATGTGGCTGTGGGAGGGGGATGTGGAGGGTTGGATGTCGGTGGTGGATGGTTGGTTGGGTTGAATGTCGCATTCAAAAGCAGACCCAGAGCGTACGCGTCTGGTGCCGCGTGCTCTACCCTGACAGTCCAGATGAGTTGAGATGTGCGCTGTAGGGAATAAGGCATAGACTGACCGTTTCAAATCAGACCAGCCGTCTTTCTTCACTTCTGGGGGAGCCCAAGCCATAGAATCGGGATATATATTTGCAAATGTCTAAAGAGATATGAGACTTTAGTGCATCAGATTCAATGAAAGCGCACATATAAGACAGCACTCTCAATGTCTTTAGGGTTGCTGAAGAGCTCAAAACCTCCAAGTTTCCACTCCCCAGATGGAGACAGGAAGACTGCATTTACATGTAGATTGCCGTGAGTCGACATGCAAGATTCATTGATGAATGCCAAAGCTACCTAGGAAGCGTCAGAACGTAGATATTGAGACCAAGAGACTCTGTAGACACACCGAGATGCGGTGAAGTCCCCATAATAGCCAATCTTCCTTCTCCTGTTGACTCTTCAAAGCCCAGTCGTCCAAAGTGGACCGCAACGGACGAACGCGCTCAGTCATAATGTGAATGGATGTCTCTGTTTCCACGGCATCTATGAATTTGACAATATCTGGATGGCGAGTCGTCCGCAGTTTACGAAGAGCATTCCGAGCAAGCGGTGCGTATTTCTTGTTGGTAGAGAAGTCGTATTCGAAGATAGAGACATTGCTGCCATCATCCTATAGTTCATTATTATTCATCTTTAACCTGAATCGATACCACAGACGCACTCGTTTCGTTCCATCGTAGAGACTGCAAACACCGTCCAGAGACGTGACCTTGGCTCCAAGTGAGAACGGTAGGTTTAGCCCAGACTTCTGAACAAGTGTCGACACAGCCGCGGATCCTAGGTTTCGTAGGTAGTCCATGGTCTCACTGGAAGGCCAGAGCTAAATTTTGGGAGGAATGATGGTGATGGTGGTAGAGTGTACGCTGTGATTTCCTTTTCCGTCGAAGGTGTATCAGTGTGTGCAGGCTGTGTAACCAGGGTCAGGGATTCATCCATCTTTCAGCACGGAAACTTCATGCTTGTTATTATCGACGCGGTGATTTGGCCTCCAATTAGAACTCGCAAATATGTGCAGTTCACCTGTTGACGGCGCGGAACGAGCTGTAGCCCACATGAGTCTACATCTATCAATCCTGATTAGGATACGTCGTGTGCTACTTCAACAAAATATTTTCGAAAAGTGTATCATAGTATGAGTTCGACTCTCGCTTCTCTTTCACTCTCTCTCTGATTTGATCTATTGTAAGCCCATGATACTTCATACACCCAATCAGGCTATATAGTTTCAATCAGTTTCCAGCGGCCCATGAAATTCTGAGCATTTCACGTACGATTCGCCATCACAGTAAAGGCCCCAAGAGCAAACAGGTTGGGAGAAAGAAAAATCAAGAAAAATCACGTGGAATTCATCTCCACGCTCGTATACAATGTAGTTTGGTGTATTCAGATCCCGGTGAAATATTCCACCTTCATGCAGCTTTCCCAGCCCCTCGACCAACGCATCCATCTGAAGCATGTTAACATCAGCTGAAGGTAAGAATTTACTTGGAAACGTAAAGCTTACGATCTTATAAGATGACATAACTGGTAGTTGGTCCATAGCCTCGCTGTACGAGTTAAGCATGTCTTCTGCGCTGGGGAGTGGAATGTACTCCATGACATGACCGTATGCCAATTCGGTCTGACGCCCCGTTATTCGAAACTATATAAATGCTCAGGAAGTAATCTTTCAGATGCAATCTCTCACTTGCGCACTTTGTAAAACCCGTACGACCAGGGAATGTCTTTGCCTTAGACGCGGAACGATGAGCAGAGAGGAATGGAGTTAACAAAGAAGATAAGCGTTACCTTGCAGATGACGAAGACGGGTATATGCATTGGCTTCGGCTGAAGCATACCTGGCACCCCTGCTAAATAGGTTGGGTTCTTTTAATCCGCCTTCAAGTGACTCTGATTCTAGTTCGGGGTCATAGTCTGCTATTGGAAATCGGCTCTCTTGAAAAAGCTTGATAACAACCGGGACCATAGTACCCGATGGAAGTAACATACATCCAATCCAGGTCTGAGCCCAGCGATCATAGCCTTTTCGCAGAGAATGACTGAGGATGAATCGACTTCCCCTGATGAGGTCTGGGGAAATTGTAGGCCGAGAACGAGAGGGATCTGCAGGAGAAGAGGACAAAGAGGGCTCAAAGATAATTGATCCTATCCAAGAGTCTTCAGCCGCAAGAACAGGAGCGGGGCTGTAGTATTCATTGCTGCGTGAGCCTGATACATATGCTTGCTGCGATATTCCTTGAAAGAACACATGTATTGGGGTATTGGGAGGTGAGGGAGGCTCCATTTGTCTGTATCTGAGATACTTATTGCTAGACTCCTGCTCTTGTTTCATTGTGAGAAGAGCAGGAGGGTGTCAGGGCGGTGGCGTCTGATGGTAGCGTAGAAGAGCAAGTATTATGTGACTCTGTCACATCACGGTTCATCCGTCCCACTATCATCATCATGTCCATTGTCGCTGTTGTCGCTGCAGGGGCCATGGGAGCGGCTATCGGCCGTAGACTGGCTGTAAGCGATTGTCTTCGATTCCAAGGCATTATCTCCACTTATTGACGTGCAATGATCTGCTAACTAGCTGGCTGGATGCACTGTCCTCACCAACCTCGATGGCCGTTCTGCAGCTACGAAACAGCGTGCAGCCGAGGCTCAGATGGTGGACAAATCTTACGCAGACATTGCTAAGGAAGCAAATTTTGTTCTTAGCATCCTTCCGCCTCGCGATGCATTCACGTTTGCAGAGAGCTTTGCAACTGCAGCAGCCAAACGTAACCGCTCGTCGAATCCGTTGGTGTTTGCGGATTGCAATGCAGTGAATCCAGAGACAGTGAAACAGATTTCAAAGCTGTTTGAAGACCGTCCGGAACACATACAGTTTGTGGATGCTGGAATAATTGGAGGCCCACCAAAGGACGACTACAATCCTACGTTCTATGCATCGGCAAACAACGAGCAAGCTCTCGCTGCATTTGAGAAACTATCCAATGTCGGACTCAAGATCTCTCTGCTTCGGGGAGAAGGTACGTTTCTGGCAGCAGCATTAAATAATACTGCGTCGCTGTGCCTGCTAATAATATGATGTTCCTATCAGGCGCTGGAATCGGTGACGCTTCGGCTCTCAAGATGAGCTACGCTGTAAGTCCGCGATCTGCCAAATGGTGGCCGGCAGGGTACTAATGTGTTCATTAAGGGAATATCGAAAGGGACTATTGCTCTCTGGACTACCATGATATTAGGTATGTGCATGGGATCTTGAAGAGTCGCGGTTCTTGTCACCGAAATCCCTGGCAGCGGCGCATTCGTCTTCACCTGCGACTGCAACCGCTCTGCTGAATGAGCTTAACTCCTCCCAGCCGACCGTGTTAGCGCGTATCAAGGGTTCCGTTCCATCAATGCTCCCGAAAGCATACCGCTGGGTGGGCGAAATGGAGGAAATCTCAGGTTTTGTAGGGGAGAATGAGGCTGACATTTACCATGGCATTGCTAAGCTCTATAAGCGGATTGAGGACTCCTTAGAAGGCGATGGTAGCGACATAAAGGCACTAGAACGCTTCATAGAAGAGGCTAAGAATTTGTGAAACAGAAACGTGATGAATATTGTTGACGTTCGGAACGGTGATTACTGTCGATCATAAACGAGGAAAATGACAATTTGATTCCATTGCCGTGCGGCGCGCCCTTTGGCACCCTTGACCACGACGTCCATGGTCTCCAGCGCCTCTCAATAGCACCTCGCCACACTCCCTCATTTTGTGTCATATATTCTGCCATAGATACAGCAATTTAGCTGTGACTGACAGCTCGGCTCGCTATAATTGACCCTCGTCTGCATTGACACTGTACCACAATCGAATGGCAGAAAATGCCCCCACTATCTCACCATCGCCTTCCAACGACGCCTATAATACACCTCCCAAACCCTCTACATCCACTCGCAAGAGCCTAGCCTCAGACACCTCGAGAACCCCACCAACACTGCGGCAGCCTAGACTCCCAAAGAGCCCTACTGCTTCCGTGGAGGACGATAACGCATGGGGTTCCAATTTCTGGGTCACTTTGGTTGACCCACAGGTGTGTCGCAGCCTACCATTTTCTGTATTGGGGTGCTCATTATCATGATTAGTCCCAAACATCTTTCTTTGCATGTCCAGCTACAGGCGAAGTTAGCTGGGATGCTCCGGTTGGCAACTTTGTGTGCGTCAATTGCCTCTGATGCACCTCAAAGACAATTTCTCTGACCATTTGTATATGTGTAGCATGCCTCCAAATGCTGACGGAGAGTGGTGGGAACTTATGGATGAGAGCCGGGGCGGAATACCGTATTATTATCAAACAAAGACAGGAGAGACCGTCTGGGAGCGACCTGAAGGATTTGTTATTCCACTTGGGATCTTACAGGTGCGTTTAAACCAGTGTTTGAGCTGGCAGCAGAATTGAAACGTGTCGCAGAATACTGCACTAGGACGCCGATTATCGAACCGGCTTTCATTATCAGTTTCTGATGATTTGCTGGCAAGGACAGGAAGCGGGCGCCACTTGCTGTATCGGCGGTCAAAGTCATTCAATCAAGATGGTGCACCGTCTCCGGACGATGGTCGGAAACAGGGAACACCGAGGCAGAATGGGGCGAAATATACCAACCTCAGCCCCAACTCTGCCATGAGGCAGATGCCCGCTCGAAGGTCTTTCACCAATGACTATTCTGGGTCCTCTCGCGTTCACACGCTTGGCCAATACCTACCTCCGATCCCTGCATCCGATAACTCTGCCCCTCCCAGTCCTTCTCCCTCACATCGTCCAATCACCCCGTCAGGTCATTCGAATAAGTCTGCCAAATCGCGCACTGAGCTTAAGAGCTCGGGTAGTACCAAATCATCTCATAGTCAGGCTCCTTCAGGAGGCTCACCTACAAGATCACGAGCCAAGTCTTCTTCCTATGTCTCTCGGAAATCGCCTCAACCTCAGAGTTTACACGCTGCTCTGGAGCTGTTGTCCACCTCGGATAGTGGCCACGGATCTTCTTTGTCTTCTCCTAATCAGTCTCCGACTTCTTCTCGTCATCGACCAATCACTCCAACGAAGAATGGACAGAATGCAACACCAGACAAGAAGAAGCCGCCACCTGTGCCCACTCGAAGACCCCAAACTCCGTCTGAACTCAAAATCAGAAACATCTATGCGCCTGCTGGTATTCACGGAAAGGAAATCAGCAGTCCTGTCATGAACAATGGTGGGTTTTGATGTTTTGTATAATACTGTCTTTTCTGAAGTACTCTTGAAATAGCTGCCACGGCCAATTTGAGTCCTGTGAAGAAGCGTGCAGAGGGTCGACCTATCCCTGTAGAGCCTAAACTCGTAACAAATGGAACAAGCACGATCGCGCAGCTGAGCACTAGGTACGTCAGCAAGATACAACCCCAAATTTATGTTTCTCATTCATTCTCAAAGCACTCTTCCGACTCTTCCTACGGACCTTGTCAGCGATATTCAACAATTTTCGGAGTCAGATTATGCGAAGCGTTACTTCTCAACTCATCGGACTGGGTTGATCTTCCGGCGACCTGTTCCAATGGCACAGATGATGGCATGGCAAAAGGTGAAGACTGATCATTCATAGATATTTCGAGATATACTAAACTGCGTCCTCAGGCTCCTCTTACTTCTCCTCTGTTGACCCTTCAAGACCGTTCTTTGAACAAGGAGGCAGTCAAGATATTCAAGGTGATTCAACATCTCATGGGCGATCGTGAGGGCGACAGGTCCACACGGGTACAGCCGGACACGCATGTTTCCATTCTTCCTTCCATTAATGGCTCCTCAACTTCTCTACCTTCGATATCATCTGCTTTCTTGGATGAAGAGCGATGGCTACTAGGAGCTGGAATTACCCATGGAGAACTACGCGACGAGATCTACTGCCAAGTCATGAAGCAGTTGACGGGAAATACTAATCCGTATGTTTCTCACTCCAACGCCCTACGTCTCACTAATGAAGTACTGCTACAGTGAGAGCGTTTTCAAAGGATGGCAACTACTTTCCGTTTTGTTGATCACATTTCCGCCATCGAAAAACTTCGAGACGTATTTGCAACAGTTCATGCAGAAGCACACCTCCCAACAGGAAGGAAGGGTCGATGTCATGGCCAAGTACGGATTGCGACGATTGTCCTACATCTCAAAGAAAGGACCTAGAGGGAAACCTCCAACGCTTGCAGAGATTGAGACGGCCTCTGTAGGTCTTCGTGTTTTCACGTCCTCTTGCTTGTGCTCACTCCTTTCAGGATGCTGCTTTCAATCCCTCTACCTTTGGGGAGTCTTTGGACGCCATCATCCGGCTCCAAGAACGAAACTACCCACGTCAGAAGGTTCCCATTATCTTGCCTTTCCTTGCAGACGGCATCCTGGCTTTAGGAGGGACAAAGTCGGAAGGTATCTTCCGTGTTCCAGGAGATGGCGATTCGGTTTCCGAGCTCAAGGTCAGGATCGACCGCGGATATTATAACCTCGACGGCGTCGACGACCCTCACATTCTTGCTTCCTTAATGAAGCTCTGGCTCCGAGAGTTACTGGATCCTCTTGTCCCAGAGGAGATGTACAACGAGTGTATCATGAACTCTCAAGATCCCGATGCTTGTGTTCGCATTGTTACTCGGCTGCCAACTATCAATCGACGGGTTGTCTTGTTTGT
>Ga0247734_1002684_pt1 | contig 11305 bp, 7 predicted proteins | sample UWRJL103311B2_FD_180933 | JGI IMG/M metagenome (GOLD analysis project Ga0247734, IMG submission 180933) | Plant litter microbial communities from Arlington Agricultural Research Station in Wisconsin, United States - UWRJ-L103-311B-2 | ecosystem: Environmental > Terrestrial > Plant litter >... | reverse complement strand
AGGAGCGAGGAACAAAGGTCAACCATCCCCCACTAACTCCTGTTCTCCTCCTACCCTTCAGAATTGCCCGACCACCACACGAGGATTGGATTTGGCGAGGAGCAGGATGGGGCTCTTAACATTCTCCCACTCCTAAGGGACTTGAGTTTGTATACCGTGGAACACGGGAGTACTGCTTAAGGTCCTTTGGGAGTGGGAGTAGGATGAAGAGGACGTCCTTTGCTCCTATCATCCAAACTCAACGGCCGACAGCTGCTAAACAGTGTGATGCGGCTCTTATACATATAGTTGTGTAGAGGACTCTTTCAATCCTGTCAATCCTCATCACCATCAACGGCTCTCCTTTCACATTGACATTCTCCTTCTCGAGTTTCAATCCTCATCTCCTCCTCATCCATCGGGTCTTTCTTCCATCCGATCCTCAACAACCTCCATCCATCCATCTATCTCCAAGCTCTTACTTGCTTTTGGGATACCACAGAATTTCCTCTGTCGTCAGTATACTCACATTTCTCTTTCTCTGCTTTTTTCTTTCTTTACGTCTGAGTTTGCGGTTGTGGTCGCAATCATGGAGATCCTTACTATTCTCCGCACCACCGCTTGGTTTTCCCTTTCCATGTTATCAGGCATCGTTGGTCTCAACGTCCCACAAAAATATCGTCCTTACGTCCTAGCATCTCTTATCTCCTTTGCTCTTCTAGCATTCTGGAATGTTTCCGATGGCAAGTTCGGCATCGAAGGCACAGAAAGCGTCGCTATGTTTATAGTCATCTATCTCTCCCACATGACCTGCGTGTTATGCGTGGAACAATATCATCTCCCCAAAAAGGCAGGTATAACTTTTGATTTCGTCGGTGGATTCAAAATGCTCTTCAATGCTCGTTGGCTTGGTACTCCAAGACAAGCGCCAGATATCCACCGTGAGAATCCGAAGGAGAAGGAATGTACCTCTCCATCAGACGAGGAATCACAATTCACAGAAACCTCGCCAATCCGATCCATCCTCCAGAAACCTAGAGCAGTTTTCATACGCAACAGACTCATCTCTCTCTTCACCATTTACGTAACCCTCCAACTCTACAATTATCTCTTCTCCACATTCGTCAAACTTGAGGCTACTGACTTCCTCCCAACAAAACTCACCTATTTCCGTCGACTTACCTCTGTCACGCTCCGCGAAACACTCATACGAACATGGCTAGTCACCTACTGGACTTTCTATTCCGTCGCCCTCTACACTGCTTTCCATGACATCCTCGCGTTGTTTTTCGTAGGCACTTGTCTTGATTCTCCTACGGAATGGCCACCGTTGTTCGGTTCCATCAAGGATGCGACTTCCATCCGTGGTTTCTGGGGAAAGTACTGGCATAGACTTGTATATCGCAGCTATACCTCCTACGGCGTATTTATCAGCAAGAACATTTTTCGGCTGCCCCGCAACAGCGTCGTGGGGAAAATGTTTATCAACCTCTACGTCTTCGCCATGTCCGGCTTTGCACATGCAATCGCAGTCAGACAACTCGGTTTCAGCTGTGGCTTCTGGGAAGAAGTACGCTTCTACACATCAGGCTTTGTCGGGATATTACTCGAAACCATGATACTAGCCGCCTTCAAAAGATTAACGGGCGGTTATAAGATCAACAAAACATTAGGAAATGTGGTCGGCTATATCTGGGTGTTCGCATATCTATTTACGGTGTTGCCGAAGAGTCAGTATCCTAAGCTGTGGTGTGCGCCTAGAGCTTGAGGAGAATGGAGCTCTAGCTTTCATCCATCCACAAACTTCACCCCGCTTGATGAGCGGCCAAAAATATACCAGCTTGGACTTCAATCCACCCTTGGTGTTGCACCACCGAGACATTATCTCTCAACCACCACCCATTCCGACTACAGTCAACAATGACAAAAGTAGCAACATGCCTTAAAACAGCTACAGGACATCAAGATCCCCACCACACAAATCAAACCCATCCGAACAATTCTAGAGAAGACCACCAAAACCACGGCCGCGAAAAAGAAAAGTACGCCCAAGGGTAGAAGAAAGAAGAAGGGCATTCACATGTATTCATATATAGAGAGAGAAGGAGAAGAACAAAAAAGGGGCCCACTGAGGCATCGGATCACAAAAGAAGATACCCCCATTTCATGACCGGAAAAGAAAAAAAGCGTGGAGTTTATCGGTGTATATTTTTTTTCTTCCTTGGGAGGGTTTTGTAGCTTAGGTTCATAGATAGATACCATTTGGGGGGAAAAGTTAATGAATATCCCTTTTTGTGTCCTTTTTTCTCCCTTCGTGATGGGTTTTCTTTGGGTTTGATTGACCACTTGATTCCCTTAACAGACTTGACTACTCACTCACTTCCACTACTGCTACCCTTCTTTTGCACCACAGTACTTTTGTGTACTTTGCGTATTTCCCTGCGAGATCTCAGTTGATTTAAAGAGAAGGCTTTACGATGTTGGTATCAATCTTCTGTTTGTTTTTTTTTAGATTTCAGATTTTAGATTTCAGACCCCTCGGGCGCCTTCCGATATGGACTGGCTGTTTGTTTGGAAATGTGCAATTTGCAAAAGAAATAAGAAATGTTAGGTCTTGGTCTGATATGATAGGATATTACAGCAAAACAGCGATTAGTAAACTGCAAACAGCAATCCATATCTATCTATATATGTATGAATGTATATCCTTCTACTCGACAAATGGTATCACAAACTCCCTCTCAAAAAAGAACGCCCCCCCCCAAAAAAAGGAAAACTCTCGCGCTAAATTCTCAAACTTTCCACACGTCAGATTCTAACAATCCTGGCCCCAGTTCTTCTTAATCCAGCCCGAAATCAATTCTGTGAATGTTTCGGGCCGGTAGCTCTCAACCTCGTCGACGCTATGCACACTCCCAGAGAATGCCAATGCTTGCAGAACCCACGGTTGGATGAAATCGATGAAGACCAGATCAACCGTCTTGGGATCTTTGTCTGCAGGTAAGGAAATTTCGGTTTGGATGCAATTGGGGACGCGGTAGAATGAGATTGGTGCGTGTTGTGTGTCGTCTCCGTCATCTCCGGCGGAGTCTTTGGTAATATAACCCGGGATGAGATTCGGGGATCTGTGGCTCCCAGACAATGGCTGTTGGACATCTCCGGGGGTATATCCTGCTAGTGGGATCATGCGAGCTTCCATATCGCTACGGATAGAAAGCTGTTCTGGCGGCGCTAGATGTGATGCTGGCATACCAATATCTGCGGTGGAGAGTACTTGGCCCGCGTTGTTGATGAGTGTTATTACGTTTTTTGCTGCTTTGTAAGGAACGTCCTTGATAAAAAGCAGTTTGCTAACAAATGGGGATAAAATATAGGTCGAATCACGAGTGAAAGCGCCCTTGAAGATATCAAACCTCATCGCTCCAGAGTTGATAAGTGCGAGAGTTGGTATATCTTTTCGATCTGGGTTGATAGCAATATCTGGAATCACCTCTGTTTCAAGCCAAGTCAAAATACTATCGCTGCTAGGATACTTAGCTCTGTTGAGCCAGAGGTCCTTAGGTGCGCAGCCGTAGCTGTAATCAAGATCTAGGGCAAGTCTTGCTTTATGGATTGCTTCTGAGACATTTCGCCCGTGCTCGGTTGGGAAAGTTGAGCCATTTAAGCCGGTGTGGTAATGGTAACCAAACAAATTGTTATCGATGTATCTCCGCTTAAAGGACATGGCAGCCTCAGTCCCAACCGACCCGCTTTCCTTCTTCCCTTGAATTGGAATACCCTCGATGGACATCCATCCAATGGTCTCCATATACCTACCACTCTGTATTCCGTATGCAGCGGAGTCATACTTGTGGAAGTCTCGTATATGACTGTGTCCACCGAAGAACTGAATTGGGGTATCCCAGTTCTGATCTCTAATGGCTTTGTACAGCGCCTTGTACTCTGGTCCGGGGAGTGTGACATGGCCTGCGACGACGAAAAGATCGACTTTTTCTCGAATAGCATCCTGAAACCACTTCTCTTTGATAGTATCTTCCACCTTCTGTACTACCGTATTGTTGCTGTTTCCTGTGAAATCGAAGAGGAACCCGAATGCTAGCACTTCGAGCTTCTGATTCTTTGTAGTAAATTTTCGGTAACGCTGAGCCATAGGGACCTGTTCCCCAGTCTCTGGAATTATATAATCAAGATTCGAGGCTAAATAATTTCCCTTGGAGTTTGGGACAGACAAATCGTACTCCCGAGCAGCTGCATCTGCCTGGTATAACTCGTGATTTCCTGTCGTGATAACGTCGATCTGCTGCTGTCGAAATATGTCATAGGTGTATTTTCCTTTAGGATCTGACGCATCATATATCCCATTTCCTTCTATACGATCGCCAGTATCGACGAGAAGTAGATCCACTCCTTTCTCATCTGCTTGTTCACGCATCCGATCAGCAAAAGAGATATAGTCTCCCCAGTCTGCAGAGTATTGAGGTCTGTACAATGTTAGAAGTGCATAGAACATTGGGAAGTAGAACCCACTCTTGCAGATGACCTGCGATCCAGCCATGAGTGTCGGTTGTCTGTAGGAAATTCAGTTGTCCCCATGGTAATGATCTCATGGGAGCTGCGACTGGCTTTGGAGCAGAGGGCTGCTCGGCGACAGCCAAACATGCAAATAGACTCGCTAACAGGTAAGTTCTATTCCTACAGAAGCCCTGTGAAGACGCTCTATATTGAGCCATCATTGTCGAACAGACTTGGGCGCCTGATCGATGCCTAGCAGACGCTTCCTTTTCCCCACAGCGTGGAACTCGATATAGGTTTTCGTAGTCGAGATCTCGATGTTTGAACCCAGTATCAGTTTAGTATGGATGGATGACAGGCTTGACTTTGTGTTCGTAAGGGCTCAGTAGAAAGGCTGCAAGGGGAAGTTAAGGAGTCAAGTGAGCCATGTGAGCGTCAACTGCTTCCTGTAACTCCGCTCAAGCTCTTATCGATAAGGGGTCAACCTAGAACTTATGCTCCTTGTTTATCGAGACACCCTGTTTTTCGCAGCTCCATGAGCTCAAACACCAAGCTCAAGATATCTAATAAAGACTAATTCACGAGATCATGAGCACAACCCCACTTCAAACTATCCCAATTGCTAGAAAGTAGTATTGATGCCATTGCTAGCTACGCGCCAAGCTGCGCGTCGAGCTGCACATCAAACTACCCTCATTCAACCACCCCGAGGACGCTTAGGTGTATGGCGCTTTTACTCTACTCAAGATGCTGCTGTTGCACCGAGCTCAGCAGAAGCGGAGTCACCTAAATCAGATCCTTTGAAGATATTCATCACTAAGGCACAAGGTACGCGGATTGTATATTAGTGAGATAGTAGCCATTTCTGACGGTCATAGATGCTACATCAAATATGGAGACCTTGCCTGTGAGTTTTGCAGTGAAGGATAACATTGCAACTTGGGGGCTCCCGACATCATGCGGATCAGCATTTCTTCAAGACTACGTCAGCCCATTGGAGGCAACTGTTGTAACACGATATAAGCAATCGCATGGCCAAAGATACGAAGTTATGGGGAAAACCAACATGGATGAATTTGGAATGGGCTCACATTCTACGAATTCACACTTTGGGGCTGTTCATAACCCTTGCAATGATTACTCTGCTGGTGGTAGCTCGGGCGGCAGTGCGGTAGCAGTGGCAACTGGGCTTTGCGACACTGCTTTAGGAACTGATACTGGTGGATCTATCCGGCTTCCTGCTGCGTATACTGGCACTGTAGGATTCAAACCTTCATATGGCATGGTTTCTCGGTGTGGTGTTATTCCCTATGCAAACTCGCTCGATACCGTAGGCCTTTTAGCTCCCTCTGTTACTTCTGTAGTCGAATCTACGCTTTTGACGTACCACGATGGCGCAGATCCCACATCTGCTACACCTGGTACGCGTAAGAGAGTTAGTTCCAATAAGCAGGAGAGAGAGGCAGTCCATTTGGATACTGGATCGCCCATTCCATACGAATCCCTGAGAATTGGTGTTCCTCTAGAATATAATATCGAGGAGTTGCATCCAGTTGTGCGCCAGGCTTGGATAGAAACATTAGAAGCTTTGCGAAGTAAAGGTTGTACTATTGTACCAATATCATTGCCGAGTACCAAGCAATCACTTTCAGCCTACTACATAATAGCAGCTGCAGAGGCTGCCTCGAATCTTTCCAAATATGATGGGGTTCGTTATGGCAACATGATTCCGTCAACTGACGGATCCAATGATGTTCTCTACTCGGTATCAAGAGGCCGACTATTTGGAGATGAGACGAAGAGACGAATACTATTAGGATCATACACCCTGAGCTCTACGGCAATAGACAACTATTTCATCAAGGCTCAGAAGATTAGGAGGCTGGTACAGAGAGACTTTGACCGAGTGTTCGTCTATAGAAATCCACTTCGCCCTCAAGATGAACAGTTTGATCTCACTGATATGGACGAGTCAATCGAATTGAACAACAAGCTGGGGCCTTCACAAGTAGACGTTATTTTATGTCCAACTGCTCCAACTCTAGCTCCGACGCTCGAACATGTCAGGAGTCAAACACCCGTTCAAAGTTATATGAACGATGTCTTCACAGTGCCTGCAAGTCTTGCCGGCCTTCCCGCAATCAGCGTTCCTTGGTCCGTTCCACAAAAACATAGTGAGCCGAAGAGGCCTTCCTTTGTCGGTATACAAATTATTGGACAGTACTCGGACGATTTACGAGTCTTGGCAGTTGCGAGTCTAGTTGAGAAGCTGCAAGGTAAGCCAGCGTTTACGTAGTAGACTTGGACATAGTCAGGTGGCATTCTCAAACACTGTATGATTAAATATGTAAAGGAACAAGAACCCTTTCTGACTTTGATACTCCACTAGATGGAAATGTTTCCCCTTCAACGCAGACAATAGGGCAGCCGCTGGTCATTCCAAACAACCCCCAACTTGGTGAAACAGAATCCCAACGTCTATATCCAAATGGAAAGGAAGCTGTGGCCAAGTCGGCTTCGACGAAGGAAATACCACTGAGATCTGGTGATTCCATTTTGCCAGGCCACGCGAATGCAGCTACCCCGAATGAGCAAACAAGATCCATCGAGATAACACAGAAAATAAGAGAACGCCGCTTGAAAAACAAAAAGCGCCTCGCCAAGCTAAATTACAATAACGACCCTCTGTACCAAATGCTCATTCTTAACGATGTCCCCAAGGAGGAAGGGGTAATCAAGATAAGAAAGGTGGTTCCAAAGAACGCAAAACCTTTTTGTGTCCCTAAAGGGGTTCCCGCTCAATATCTGAAGGAATGGGAATCACGGGAAAGGAAGAAGGCGAGCGAGACGGTAGGGTCCAAGGAGAATATAGTGAAAGATCACATCTTCAAGATTACAAGTGCCCATTCATTGAAAAATAAAAGGCAACGGAGAACAGCCAAATACCACGCTAAGAGCCTTATCGCCCTCAACATACCCCATGCTAAGTTTACCGAAGAGCTAGAGCTGAAATACGACGTGCCCCGAGATCAGTTGTTTAAACAATTAGAGGTAATGGCTACAAACATTAAAGAGGAGAGGAAGGGCTTTCAAATCTATATTGAATCTGCCCAAGGATCAAAAATCAGAATAGTGGGTTATCGATTATCGGGCAAGAGACACTTGAGAATTCGAAAATATTCTGCCCAAGATCATCGCCGTCCTATGAAAACCTCACTGGAGAGATATTATCAACCCTTACGCATCCGTAAATATACTCCGCGAAGTAGACCTGGTTGGAGGTGGATTAAGTCCTACGAAAAATTTAAAGAGCACCATGAAGAGAAGATCGGAAAGATACTCAAGAAAGATAATATTAACAGCTCATTGTCCAAGTGGGAGTCATTATTGGAGGCCGAGATGCAGAAAACAAATTCCGAGGACGCCAAGGCCCCAGTAGTTGCAATAGGCTCTGCAATATCTACTTCAAATAGATCGGTTCCAGACCATAGGGAAGTGAAGCCAGTTTTGAGAACGTTGGGGCTATACTCTATTTTAGAAGACTCCAAAGTAGACGCATCCGAGTCAGGTTCAAATACAGAGACGGCGATTCCGTTGCATGAGACAAAAAACTTCGAATTTACTGCAAACCAAGTAGCCAAAGCAATGGCAAAGCCACTTGTTACTCGGGATCCATTCTCACGACCAGATCTCAAGGGCCTAAAATCAGATCTCCAAAGGAAAACGAGAAAGGGTCCTAAAAGCCAAGAAGCATCAGCTGAAACAAGCTCATTTAAACAAGATTCGGAGAGGCTGAACCCTGTCCTGCCTGTCTCCGAAACGGTTAACAAAAGAACCTCATTGAATGTGTCGACTCCAGCCCCTAAAAGGTTGAATTCGACTAAGAAACCAAGAGAAAAGGGTTTTGCTAAGGTGAAAAATACATCTGATCCTGTGGCAAGTTCAATTGAGAAATCAAAATCAGGTACAGATCCGAAACTATCGAATCCAGAATCTGCAAGGATGAAGATCATTAATAAGCTGAGAGAACTACTTAGACGGTGAAGAACTTCTCATGCCGTATGGGCTTCGGATAATGAGCTATGTAAGGGTGAGACTGTTGCATTCGACCACATCCTAGCCTTGCGGGGGAGGAAATGTAAAAAAAGAATTAGTAATACCATACTTGAGGTCCCGGGTCGGGCTTCAACGAATGCCTCGAATAGGGGTGGCTTCTAGCTTTGTGCTTGGATAGAAAATACGGATGCCTGTGTAACTATGTACAGTACTCGACAACTTTTACTATACGCATTGGTTTGAGATGCCTGTGCAAAATATAAAATGGCACGTGAATATAATTAGAACAGTCCTAGATGTTTGTATAGAAGCGAGATCACCTTCATGACCTCAAACTCTTTTCATTAATTCTAGGCATCTATATCGTCGTACTCCTTCCTATATAAAAGGCTCCCCTAAGGTATAACCGAAATAGTATGATGACTAATCAAACCATCCACTAACTCACGTGCACGTGCCAGCTCCTTAGCGCGGGGCAGTGGGAAAGTCTAAATACAGCCTCGCCCCGAAAACCATCAGCCTTCTCATTCCAAATTTCGGTCAAAGAGTCTTTCTTTCAGCAAACCTAAATACTCAACCACCAAATCGCATAGTCTCACCACGTACGAAGCATATTTCACGCCCTGTAGTTGGGATTTGTTTTAAATAAACAATTCACACGAAACGGAATAGTAAGCAGATATTGGCACCATGTCAGACCGCGAATTTAATAGTAAGTTGGACTAGTTCCTTATTTGTGGAATGTAGGAAAGGAGCCGTGCTGTACTTATTCTTGCCTCACCTTTCTGGGTGGAAAAGACTCAGCATTTGGGAGATGTATAGATCTTTGGATCTTAGGGGAAGCCTATTGAGGACACTTCCTATGGCAATGGGTTGACGCGTCCAGTCCAGTCACCCATGACTTTTATTACCCAAAGAGTCTGGTCTGGCTGCGTACCAAAGCGAATGGCCCGCTTAATCAACTCCTGCATTATGTGGACCTGATGTATCTCTGATATAAGTCTGCAAAAGACGACTTCCCTCGATTCATTTTTCGGCATCTCAAAAGAAACGAAGCTAACACAGCCTAGCAAACGATGATTTATCACTTCCAAAAGGTATAGTCTAATTTTATTTTATATTAAAACATCCTTTTTGGTTTTACATCAGGAGTACCACTACCGAGGTTGGAAACTACAGCATATCATACAGTATACCCTGCGTTCTTGTCGCACGACGTCTCAACGGATATTTCACCACATCGATGCAAAGGAGACTCGATGAAAGTGATAATCTGACTCAAACTCCCTTGGAGATCTCGCAACTTCACGCTTTTCTAAGACACAGAATCTCGAACCCGTTGTCTCCAGTCAGGTCTTACGCAGGGTTGGAGTACCCGAACAGTTGAGGATGAACTCGCACTGACCGAACAGATTTTCTGGCTGACGATGGAGTATCTTGGTATATATTTTTCAGAAGTAAATTTGCTGACTCTCTATTAGCTACTGTCCAGAAAATCGTGACCGAGATCCTCCCACCATCTTCTGGTCTCGCGTTTGGTAAAGATGCTCGCGATCTACTTATCGAGTGTTGCGTAGAGTTTATAACCCTGATTTCATCTGAGGCAAACGAAATCAGTGAGAAAGAAAGCAAAAAGACCATTGCTTGTGAGCATATCACCAAGGCTCTAGAAACACTTGGCTTTGGCGAGTATGTGAACGATATCCAGGAAGTTGCGGGAAAACACAAGGAGGAGTTGAAGGTACGCCACCTTCCCATCTCCTGAATAAACCTTGAAATCTGATATATGCGATACTAACTGGGAATAGGGTCGAGAGAAAAAAGCAAACAAACTGGAGCAAAGTGGTTTATCTACAGAGCAGTTACTCGCGATGCAGGAGGAGGCTTTCCGGGATGCAGCTCAAAGACATGGTTGATTAGGTGATATCTCTTCGATTGGGCATTTTTGCTTCGCTAGGGCAGGCTTTGCATAGGGGGGCGTTGGATTGGGCTCTTTAAGTATTTATGGACAAGGTTTACAATGATAGATGAGTTATCAATTGTAGATTCTTTTGTTATTCCTACCTTGTGCTGTCCTACTACTTGCACATTCTGCCTTCGACCATGCAGGACTGAGCTCTAGGCCATGCCTGATTTAGAACACTAACCACTTCCCAAGCCACCTCACCTTTCTTCGTGCGAAAGTCATAACATCTAACACTGTCATCGGCCTAGGGTACATGAGTTTGTAAGATTGATGCTCTCTAAGTCATATTGGTGACTATAACATTCACGGAAAGGAGCGAACCAGCCAAAAGACTTGGGTGTTTTAGACGACAAGTACCAATATTATTGCAGCACAAACAGTCATTAAAATATTTTTCGGACTTTACCACTAACCGTTATATTTAGTCTAACCTATTATGCAAAGTTCAGAAGTACTTAATTCTTTTTAGGCAGTGTCACCAGTAACATGAACAACAATCTTTTTACTACTCGGACATTACGAAGTAGCAACCTACCAAGAGTAAATTTACTTTTAAGTTTCTCATGCCTTCACGTCCCTTTCATCTCCAGCACCATTCCAAACCAGCACTTAAGACCAACCCATTTCTTCCCTCTGTGTCCAATCACACCCTTCTCTAAATCCTCCATCTCAACTCCCCTTTCGCCCACCTCGCCCACGAGCTCGAACCCCCATCTCCTCGCCTCCTCTAAAACCTCGTTAATCTCATACACAAAGCTTTCTCCCCGAACCTTATTTCCCGTCTCCTCATCC
>Ga0247734_1002682_pt1 | contig 11311 bp, 17 predicted proteins | sample UWRJL103311B2_FD_180933 | JGI IMG/M metagenome (GOLD analysis project Ga0247734, IMG submission 180933) | Plant litter microbial communities from Arlington Agricultural Research Station in Wisconsin, United States - UWRJ-L103-311B-2 | ecosystem: Environmental > Terrestrial > Plant litter >... | reverse complement strand
GTACTGATGCGAACCAACAGATTCCCTAATACTACAGGTGCTTATGAGCTCGACCTCAGCCTCGTCGACGACTTCGACAATGCATACAGAGAGATGCATATCAAAACTGATGTCTTCTGTGCTGGATCGATCATCTTGCCGGATAAAGGAGGCAGACAGCTAAATGTCGGAGGATGGAGTGCAGGTAAGCTTCATGTCAGGTCTCGCGCGATTTCATCTGCTGATACTGCGAGATTAGACAGTTTGACAGGTGTTCGGTTGTATACTCCTGATGGTTCTCCAGGTAACCCCTCTGTCAATGACTGGGAGGAAGACTTTACTGTCCTTGCCTTACAGGTGCTCGGAATTCCCATCACTGTGCGGGAAAATACTGACTAAACCTTTCTCAAATACTAGCGTCCTCGATGGTATCCTACTGCTGCTCTCTTGGCCAATGGCTCTGTACTTGTTGTTGGTGGAGAAATTGGCAGCAACGGCCTTCCCCAGCCGAATCTTGAGATTCTACCCCGGATTCCAGGAGGTGACACAGTCCTTGAGATGGATTGGCTGTTGCGAACAGATCCATGGAATCTCTACCCGTTCATTACTGTTCTACCAAGCGGACGAGTCTTTATCGGTGAGGACATCTAGCTCACGGCAGATGTATACCGTCTCATACTGTTCAAAAATAGCATACTTCAACGAGGCGTTAATTCTGGACGAAGTCACATTCGACACTATCGCTACCTTGCCCAACATTCCCGGCGCAGTGGACACAGACCGCGGTGGACGAACATACCCGTTGGAAGGCGCTTTCACACGTGAGGCATCGTTTTCTTCGGCCCAGTGTATAGGCTAAAGGTGTTTGTCAGTGTTCCCGCAATTTGCACCGTACACCGACCCCTTGCGTGTGTTGATATGTGGAGGATCGAGTGGACCAGGAGCCCCAGTTGTGTTGGACAATTGCGTGTCAATCGAACCGGAAGCAGAAGAACCAACTTGGACCCTCGAGCGCATGGTTCGTAATCCTTCTTCTGCTTTGGTTGTTGCTTATTTTCTCCTATTAGCCATCGAAGCGAGTCATGAGCTGCATGGCCGCCCTTCCTGACGGAACTATTCTCATTCTTAACGGTGCTCATGTTAGTATTCATAGTCCCGCTTTCACGTCTTCCGATATCTAACCTTATCGTAGGCTGGAGTTGCAGGCTTCGGTCTTGCCAGTGATCCTAATCTCAATGCAGTCCTTTACAATCCCTTTGCGCCCGTTGGTCAGCGGATGTCTATCTTGGGCTCGACCATTGTACCGAGGATGTATCACAGTGAAGCGACATTGCTTCCAGACGGAAGAGTACTTGTTTCAGGATCTGACCCCCAGACGCCTGGATTGGAAGAGGAGTTCAGAATCGAGGTAAAGCATGGTTTTTCTCTCATTGATGCCAGAAGAAACTTATGCAATCATTAGGTGTACGTTCCTCCGTATCTGACAGCAGGAAACACGCAACCCTCGTTTACACTCGCTGATACGGATTGGGAGTATGGGAGCACACATACAATCGAAAACCTCGAGATCACAGGTTCCATTGCCGATGTCAAGGTTTCTCTCATCTATGGTTCGTTCTACTCTCTAGTATACCTGTGGCGCGCCAACTAACATTGCCTTTTCAGCGACATCGAGCACTCATGGGAATACAATGGGAGCTAGAACCATTTTCCCCGCAGTGTCATGTAGTGGTACCAGTTGTTCAATCACTGCACCTCCTAACGCCAATATCTCTCCTCCTGGCTGGCATCAGCTCTTCGTTCTCGATGGCCCTACACCTTCTCATTCGCAATGGGTGAGAATTGGAGGTGATCCCGCAGAGCTAGGAAACTGGCCGGATCTTCCAGGATTCACGAGACCTGGAGTTTGAGTTTACGTTCTTTTTCAGTCTTTCGTTCTTTTCGTTCCTTTCTTTCCTTTCTTTCCTTTCTCTCTCATTCGTTCATTCCCTCTTTTCGTTTCTCGATGGGATCCTTGTTGTCGGGATTGTTAGGTTTGCAAATGGTATGGACTCTTCAGATATGTATTTCAATGTGAACCTTGTATTCCCTATTATCTATTCCAAATGCGAACATTTGAAATAATTTCAGTTGTTTGAGACTCAATGTAGATAGGAAATCATGAACCTTGGAGATGTTTAGTGTATTGTAGTCTGGGTCCTCTTTCTCGCACTACATGGACGCGTTTGAAGCACCTGTTGATTATTTACATATATTACACGATGAAATCTGCGGTCAGAGTTCTAGTTTAGCGACACTATTTGCAACGAAATCGATGGTGGAGAGCGTTGACGACACTGCAAGGCACTCGATCAGCTACATTGTGCATAATGGCATGCCATTAACTTACATGTCGATGCAGCCCGTTTCGAAGGCTTTGGATACAATGTCTGACTCGAGGTCTCATACGTCCATCCGTTTAGTTGAGCGGCTAGTCAGGAGTTAGTGTTACTGGAGGCCTACACATCATCTGGGGTCTCACCAGCGAGGATCTGTTCGCCTGGAAGCCCAGTGTACTTCTCGGCAAGAGAGAGGGGTAGTGACGAATATGCTTTCGCAATGAGAGCGAAAACTCGCAGTCTGAATGTGTCTAACCAAATACCTATCCTGAGCATATCTTTGGCAAACGCATGTGCAGGTTCATACCTAGGAAAACCGAGATCATGCCAGATGCAATGGTAGCCATTGTGGCATTCTCTGCGGATATTTCTTGCGTTTTGTCCAGGAACGATTTGGCGTAACTGTATACATTGGCGTGATTGCGAGATTCAGTGGCCTCAACCAAGGATGAAAGGAGCGCAATGGCTGGGTGGGACTGCAAGTTCAAAGGAAGACGTCTGATAGCGTATCGAGCTGGAGGTCTGCAGAGAAGTTAGACAGGTAAGACATGTAGTAGGTCAAATTGCCGCACAGCTCGTCCTCGATTAAGTATGCCAAGAGCAATGGGACTGCGATGGTTGTTTTGTCTGCGAAGGTTCGTGCCTGCAGAGAGTAAGAGAGTTAGACTCAATGAACACTTGAGATCCATGAAGCCCACCTGAATCTCTGCATCTTCAGCGATACGGATGACTTCCTGCCAGTTCTTGTCTGCCGAGGCTGCGACAATAGTTGGAATTATAGATTGTGTTATAAACTCAGATATAGTGCTGGACGCTGTGGAAGATGGAGGTTGAGCGCCATCGCCTGGAATCACACTATCCGTAGCTGAGGACCCGACAGGAGCAGTTGCAGCGGGTTCCGTCGATGCAGGTTCAGCGGGTGCGTGGATTGCGTCTGTTTCTGGTGCAGTAGGTGGCGCAGATCCAATGGTATCTTTAGACGCAGCAGCGGCAGCAGCAGCTTCTAAAGCAGCTTCTCGAGCCTCATCTGCAATTTCCACAGCGCTTGTAGGTGGTGGCGTAGGTGGTCCTGCAGCAGACATGATGATGGTGAATGGCAGGTGTGACTATCACCCACACTACCACCAGCACTGCACATGGACGACGAGATTGAGTCTGTCTTGTACATTATTCGCGAGATCAATGGTAATATTGCTGTTTACGTCTCCTTCAGCTATATCATACTAACTGTTTCCCTCGCAGTGCATAAGATCCCACCTTTGAAGACCAACGAAGGCCATCGCGCCGCGGAATGGGGAGATCTTGCCAAACCACTCTGGAAAGGCCGCATGAGAATTATAGAGAAGTCTAGCGGCGTCTCAATCTTGTTTGAGGACCCTACTACTGGTATGTTTCCTTGTCCAGACATGCGTGAGGCCTTGGCTGAATCAATCAAGCATAGGAGAACGTATGCCTTTCCAATGATGATTTTTGTCGGCACCTTACATTACTTCGCAGTATTCGCACAGGCTGTTTACGATCCCTTGAAACCTAGCGTAGATGCCGTCCTTGATTCTTCCCGCTATTTTTCTGTTCGAATCGAAGACAATGGACGAAAGGCATACATCGGAATCGGGTTTGCTGAAAGGACTGATAGCTTTGATTTCAGTGAGCTGTGATTACCCTCGTCCCATTGGGCTACATGGCTGATTGTCTTCGGTGCCAGATGTCGCATTACAGGATTACACGAAGCAAGTGTTACCTCGCTGCAGAAAGACAAACTGCTAACACGTCTGATTGCACAGGAGATACAAGGCAATCTTAAACCCACCAACTGCCGACGATGATTCGGAGGAGAGCACTCCCAAAGCTCCCAGCGGACCGAAGAAAGACTACAGCCTCAAAGAGGGGCAGACATTCAGCATCGCAATTCCTGGCAGAAAGACAGGGTCCACTACTAGCTCTTCCACTAGTCTTCTGTCTGACACGTCTTCCCTGTCTTCTACCTCAAGTGGAGGTGGCGCATTTCCTCTTCTCCCACCTCCACCAAGCTCCAAGAAAAGCTGAAGGGGCTCTCTGACGTGAGAAGTCGGTATACCCGAGGATTTTGAAGTCGCTGGGGCTAAAAGTACTACAGACTGTCGTAGATTGACCACAATTGACAAGTCTGCCAGGAAATATGCTGGAAAGCCGGCAACACTTCGGGTTGTCGATCTCTTGATTCTTCTTTGCATTCGTCGTGCCATTGTTCTTCCACCTGACGACTATGACGGATGAACACGCTAACCAAGCGACTTGAGCCTGTTGAAGTTTTTCCGCAAGGCTAGTAAACTGCTTACTTGGCAACACTGCTCATCATAGGTCGCGGCACCTTTGAGCAGTTCCGAAAATGCACCGTTGGTCGGGGGCATTGCGAGCGCACTTTTTATGACGGTCATTGGGCTCTTTGGGTGAGAAAGATCTGTCTCTCTTCTGCCTTGTGATTATTTTTCTGCCTTTGGTGCCACACACACGTATCCGATATAATACCGTCGACCGTCGGTGGAATACCGGATGCTACTTTTCAGGGAAGGCAACGCCATGACTAGCCTCTATTTCCATGACACGGAGGGTATAAGTAGGACGTTGTCTCGATACTTTGACGACAGCTTATCCCGCCATCGTCTTCGCAATGAAGTTCACCTCGACTGGACTCGCCACTCTCGCAGCACTCTTGCCTGTTGTTCTGGCTAGGTATGTACAGTACATATATCTGCCATTCATATACTGATATGACATTCGCAGCCCCTTGAAGCGTGCTACAGACATCAATCCTTTCGAAGGTTACAAGGTACCTTTCAATATCAATACTGCTTCTAGTTGTGACTCTCCTCCTTACTCTCGCTTCATAGGCATACGTCAGCCCGTTCTATGCCGCTGAAGTGACTGCTGCCGTCGAGAACATTACCGACCCAGATCTTGCCGCTTCTGCTGCGAAGGTCGCAACGATCCCAACCTTCATCTGGTTCGATATCATCGCCAAGGTCCCTGACCTTGGAACTTATTTGGCCGATGCGCAAGGTTTGGGCCTCCAATTTTTTGACAAGGTTCTCGACACTTATGATCACTGCAGCTCTCCAAGAGTCTGAGGGGACCCCATACTTAGTGCAAATCGTCGTCTATGATTTGCCCGACCGTGACTGTGCAGCTCTCTCCTCGAATGGAGAGTTCAGCATCGCCGACGATGGCTTGACCAAATATAAGAACTACGTCGATCAGATTGCCGAGCAGGTCGCTGCTTATCCTGACGTTCGTGTCGTTGCCGTTGTTGAGCCTGATTCGTTGGGCAACCTGGTCACCAACCTTAATGTGGCTAAGTGCAGTGGGGCTCAGTCCGCATACAAGGTTAGTATTGAAGTCTTCAAGAGTATTCTATATTCTAAATGTTACTTTGTAGGAGGGTATTACTTACGCAATGAAGACTCTCAGCGATGTCGGCGTCTTCCAGTACCTTGATGCCGGGCATGCTGGATGGCTCGGATGGCCAGCCAACTTGCAGCCAGCTGCAACTCTTTTCAACGATCTGTACACAGCCGCTGGATCCCCTGAGTTTGTCCGTGGTCTTGCCACTGACGTTTCTAACTACAATGCTCTTGCGTAAGCCATTCTACATTGCCTTGCCGATTTGATGGGCATGCTAACATTACCTGTAACAGTGCTGAGACCCCTGACCCAGCCACCGAGGGCAACGCCAACTACGACGAGATTCACTACATAGAGGCATTGGGCCCTCTGTTAGACCCTTTCCCCGCTCACTTCATCGTCGATCAAGGCCGATCTGGTGTTCAGAACCTACGTGATGCTTGGGGTGATTGGTGCAACATTGAAGGCGCTGGATTTGGAGAGCGTCCTACCACTGATACCTCTTCGTCATTCATTGACGCTATTGCCTGGATCAAGCCCGGAGGTGAAAGCGACGGTACCAGCAACTCCAGCTCGCCCAGATACGACTCGACTTGCTCTAAAGCGTGAGTTTTCCATTCTTATTACAATGATCTTCGTCATACTGATGATTGCACGAAGTGATTCCCACCAGCCCGCTCCTGAGGCAGGAACTTGGTTCCAGGCTTACTTTGAATCTCTGGTGGCTAATGCGTCCCCTGCACTTTAAAAAGCTTGTTGCAGTAGCTCAGTTGTACTTAAACTTGTGTATTTATTACAAGGATCCTCCATCTATGTATGAGTCTTAAAATGCTCTGAATACATTTCTGTAAATTGCTAGAATGAGCCGAGCACTCTGCTGAACAGCCTTAGGGTGAACATATCCGATCTCCAAAGCTGAGAGCAGAACATCGGCCGTCTTGCGTCGTCAGTCGGGACTGGTTTGTCAATATTATCACGTGTGTACCATGCCGAAAGCGGCAGATATGACATTTCCTGTATCTGATAACTCAGTTTCGGCCGTTCCTTCCTCTCAACCACCATGTTGTCCAGGTTATCCAACAATGCTGTTCGACAGTCAGCTGGAACTGCCAGAGTAGCTCGCGCTGCTATTGCATCTGGCAGCAGGCGAGGTCTTGTCAACCCTTCTGGTGCAGACAGGGCAAGTGTCATGGACATACCAGCAACTTACAAAGACGACAATGTTTTCACACCGAGATCAGGTTTGTCTCAAGGAGCAGCTTTACAATAAGGGAATGTTGACTGACCATAGCCTCGCTGCCTTTTTGCAGATATGCTCGGCTTCAAGCTTGATGTACCACGAAGAGAGGGTTCGCTTGATGAGAAAGCGCGACCTGTTTATTTGGATTTGCAGGTGCGTTGTAATGGAGTGCAGTTTCAGAGCGTTTTTTTGAACGTTTATAGGCCACTACCCCGGTCGACCCCCGAGTGCTGGACGCTATGCTCCCGTATCTTACCGATCAATTTGGTAACCCACACAGTAGGACTCACGCCTACGGATGGGAGGCAGAGAAAGCAGTAGAGGATGCGAGACAGGTGCGCTATTTTCTCTGGTTATCGATGTAACCAACTTAACGAGATATTCGCAGCACATAGCGGATCTCATTGGAGCAGACGCCAAAGACATCATTTTCACGTCTGGAGCGACAGAGTCCAACAATATGTCTATCAAAGGCGTTGCCCGCTTTTACAAAGACAAGAAGAAACACATCATTACCACTCAGACCGTGCGTATCCCTGGTTATATCCTCCTTTTCAGGGCGTTTCCTTATAACATGCTTCAGGAGCACAAGTGTGTGCTTGACTCGTGTCGAAAACTCTCCGAGGAGGGTTTCGAAGTGACCTATCTTCCAGTGCAATCCAACGGAGTCGTTTCTTTGGAAACTCTTGAGGCAGCTATTCGACCAGATACCTCACTCGTTAGCATTATGGCAGTGAACAACGAGACCGGAGTAATACAGCCTATCAAGGAAATTGGCGAACTTCTACGCAAGCACCGAGGCGTCTACTTCCACACCGATGCAGCGCAAGCGATTGGAAAAATACCGCTGAATGTGAATGACATGAACATTGATCTCATGTCAATCTCTGGACACAAGATTTATGGACCAAAGGGTGTTGGAGCTTGCTACGTGCGAAGGAGACCCCGTGTCCGCCTCGAGCCTATCCTGAATGGTGGTGGACAAGAGCGTGGGTTGAGGAGTGGCACTTTGCCTGCCTCTCTGGCCGTGGGCATTGGAGAGGCTGCGAGGATTGCAAAGCATGAAATGGCCGTGAGTATAAGCCCTCCGTTTCTCTCTTTGGGTGATGGATATACTGCGATTCGCCTATAATGGCGCGAGCCGAGTGATGCATGGCCTATTAAGCTTGCTCGATTCGGCCGTGATATACGTGCAGGGGTACTGACCTGCTCTGTGTCATCGGAACTTGTCGAAGCGCTATACTGACCACATTTCATTCTCAGAGGGACCACGCACATGTTAAGAAACTTGCTCAGCGTCTTATCGACGGCATCAATGCAGAAGTCGAGGCAGTAGTTCGGAACGGTGATGTCAATGGGTATCCAGGTTGCGTGAACCTGAGCTTCTCTTATGTTGAAGGAGAGAGCTTGCTAATGGCCCTGAAGGTCAGCAAACAGTTGATTGTCTCGAGACATTGGCTGATGTCAAGATTTAGGATGTTGCCCTGTCATCCGGAAGTGCATGCACATCTGCGTCCTTAGAGCCTTCGTACGTGCTCCGTGCGTTAGGTGCTGCAGAGGACATGGCACATTCCTCTCTTCGATTTGGTATGGGTCGATTCACAACCGAGGCTGAAGTCGATTATGTTGTCCAGCGCATCGTCAGCGTAGTGCAGCGACTGCGGGACCTAAGGTAAGGAGCTTACCTGTCCGATAGCTTTTGAAGTGCTGACATGTCTTGCAGTCCTCTGTGGGAAATGGTGCAGGAAGGAATTGATATTAGCACCATTGACTGGTCTCAGGCGCAGCATTAATTATTTCTTGCTCTCTCCCTTCCATATATAATTCACGTGCTACCTATCTACCTACTTTATCTGTTAGTATGCCTTCCCACCAGCTATGAAAACATTTGGAAGGATTGGAAATTCAGTTGCTATAAAGTTCAGCGCACGGTCCAGCAGGCAGCGGAGTCTTAACATGACATCAATGCGGAGTGTGAAGTGGAATCGTAAGCCAACTGCACCTTGCTTGCTTCCAACCACCACCAACCAACCGAAATACAGATAATATCACAATGGCCCGTCGTCTTTACCTTGGTCGTGCGTTTGCAGCTGCCTGTATCAGCAACCACCTTTGTTTGACTCTTTCACCACAGGCTTGCCCCCAGATGCACGCTCCGAAGACGTGACCAAGTTTTTCGACGGTTACGGACATATCGTAGATTGTCGCGTAATGACTGGTAAGAGAAGAGGCCCTGACGGTGCTGGCGACAGCGCAAGCTCACCACCGAGTGAAGGCTTCGGTTTCGTCGAGTTTGAGTCTTCGAAAGTATGCGAAGTCGTGATCTCAGGTGGAGCGGGAAATTTACGAATGCATTAAACAGGAAGCCGAGGATGCTCTGCAAACCTTCAATGGCAAGCCTTTCATGGGCGCCAAGTACGTGAGGCTCAATATAATCATCGCTCTCCGCTTAATGTTGTACTGCAGCATCGTTATCGAATTTGCAAAAGAAAGTCGTCCCCGTCGGGAGCCATATGAGGAACGAAGCTTCGGGTATTTTTTAGGTCGACTTTGGTTCTGTTCCGAGGGGCTCACCACAAGTCCAGATCTGCCCGCTCTCGCAGGCCTCCTGGCATCCGTATTCTCGTGGCAGGCATTTCCCGCGACACCAGTTGGCAGGTACGAACTTAAAACTTTCTCATGGTCCTTCGCACAGGTGGTCCGGCGGCCCATCTCAGGATTCGCAATTCTCGTGTTCCAAGTCGGCGTTTGCTCGTTTTTATTTTCTTATGGCCTCCCGTGCATTTGATGGCCGTTCGCGAAATTTCTCTCGTCCTTCTCCGGGTTGTTCTATGGATTGGCGCCTAACGACTCGCATTCAAATTCTTAGGACTTGAAGGATTTCGGACGTGATGCTGGAAGTGTCTCATTCTCTGATATCGATAGAGATATTCCGAACCAAGGGTGGGCTTGCATTTACCACTGCCATTATAACTCTGTTTAACATTCCCCTTTCAAAGTATTCTGGAATATCTCAGTCGTGAAGATGCTGAACGTGCAGTCCGGGAGTTGGACGGCCGTGAGCTTCGTGGTAAAGTTGTACGTGTGAACTTAGACGACTCGGTAAGTTGTGCAACTGTTATTTTGTAGGTAGGCCTATGGTGTTCTGATGCCTTCAGGTTCAGCGCACTGGTCCTGATAATTATCGTCGCGAAGAGCGTCGTGACGACCGTGGTGGTGGATATCGCGGTGACGACCGACACGACAGGTATGATAGAGGAGGAGACAGGTCTCATCGCCGTGAACGCTCTAGGTCTCCTGCCCCTCGTCGTGATTATGAAGATCGCCGCTACAGGTCTCCGCCCCCGGCTAGGAGGGATTATGATGATAGAAGACCTGCAGGGTACGATGACCATTACTCCCGGGGTGGTTATGATGACCGCAGATATCCTGACAACGATTATGACCGTCGCAGGGATGACCCACGACGCGGAGAAGACAAAAGGCGCGAACCTCGGTATGATGACAGAGCACCAAGGGCGCCACCAAGTGGAGAAGGGAGCTGGACTCGTTGAGTGATAGCCGGAGCAGTCGAAGGTACCAATTGACGTGGGACAGGATGAAGAAATGGACGACATGGATCCACTAGCGTAGGCTTTCACATTCTTGGAGTGCTCCTGGCCCCGCCGAACTTTCGTATACGTGGCCCGTCTTGTACAATTTGCTTGCTGCCGAGATAACTGGATGTCATGATAATGGGACGTTTACCAAAGCTAGAAGACCATCTGTCCTAAATTTACTGGCCGAGTTTGAAGATGTCCTGTAGGTTCCAATAATAATGACACTACGTTATAGTGGAAGAATATGAAAGAAGAGCTGAGAATGATTTTCAATGCCGATCCAGTCCAAGTCTCGCTTATCCCAGTCATCGCCCAATTCCTCCAAAGACCCGTTCCCCATCACAAGCCACAGCCTCATGTTGGTTTTCGCGGGAATACACTTCATTGCTTTGCAGAGCTTCATGCGAAATACACGTAAGGTCATACTTGGGAGAGCTTGCATCGATATCGTCGGTTCCTTGTCTTGTATCGGCGATGTTGGAGTGGTATTGTCGACTTGTTGAAACAGTTTCAGCTCTGGCATTGTCAGATTTGAGCTTAGTTATCAAGCCGAGAGTGAGTAAAAGACAACAGGATAACATACCGATTAGGCGAGCACCGAGTTTGTCTGAATTGGCGTTTTGGCGTTTCAGCCTACCACCATCTTCAGGCGATCCGTGTTCTATAGGGCAGGGGGATTGGCATGGAATACTACTTCCTGATGGATGCTGTAACGTACTAAGACAAAGGGCATC
>Ga0247734_1002680_pt1 | contig 11312 bp, 9 predicted proteins | sample UWRJL103311B2_FD_180933 | JGI IMG/M metagenome (GOLD analysis project Ga0247734, IMG submission 180933) | Plant litter microbial communities from Arlington Agricultural Research Station in Wisconsin, United States - UWRJ-L103-311B-2 | ecosystem: Environmental > Terrestrial > Plant litter >... | reverse complement strand
ATTATTAGTATCATCTTTTTATATTCACTGGAACAATATTTATATTAATCTTATTGTTATCCTTAAAATGTTACATGGAAAGAATTTAATTCTTTTCAAGACTTTTAAGTTTACGTAATCACAACTATTTATTGCTTTTTTTTTGTCTTAGCTTTTTTAATGCTTTAGGGATGCCACCATTCCCTGGTTTTTTTACCAAATATATATTTTTTATGCTTTATTAATGAAGGACATTTTATATGACTTTATTTTTAATTCTTGCTTCGTTTTACCTGCATTTTATTATTTAAGATTTGTTATTTAATTTTATTTTTACCACAAATACGCCTACATATTTTATCCCATAACTAAAACAATTGCTTATTTAATTAGTAGTTGTTGTTGTTTTCTTTTAATATATGTTTTAACACCATTATATTTTAAGTAATAATTAAAAAATTAACCTTTAATTTCATAATTAAATCATTTTTAATTATATAATTTTAATGTATAAATAAAAAAAATATAATATATATTTTATAAGTTATTATTTTATTATGTTTTAAATTTGTAAAAACAAATGACAACCTTTATCGTAAGTTTTTAATTATAATTGCCGCTTTATGTATTATAATTAAAAACAATATTTTATTGTTTTTTATAGCATAGAGTTAATAATTTTAGCAATCAATTTAAACTTTATCTTTTTTGGGTTACATTAGATGATGCTTTTGGCATTAATATTTCTTAATATTATTAACAATTGCTGCTATTGATACAGCAATAGGCTTTCATTATTAATAAAATATTTTCGTTATACAATGTCAAATGATGTGAAAATATCATCATTACAATTATCTAAAGGATAATAAAAAAAAAAATATTTTATTATTAAATAGAGGCCACAAACTGTTAGTTGTATTAATAAATACCAATTTTTATATGTTTCTGATAAATATATATTTATATTTAAATTGGTACAGAATGATTATTTGTAAAACATTATTTCGTATTTTTGTTAACATTATGATTCAAACTGCAATCATAATACCTATTTTAGAATCTTTAATTGAATTACAAATTAGTTATTTGACATATTATCGTGACACTTGTAAAAATAACTTTTTTTTCTCGTTACATTTATTTAGACACCAAAATAATTTAAAAAATATATTTAAGATAAAATTTTTAATAACTGTGATATCAACAATTATTTTCTTTATCGCGCATTTTGCCATAAATGCATTAATATTTTGTATAAAACAAATGTTTATTTTTACAGATTTTATAAGAGCTATACATTATTTTATAAGTAATGTTTGTGAAAATATTTTTAATTTTTCAAATAAATATGTAACTCAATTTAAAAAAGATGGTACTTTTTTAGATTTATCAATTTATTATACAATAAAATTATATTATGCATTACGTACTTTATATAGTGTCGGATTTGATCTTTTTTTTAAAGGTGCACTTTTTTGGGTTTATAAACGAATTGAACCTAGTTTATTGGCGATTGCTGAATATTACTATAAAAGAACAATAAAAGGTCATTTTTTACATTTTAAAGTTTAATTGTTCGTGGTTGTTTTCAACTAATCATAAAGATATGGTACTTTATATTTATTATTTAGTATGGTGCAGGATTTGTGGTACTATTTTATCTGTTTAATTCGGCTTAATTAGCTGTTCCTGGTGATCTTTTATTTAACGGTAATATCAATTATACAATGTAATCGTTACTGCACACGCATTTTTAATGATATTTTTCTTGTTATGCTGCATTAATCGGTGGATTGGTAATTGGTTTGTACCTTAATGATTGGTGCACCTGATATGGCATTTCTCGTTTAAATAATATTAGTTTCTGGTTATTACACCATCATTAATGTTATTAGTGTTATCATCATTTGTTGAAGTGGTGCTGGTACGGTTGGACTGTATATCCTCTTCATCCTCTATAGCAAGTCATCAGGTGCTTCTGTTGATTTGCTATATTTAGTTTACATTTAGCAGGTATCTTCCTTATTAGGTGCAATAATTTTATTTGTACAATAATAAATATGAGAACACCAATTTAACATTTCATAGATTATCATTATTTGTTTGGGCAGTATTAAACAGCTGTTTTACTATTATTATACTTCCAGTATTAGCGGAGCAATTACTATGTTATTAACAGATCGATTTAAATACAACATTTTTTGATCCTAGTGGAGGAGGCGATCCTATTTATATCAACATCTTTCTGGTTCTTTGGACATCAGAAGCTTATATTTAATTATACCGGTTTTGGTATAGTAGTGTGATTATAACAATACTATGCAAAAACAAATATTTGGGTATTAGGAATGGTTTATGCAATGTATCAACTGGTGTATTAGGTTTTATGTATGGGCACATCATATGTATACAGTGGTATGGATGTTGATACCGTGCATATTTTACAGCAGCACAATGATTATTGCTGTCCAACAGGAATTAAAATTTTTAGTGGTTAGCAACATTATGGGGTGGTTATATAAGAATAGAACACCAATTTTATTCGTATAGGTTTTATAATACTATTTACAATAGGGGTCTTACAGGAATTGTCTTGCAAATAGTGGTTTAGATATGCTTTACATGATACTTATTATGTTGTTGGACATTTTCATTAGTTTTATCAATGGGAGCAATATTTGCATTATTCTCAGGGTATTATTCTGGTTTTCATTTTTTAAAAAACTAAATATACATACCATCCTGGATTAAGCTTTAGACCTATTTTTGGTAATCAACATGAAGGTTTCCGTCGTTTTAAAAATAAGATTCAAATAAGAGAACCTTATTATTATTATCAAAAGTACATTATAAAGAAATTTTGGTGTAGCACATTTTTGGGCAACCTTTTTGGTGTTAATTAACATTTTTTCCGATGCATTTTTAGGTTTATCAGCTATGCTAGACGTATTCCTGATTTTCCTGATAGTTATAGCTTTTGGAATAGTTTAAGTTCTTTTGGTAGTTTTATTACTTTTTTTGCTATAATCTTTTTATTATCAGCAATTATAAATATAAAAAAAACCACAAAAAGAAATTTAATTTTATGGTTATATAGTGCATTAGTTATCTTTTTTTTTGGTTTCAATATCATTATTGGTTTAATTGCTATTCTATTTTATAAGATGGCTAAAAACTTATATAAAAATCCAAAAAAAACATTAAAACGATATAAAAAAAACTGGCATGAATTTGCTGCAGTCATTGCAGATATTTTTGTTGCTGGATTACCATTAAATGAACAATTAGAAATACATATACCAGCTAAAGAAAAATTAACTTTAGCTTATTATGCAATGAAGAAAAAATATTTGAATAAAAAATAATTATTATGTTTTTTAAATTTTACGTAATAATATTATATTTTTAATAGTTATAAAAAAATTTACGTTTGCTATTGCTGTAATATACTTTAAACATATGTTTATGTTTTTTGTTATTTTAAAGAGTTTGTTTTATAAATGGTTTACACGTTTTATGTATAATATTTTTAAAATCATTATTAAAATATATGATTTTAATAGAACAATTTCTAAAATGTTATATATAATAGACAATTATAGTACGTTGTTAATATACAATTTTTTTGGTGTTGTTTTTTTAATTTATATGTTTTATAATCGTTTATTTATAGACAGATTGCCAAAAAATTTACATGAAATTCATTTATTTTATACGATGATTGGTATAATTATTCTTTTTTTACATATTTTTTTACTTTATAAAAATACAAAAAAATTGTTTGAAACAGATGAGTTTACAGAAACATCTCAGAATAAATTTTATAAACATATAAAGCATATAAAAATTTATTTTAGATATTATAAAATAAAATATATACACAAAGAAGATATACAAATTATAAAAAAAATAATAGAATGCTTAAATTTACCAAAAAGAATAGAAGATGCCTATATTGGCTTTTTAGGTTTAATAAATGAATCGGCTAAATTTAGAGATTATTATTATATATTTATTTCAAGAATTCTTCTAAAGAGTAAATATAGAAAAATTAGTTATTATATAATTTTTATTTTTCCAAGAATTCTCGTTACTTTAGTATTTTTTTTTGAAATAATATATTTTAAAGAAATAAACTATTTTTATAAAATATTATGGGTATTATTAATACCTCTAATAGGTAAAATTATAAGGTTTTCTGTAAAAATTTTATCAGTTATATATATAAATAAACTATTTAAAATAGTAACATATGAAATACTTGAATTAAACAATGAAGAATTAAAAAATACTAGCACATGTAAATATTATTATTGTTCAGAAGAACAGATAACATATAAATATTATTGGGTTTCTCCAGATTGTGTAGACTATTTTGAAGAAGAAGATTTAACAGAAATATTTACGGAGGAGTTTAATTGCAGAACAATGTATAATTTTTCAAAATTTTTTTATAACGTGGAAAATACAAAAACTAATATAATAATAAATATGATAATATCTTTTTTATTAATAATAAGTTGGATATATATAATAATAAAAATGTTTAAACTAATATTTTAAAAAATGTATGCAAAAGCTGTAAAAAACAAAAAAACTAATGAAAGATTTGTTTAAACAAACAATAAAAACCTTTTCTAATTCTAGAAATTATTGTATTAGTTTTTTAAAACCAAAAGGTAAACCATTTACAACAAAAATGGACCTTTATTTAAAAAGAAATAAAAACCATCAAATATTATGCGGTAGCAATTTAGAAGATGCAGAAGAAATGCGTAATATTGCATCAAAAACTCAAATATTACCATTGAGTTTAAAAGAAGCTGATTTTACAGACCCTACAGTCTGGTTGGTTCAATCAAATAAAACACATCACCCTGTTAAAGAAAATGATGCTCATAATTTTAAGAGTTCTTATGGAAAAAACAATGATTTTATTGTTACACAACAAAATATAACGGTTTTTAAAGAAAATCAAGATGTTATTAGAAAAACAACAACATTAAATAATATTGAAATGATAAAAAAAGCAGAAAATGCACATCAACAAAAATTAAAAAATAATTTAGAACAACATAATTTAAATATTAATCTAAACATAAATAAATTGCCGAAAAAAAATAATGGCAAAAATGGCTTTGGAAAAGATAACTGGGAAAAAAGTAATAATGCAAAAAAATTAGAAAATAAAAATACTTCTGTAGAAGACTAATTAACATTAATTTAATAAAAACAATGTTTAAAAAAAACAATAAATTATGGATATTTCAATATTAGTTTTATATTGCAGCAATAATAAGTTTTGGTATAAGCATAGCGATAATTATTTACATTTTGGGGTTTCCGTACAAAATAGATTTAGAAAAAACATCAATATATGAATGTGGCTTTACACTTATGCGCAACCAAGATCATCATTCGATATTAAATTTTATTAGTATCATTATTATTTATTGTTTTGATGTTGAAATTTATTTTTATGTCCCTTACATTAAATATTCAACAATAACAATAATGGAAACAAATTTAGTGTTATTATTTATTTATTTATATTCTTAGGCCTTATTATGAAATAAAAATGAAAGTGATAGATTTCTAAAAAAATTATTATAATATGAATAACATAATTTAATTAAATTAAAAAAAAAAACAGAATACCAACGTGACTTTTATAAAATCGTTAAAAAACAAATTAAAAATTATAACGAATTTAATAAGCGCGGGAGATTAAAATCATATAAACTTCCATTAGTAGTAAAAAAAAAGAATATAAAATAAAAATAAAAGCAAAAGACAGTATAAAAAGCTTAAAGTAAAACGTAAATCATATTACATTTTAAAACTATGCAGATAAATATGCATATTTAATACCAAGCGACTGAAAGCTTTAAAGAATATTTACAAGAAATCCAGATGTTTTATGTGCACATATTGATATAAAATTAAGACGTGCAAATACATTTTTGCTTTAAGAAAAGGCAAAGAAAAGTTTTTTATGGCTATCGACAGGTGCTTGAAATTTAAGGGTAAAAAACAAGGAAAACCGTATGCAAAAGAAGCTTAGGTAAATTTTTTGCAAAAAAATAATAAAAGGAAATTACATTTAGTTGATATTCATTATGTATCTAAAGTAGGACGACTATCGTTTTATATAAAAGGATTTATAGACAAAAATTAGTAATTCGTACAATAGGGGTAAGAAAAATACACTCATGGCAGTATACGTGTAAGAAAAGAAAAAGAAAAAAGAAAAAATTTAGTTGGAAACGTATAAAATTAAAACAAATAGGTTATTTAAGAAAAAGAAGAAAAAAATTCTTAAAAAAAAGTAACAGAAAAAAATTATTGAAAAAAATGGTGCAATATATGATAAAAAATAAAAAAGTAAAATATTAATTTTAATAATAAAAAAATTTATATGTTTTATTAAATTTATTAATATGTTAGCAATATTTTTTATATTATAGGAAAAAAAATATATAATATGCTTTATTTTTCTCATAATAATATTTTTTGTTAGTTTAACTTACTAGCAAAAATACATCCAGAAATGTGTTTTTTATAACAGGTAAATAGAAAGTTTATCTATTTAAATACACAAATAATGAATCCTGGGACTATGGATGGACTTTCTATCTTATTTATTATATTAACTACTTTTAATAATTTTTTGTGTTTATCTTCAACAGCAATCAATATAGGAAAAGATTATTTTTTATTTATTATTTATAACGGAATTTGCAGTTATTAATGCCTTTTCTGTTGTAGATATTTTTTATAACTTTTATGTATATTTTGAAATGTCTTAATACCAATGTTTCTTATATTGGTATTTATGGATCACGTAACAAAAAATAACAGCAGCTATCAATTTTTCTTATATATTTAATTGGTTCGTTAGTGATGTTATTATTATTATAACAATTTACTTTTAGTGGATCAACAAATATTTTTATCATAAAAACTATGAATTTACACCAATATTGAAAAAGCATTTTGGTTAGATTTTTTATAGCTTTTGCGTAAAAGTACCAATGTCCCATTTCATTTATGGTTACCAAAAGCACACGTTGAGCTCCTACAGCAGGTAGTGTACTTTAGCTGGTGTATTATTAAAATTAGGCACATATGGTTTTGTACGTTTCTTTATTTTTATTTCCATTGCTACATTATATTTTAAACCTTTATAATTGCATTAGCACTTATTGGTATGATATTCTTCTTTTACCATTTAAGACAAATGATTTAAAACGTATTATTGCATATTCATCTGTTCACATATGAATTATGTTATTCTTGGTGTTTCGGTGGAATGATATCGCATTAGCAGGTGCACTTTATTAATGATAGCACATGGTTTAGTTTCGCCGGATTATTTTTATGTGTTGGTTATTTTATGATCGATATAAATCACGTAATTTATATTATTATAGGTCTTGTAAGCATTATGCATTATTTACAATAGTTTTTTTTATCTAATTTTAGCCAATATAGGGTTTCCACCTACACAATTTTATTTCTGAATTATTAGTTTGTGTGGTATTATTAATTATACTTTTTTAGCTACTTTTTTAAGTGGTATAAATCTTTTTATATATGGTAGTGTACTTGGTTTTGGGTCTTTACACGTATTTTTTTGGTAATTTTGCTAAGCTAATGGAATATATATATACGATATTATTATGATTTAACTTTACGTGAATTTTGCTCTCTTTATCCTTATAGGTCTAACAATTATTCTGGAATTAATCCTAATATTTTCTAAAATATCTTTATATTGTATGGTTTTGGACTATATAATTTAATTTTAAAAAATTAAATAACGTAAGCAATGCTGTAATAAAAACAAAAAAACAAAATATGTCCTATACAATTAACGATAACTTAGATGCAAGTTTTTTGAAAAATTTAAGAGAAAAACAACAAGGTTTACCTTGGAAAATTGATGTATCAAATAATTTGGAATTATATAAAAATATATCCTTTGATGACTTTTTAAAATTAAAAAAAAATGAATTATTTTCATTAAATGAATGTTATTTTAATGAAGATGATTTAGAGAAAATTTTTTTAAATGCTCCTTTTTATATTAAAATAAACAACAAAAATAGTTTTTTTCATACAATTATTTTTCATCTAATATTATTAAACACTATTAATAAATATTTTACACTATTATTAAAAAAAGAGGAGGAACGGTTTATAACTCTTGGTGAAAAAACTTATAAATTAAAAACATTTATGAATCAGTTTCAAATACTTTTTGATTTAGGTAATAATTCGTTAAATCATTTATTAATTTTTAATTCTTTACTTATTTTACAAGAATTATTACCTAAACTTGATGAGAATAGCAAATACAATCTTATAATGGAATCGTTTATTCAAGATAAAGAAAATAGTCTTATAGCTTTCCCACCAAAAATACGTAAAAATTTAATTTGTAATATTCAAAGAAAGGTTTTTAATATAGCACTAAAGCATTATTGTTTTCCAAAAACTGTTGATGAAACATTAAATAATTTACAAATGACTACACAATATTTAGCTAGTTTCCAAAGTGCAAATCTTTTATATAACCATAATACATATATTTTTTTAAAAGAACAAACACATTTATTAAGTGAAAATATTTATTTTCTAAATAAGTTGTTTTTTTATAAAAAAACATTATTATTAAATTATAATCAACATTATTATAATTTAATAAGAAAAAACGCTTATTTTGTTCACTTAAAAATAAATTTATCCAAATCTTTTAATAGGGATCAATATAATAATCAATTAAAACAGCAGAAAAAAAGCTTTTTAGACAACAAAAAAAACATTAAAGAAAAAAAAAATTAAGATTATATAAAAAACTAAAAATTAATTATTTTATAAAAAACATTTTTTATTAAAAAATGAATAATTAATGTTATATTTTATAATTAAATAATATTAAAAATCTTGTAATAATATTACTATTTTAATAAGTGTAGCATATGCGACCCTTTTTGAAAGAAAAGTAATGGCAGCAAACAACGTCGTAGAGGGCCATCAGTTGTTGGAATATTTGGGTTATTACAACCATTTGCCGATGGTTTAAAATTATTTGTAAAAGAAATTTTTACCAGCAAAAGCGATAAAGTATTATTTTTAATAGCCCCAGTTCTATTTTTAGCACGCATTATTAAATTGGTCAATAATGCATTACAATTAAATGCAGTAATGCAGATTTAGATTAGGTATATTATATATTTAGCAATTTCTCATTATCAGTATATGGTTTATTTTATCGGATGGGCATCAAACTCACAACATGCTTTTTAGGTGCATTGGTAGTGCAGCTCAAATGATTCTTATGAAATATTTTAACAATTTTAATCTTCCAGTAATATTTTTGCACAATCTTTAAATTAACAGAAATTGTTCTAGTCAACAAACTGTTGGTTTATAATCCCACATTTTCCTGCTTTTTAATGTTTTTTATTTCGCATTAGCAGAAACTCTCGTCCTCCATTTGATTACCTGAAGCGAAGCTGAATTAGTTAGTGGATACAATTTGAATATGCTAGTATGGGTTTTGCTTTTTCTTTTATTGCAGAATACTAACATTATTTTTATGTTTTTTTCTGTTCTATTTATTTTTAGGTGGTTGGTTACCCTTATTAAATCTTTCAATTTTCCTTTTTCCCATTAATTTGGTTACCTATAAAGTAATTTTCATTATTTTTGCCTTCATTTGGATACGCGCAGCTTTTCCAAGATTTCGATGATCAATTAATGATTTAACTTGGCGTATTTTCTTACCGTTATCATATCATTTTTTATGTTTGTTTTGGTATATCATTCATTATATTATAAATATTTATAATATAAAAAATAAAAAATAATATATATAATAAATGAAAAAACATCAAAAATTAGAAACTCTTTTAGGAAAAAATTCTCAGGATAATTTTTTTTTTAATATAGCAGAAACTACAATTATAAAAGTTAATTTATCTGCTGGTGATACAACCAAAATACCTTTATTAAGTTCAATATTAATGCAAAAAGGCTTAAATGCGGAAAACTTTTATAAAACATTTAATAGTGAAAGTATTCTTTTATGGCAAGAAAAGACACTTTTACCTACAATTATTTTTATAACGCCTTTAAAATCTTTTTTTCATGAAATTAAAAACCCAACATTATTTATGTCCTTAAATGATCTTTATAATTTTAAAACTATGAAAATAGCTTTATTATTTAAAAGAAATAAAAAAAAAGAAATTTGTTTAGCTTTTTTTTATACGGCGATCATTTATTCTTTATTATTAAATAAAACATATTTAAAACAAATAATCAAACAATTTATTGGTTCTTACCGTTCTTGGAATACCTTAGAAATTCCGGCAACTTTTAAAGCTTTTAAATTTAAAAAAAAGAAAAAATAATTAATATATATATAAATGTTTTAAATAATTATATTTATAATCCAAGTCATGCTGTTTTTTTAATAATCATACAAGTTTGTGTAGACAATAAACGAGTATAATAACAAATAATGTTATTTAAACTAAAAATTTTTATAAAAAACATAACAAATCGTAAGTTTTAAGTGTATGAGCAGTTGGAAAACACACAAAACATCAAAACCGAGAATCTTTTAAAAACTAAATTATTTTTATAAAATTTTATAAAATAATTCGTCTTAAAATGTTTAATTCTTTTTGGTCCTTTACTTTTTTTAAACCTTTTTAGAACTAGTTAATTTCGTAGTCCTAATATTTACAAGGAAAAGGTTTAAGAGTACGTATTATCAAAATACGTTAAACCTAGTAAAATATAAAAAAATTAAATAAAAAAAATTAAAAATGACCACGTTTTTACAATTACTATTTTCGGGGGTTCTAAATGTACTTCTTCTAGTACTAAAAATATTTCTTATACTTGTAATGATAATAATGTTAAGTTATTTACTATACGGATTAATCTTATTTTTTTATAGCTTGTTACTATTTTTTATTTACCTTATTATATTATTAACAAAAAAAATAGCAACGCACTTAAAGTTTTTTGTTTTTTATTTTACTATAAAAAGTTGTTATTATGTTTTTATAATATATTTAATTGTAACAGATAAAACATTTAGATTATCAAAAATAAATTATCTTATTACATTAATTGAGAAACATAAAGAATTTGCTTTTTTTATTTTTTTCAACTTTTTTAGTATAACTTGTTTAATAATATTATTTTGGTTACGTGTTATTTATGAAAGATCACCTAGAGATTTATCTATATTTTCATTACCATTAATATTTGTTAGTATAAATATGATAATAATATATTTATTTCATTTA
>Ga0247734_1002679_pt1 | contig 11316 bp, 9 predicted proteins | sample UWRJL103311B2_FD_180933 | JGI IMG/M metagenome (GOLD analysis project Ga0247734, IMG submission 180933) | Plant litter microbial communities from Arlington Agricultural Research Station in Wisconsin, United States - UWRJ-L103-311B-2 | ecosystem: Environmental > Terrestrial > Plant litter >... | reverse complement strand
AATCCGGCAAGCGGTCCAGAACCGATCTCAAAATTCCGTGGGACCAGTACCCATTGATGACCACACGTCCACAACCTACTCTATCAAAAACATGTTTCGCGTAGGTCCAAGAGGATGGCATGATAATATTCGCTTTGCGAAAATTGTGTGAGACGGCCGTAACTTCTGCTGTAACTATACCCAATACCTCGATATCTTGCTTCTCGACAGCGAGTTCACGGGCGAGACCACGACACCATGCCATGATAAATGCCTTGGTGCCTCCATATATGGCGAGATATGGCTGACCATAATCCGCCATCGAGCCTAATGCCATAATAAGACTTGGTTGGTTAACAATCAAGCGAGGGAGTAGAGCGCGGGTGAGTTGCGCAGGGAATATTGCGTTCAGTGCGATGTTGTCGGCAGTGTCTGACCATGTTGACTTGTCGAAGCTTGCGAAGCGTGTCTTCACCGATGATGGCATACCACCGACATTATTAATCAACACTGTCAAATTCAGATCCTTGACTTCCTCCACCAAACCTTCAATCTCTCGTTTCATTTCTGACTCCTCCGCCATAGCGTTTGCAATTAGAGTGCGGAAAGTTCGCTCGGGGAACTGCTTGCGCAAATCTGCAACAACAGCTTCGAGTTTTGCGGGGTTACGACCGTGAAGGAGCACATTAAAGCCGCGGCGAGCTGATTCTCGTGAGAGTGCACGACCAATACCATCGGAGGCTCCGGTTACGAGTGCCCACGCTGGCTTTCCGTCGGTTTGGTGTAGGTACCGACCGATTGATGATGGCCGAGCATAAATCCATATCCACCGAAGAACTCTGGATAAAAGAATACTGGTCCAAAACGCCCCGGCGCCAAAAAATAGCTTGACGCCCCAACTAACCTGCATTTTGGGTTGTGTCTCGGTGTTGACGTGAAATATGAAGTGATGAAAGATGAGATAAAGTTGTTCCTGTGGTAAGTAGGTGTACAGCACACAGAGTACAGTAGAATGAGAGCAATAAACCGAGGGGCAGGAAGTTTCCCAATATTTATCTTGAGATCCGGAGTGTAACCTTAACTATCCACTTTTCAATTGGTTCAACCCATTTTTGTTTACCTTCTATGCATGGAACGCGGGTGCGATTGTGGCTACGTCTTGCCACTTCGCATATTGTAAAAATCAATGCGACGATTAGGGCGGGAGGGAAATAATTAGGCAGAATGCCACCATGAGCATCTGCCACAAAAATAAGTCTGGAGGGACAACGAAACTTGATGGATAATAAACTACTCCGTACCTTAAGGAAAAACGGATCATGGCTAATGTGACATAACGTGACGCCAAGTTGCCACATGTGAGTGAGCTTCTCCCGGCACAACAATTATCCGACCACTTGCAAACTACTACTTCGTAGGTATCTAAAGAACTTACCGAGGTGACTAATATGTGGAAGGCTAACCACGTGATTATTGATATCCAAAGAAACATACAATCCTATAATTCTGTGGCCTCAGACACCAACACTAGACTAGCATTACAAACCTCTTCTCCTCTTCAGGCTAGTCTGAATACAAGTCCCAACTTCTTACATTGAGAAACCTCCCCACTCTCATGAAGTAGGGTCCCTGCTACATAACGAGTCGGACACCTAGTGATTAATCCTTTTACGCTCCCAGTACTATCGTTTTCTGTATTAGGCAACCAACGACTCTTCTAGGTTCCAGTTCTCATATTGAGATAAAAACGGCAGCACGTGGACTTTTTCGAATCTCTCAAATCTTTGTCAACATTACGCCAAGCTATCAGCTTCACAATGATTTACACTGTACTGTTCTGTACAACCTTCGAAAATTAAACCCAGATGCTCTAAAGACTGATGGCGAGTTTTGACTCAACTGAGAGGATTTGGCGACAATTTCGTGCGCCCAGGCGTGATACCTTATCTATTGGCAATCATATTTATAGACTGTCAGTGTAACTTGGTGGAAATGGGAAGACATGTAGATAACTCCGATCGTATATAGTAGACGTCCTGTCAGAAACTACAATACCAGATAAAGCTATTAGTTTTTCCAATATGTATTAAATAAAAGTGTGTTGGTTAAAATATGCCGGGCAATCAACTGTAAAAATACTTCACTTTGTGATCTGCCTTGAAAACGATACTACTAGTGACAGGTTTAACATGGTTTTAATATTTATCATGCCGAATTGCATATATACAGATAGAGTACGTAGAGATCCGAGATACAATGCTTCTGATACGCCGAATAAACACTATAAAGCAACCAACCGCCGCTGTAAATCCTAATACAGTTTCCCCAAATACCAGTTTGAGTATGTCGGAAGCTAGGAAGATCCGTAAATAGAAAGCTGACTCAAAGCAGCATCCCGTTCCCCTTATAGCTCGTTGGACTTTTTTGAACCTAAACAACCCTTCCTGAAACAACCCTTCCTGTGGAAAAATTACTTGATCGATACATTCTGCCCATCAAAGGTTTGGTTTGTCGGCAGCCTGCTTCGCCGCGAACGCTGCCAAAGCCTCCATTAAGGGTGGCGATAGCGCGTCATAACTTTCTAAACCTTCCGCTTTGAACTTTGCCTCGACTGCAGGAATGTCATCCGCATTGAAGCCCTGCTCAACAATCGACGACACAAAGCCGGCAAATTGAGGCTCTTGCCATCCCTTCTCTTGTGACAACTCCACGTGCACAAAATCCAAACCCTTGAATGCATGCTCTGTCTCGATGCGTCCGAACATGTGAACTCCACACTCTTTGCAGGCATTACGCTGAATAGTCGCGCTTTTATCCACGATGTGTAGTTTTTGGCCGTTGGAGGTGACAGAAACTTGATCCACGGGGATGACAGCGACAACGGAGAAGAGAGCTCCTTTGGGTTTCCAACACTTGGAACAGCCGCAAGCATGGTTGTGTAAGACATTCCCTCCAAGTGTTACTTCCACGGGGTTCGTCTTGCACAGGCAGTGCAACTTGCCACCTGAGAAGTTGGGGCTGCCTTTGGTGATGCCATTGTCGATGAGAGGATGTAGTTGAGGAGCCATAGTGTAGAGAGTTTGTTAAAATCTGTTTGAAATGACAATGGTCTTAGACGGGTTGTATGAGAATCAAAATAAATAATTTTATACGATTATATTAATGATAAGATATGAATCTGGCGTAAGGCTTTATATAGCAGACGGTTTTGTCCACTCATGATGGCATTGTCCTCCCACTCCACCTGTTCAAGCACTAAGCCTAACTCGGAGATAGTTCGGTGATGGCTCGGAAACTTTGGCTAAATATACGTTACTTTACTGGAAATAAAGTCCTCTTTTGAAAGTGCTAAATAGGAAGCTAAGAGTTGGGCAGGGGATCTTTTGCCCCATCGCGGTTGGCAGTCCTTGGTTTGTTGGAATGCCCCAGGTGAGTGAAGAGTGCTCAACCTAAAAAAAACGTGTCTCCAGGACTTCTTCATTGTCCTCACCCATACCAGTAACTAATCATAATTAATGAGAGATTCGACTTTCTATACGTGCTACCAGCAATAGGTTATGAGTTACTAGGGTGTGTCCAGTCATGTGACATGGCCACAAAAGCAAACAGGAGCTAACCACGCTGATAAACTAAGACTACACAGAAGAATCTCCTACCACGCTTTAGCGTATTAAAGGAGTAATGATTGAAGATTTGATTCTCTATTATGCTAGTGACCTTACCGAACTACAGATTTCAGCATAACAACATCCACCCAATCTTGACTGACACCTCAACACATTTCACAATCCTTAAATATTAAGATATTTGGAATACATCTCGTTTTAGTCAGAATTTAGCCGACTCCTTTTCAGGTACCATCAGCACACTATAACTTCAAATATCTCCATATATGACCTAATTCTGCTGAGATAACGGCAGTTTTCCTTGTATAATTGAAGTATAATTGAAGTATAAAGAGTTAAATTTCTATGACATAGTAAGTGGAACTGGATCGCAACAATCAAGATTAACATTAGTTTCCTGTTTTATGTAGAATGGAATCCCAGTAGTGTGGTAAGAATAAATGGGAAGCAAGTTTTCTTTTGTTGATTTTGTTGTGGCGGCCTGAAATATCAGGCATGGATAGTGGAAATATATATAGTCATGATACTCGACCGGAGTAGAAAAAAAGCACCTACACTTCGAATATTTTTGCCTACCTAATTGACGTGATATTGAAAATACGATGAATTCTTATATTATTGTTTAAGTGCAATGGGGAAGCACTATACTCCAGTTATTTCCATTACAGTAGCAACAAAGAGTCAGCTTTTTAATAGCTCATTATCTTAATTAGCGTCGGCAATGGAACGCAGGAGGCTTTCAAAGACATGCATATTCATACAACTGACTTTCTTCTTCGCTATTCATCACTCGGCGTAAGCGGAACAACTTACTAGCCGGGACTCAAAGATGTAAGCTATAATTTGGTATAGAGTTCCATGGGTATCAAAATGCAAAGGGTTACATGCAGAAAAACGAGGCTACATCACGTGTTACATCTTCCTAAGCGAGGGCATTTTGCATTACGTCTTTTCCGAACCTTTGCATCTCCATCCGATATTGTACATTCTGGGCATTCAATAAAATCAAGTCAGAGGGGCTGATTTTACCCCTCGCTTGCTGTTGCTATCTCAAACTTATAAGATAACAGCTATTGTACTGTTGAATCTACAAAGACATGGTTGAAGATCCAAATTCCTATGAAGTTGAGTATCTTTATATAGAAGTGAAATACATTTTGCCTGGTTTGATTACATGTGTTTCGTAAAATATTATGTGGCAGTAGCCCGGCATTCATGAGCAGAAGCCGATGCGGGTCAGCCCTACCAGGGACGTCTTACCCCATATCCTGCACTTGACTATATCATAAATATCTGGCCATCGGCAATTCCCTTACACTCCGATCTTGGAGGGTCAATTTTGCAAAGTCCTAGTATTAAATACATATCTATTACTACTGCGGATGACCGATGGGGATTATCTAAAACAACTCTAGCATGGATTAGGCTAATCGCTAATGAATGCTAGTTTTATAGAATGAGGTTTGCTGCACATAAGATCGAACGATTTCCGTCGGTTAGGATACCGTTGTTAATGTATGACACATTCTGAATTTGGTATTCCCGGGTTGTTACACAGCATGTAATACCTTTATGTCATATATTCTGTCTGGATTTGTGAATGCTTAGATTCTCGGTTACATAACCTGGTATTGACTTCCGCAATCTAGAGAAATATCTTGCCAATGAGTTTATGCAAAGAGTACTAAAACGTACTAGACTTTATGTTCCTTTCTTTGCCGTCGTCTCGTATGAAAATCTTCGATAAGTTAAAGAATCTCGTTAAAAAAGAGTTGAATTTAGCTTCATCAGAGTCCTTCCGCCGCCACCATGAATACTCGGCAACCAAAAGTTAATCATGGCCCTGGAGAAAAACCATTAACACTTGGCTCCAAGAAATTTCTCACCTCATCATGAACGACGATACCAATAAAAAGGTGCCGTGTAGCCATCAAAACCCTCGCCGAGGAAGCCTCATTATGCATCAACCCCTCAGCAAGGGAGAATCAGTTGACTTCTTTACGGTCAGTGCAGCCTAATGGCTTTTCTCATAGGCACACTTCTCAAGAAGGATTCTCGATGAGCAACGTTGAGCAAGTTCTTTGTGAAAGCCCCTCAACAGCTTGATTGATGAGACATCTCACTGGTCTTCTCTCAACGCACGGAAGTTCTCGCAGGGCGACATGAGATCAAGGAAATTTGCTATTAATTACCTTTTTGAGCTTGATCCATTGAAGTTCCTTGAAGCAACATCTGCGCCATAAGCATATGTCGACACTCGGGCTCAAGGGTGTTTCCAGAAGCTGCAATCTAGAGATGATATGCAGCCAGCATCGGTATGAGCTGCTCAGCCACTTTTCTAAGGAACGGTACATTGTTAATATCAATTTTCTATAAATTCTTCACCCTCCCTCACGTCATTTCCTGGTCAGCTTCACTCATTACTTTATTTGACTTACAACCACAACCACAAATCGAAGACAGCCATCTTACCATCTCAAGGAAACTTCCACTCAACATGCAGTTTCCACAGATCATTCTGACCACTCTCTTGGTTGGCATTGCAACCGCTGCTCCTGCTCCAGAAGCCGAAGCATTCCCTGCTGGCGGAGATCTATCAGCTCCTACTCTCGTGGAGCGAGATCCTCCCACCCTCGTTGCTCGTCAAGCTGTCACCTATGGGCCAGTCTATGAAAACATGTATGTGGTTTCCCCCCTTTCTTTTACTTTCACAGCAGCTCAATGGCATATTCACTAACATATCTACCTACCACAGCAACTACGGAGGTGCTGCGGCCAACATCGCTGGAGCTCCAAATGCTTGTATTAATATCGGGGCCTCGTGGAATAACAAAATTTCCTCTTGCAAGATCAAATGGCCATATCGATGCGTCTTCTATGAGTATGTTAAATCCCGATTTTGAAAATTTAGCATTTTTGTTGCGGCAGAATTGCTAACAGTTTTGAAATATATAGGCCAGCAGGCTGTGCTGGGGCTGGATATACGGTTGGACCAGCCAGTCCTACGGCATCTGCTCCTGCCTACCCTGCATGGATCAACGACAAAGCTAGCTCATATAAGTGTTGGTAGATCACTATCATGGTTTTGCACGTTTAAACCGAGCTGGGACAATTAATATGCCATTCATTTCAACTTCTCGTGAAACCAAATCAAGGAATAAATGTCAGTCTTTTCTTACTTTCACTCTGATCTTCTCTTTGTATGTGGTCCTACACTAGCGTTTAGTGCGGGAAATAGGGGCGGTTGGGGGAAGCGACTCAGATATCTGGAGCTGGGGGTTGTGCTATCATTACTGATTTGGTCTTTTGAATTTGAGCTTCCGGAAAACCTTGTTTCTTGTCAGACTTATGATTCTCTAGTCACAGCACCTGAACAATGCCTTATGCATGTTAAGGATATTTCACGTGGAGAATAAAAATACCTTTCGAAGGTCAACAGGGCTAGCGATTCTTTCCCTATTCATTGCTTGTCATAAACCGGGTTTGATAAACGCTTGAGTAATGCACAAGTAATTCCTGCAAACGTCTTCACTTCCTCTAATATTGGACTCTTCTCTAGTAGCAGCAAGTATTCTAAAGTAGTGAAGACGACTCCTTCAGATTCCATCCATAAATTGTAGTAAAATCAGCGGTCTAAGGTTTGTATTACGATTCATTCACAGTTTGAATACTCCCTTGCACAGCCCTCCAAATGACTCATGACCAATGGCTCAGTCTCGTCTTCTCACCAAAGCCTCCTGTGACTAGTCAGCCCAGCCTTAACCAGAAGACCGTCCGTGTACCAAATGAAGTCTTTGCTGAAATTAACCCCAACTCCATCACGATCATACGGATACCTGCGCCTAGAGAACGCGTTCATGTATGCAACCTTCTCTCTGGCCTCTTCTGCGGACCCCATCTTCACGCGCCCGTCAAAAAATGCCGTAGCCCAGATCGCCTGTGCCTCCGCTCGTAGAAATCCATTAGACATGCGCGTGTGCCCGAGAAAAACGATAGAGTCATCATTCAAGGGCGCGATTCCCTGGTAAAGCCTCGCCGGTGTCCGTCGCTTGACAGTCCAAACTTTCGTCTCCTCCGGCGGATGAGCGAGGATTGGATAATCTTTTACGATTGTTGAATCAGCGAGCTCAGCAACTGCTTGCTGCCAGACCCGCGACTCTTCTATGGAATCGTCGACCACATCATGAGGGAGTCCCAGATCGTGGACCTGCGCCGCTGTGAGGAAGGAGTACCCGGCATCCCAGCCGGTACCGGCGATCAGGATGTCGGTGCGAACCATTGAGCCGTCTTCGAAAACCAATGAATCCTCCGTTGCACCGGCGACATCGCCGCGGTACGCGCTGACGCGTTCGCCGACTAAATCCCGGAAACTATCATGCGGCATTATGCCAGGCAGGCCGCTAGCCCAGAAAAACCTGTACAAGATTGGGCGTCAGAATAGCTGCGGTCATATATTCACGCAAAAGACATTTGGAGGGACGTACGACGTGGTCGGCTCCAACTTGTGGAAGTTCACTAGCGCATTTTTCCGGCCGTGATAGTTTGCCCACGACTTGAACCTGAGATCCACGCCATTCAGTAAATCCGCAAGCTTCGCCCTTCCTTCCTTGGAAGTATGCATTTGTTGCACATCCGAGGCCAAGGGACGGAAGCCGGACGGGTTGAGTTTAGAAGATTGCCGCGTGAAGGAATCTCTGCTGCGCTTCGGTACTTACCAACCGGAGCAGGTGACGCGAGATAGCCTGGACCTTCGCCGGACTTTCGTATTTACCCAGTTGATCTGCTTACCGCTTTTCACGCAAGCGTAGACCATATCAGCGGCCGACTTGCCCCCTCCGAGAATAGTGATATGTTTGTATGGCGATGTCTCTTCTAAGGTTTCCTTGAACCCGAAACCAAACTCTCGATGATGGAGATGGGGCTTCCCATCCGGCGTTCGTAGGAATTAGGGGCTTGTTAGGCTGTGAAGTCAAGCCGGAAACGACAGCGAGTTTCTTACAGCGAACTATGGGCGCAGCATGATCGAGTGGTGACAGTAGCCAGCCATCAGCGAGCTTCGTGATACTCTCAATCTCTTGGCTGAGCTTGATACGGTCCGCAAGAGACTTGCCACTGTAGACATGACTGTACACATAGTCCTCGATATAATCAGTCACATACTCGGCCGGAAAGCTGTCATGATGTATTGGCGCTCCTTCCGGGAGAATCAGCGGAACATCGGAGAAGGAGGTCAGTCTCGAAGCGCTCTTCGTCCAAAAAGTGTCAAAGATTCTAGCTAGGATAAGCATAAGTAGCTGTGGCATTGCAGATCCGGCCAGTCTATGACTTACAACAATCCCAAGTTCCTCCTATCTCCGGCTCTTTCTAAAATATCGCAAGTTTGCTATCGGGATGGGTATCAAGGTAGAAACGAGCAAAGGCAATTCCGCTGAGTCCTTGTCCGTTGTTAGATATTATATCTGAATAACTGCAGCTTGATTGCTCCAACACGGCTTAACTGCTCACAGGATCACAATCTCAAATTCTTCGATACTGTCATTGCTCTGCTGAGGTATAGTTCCCATGATGGGCAGTTGAGATTATGGGATATTAAGCTCAAACTTGCTCTACGGAGGTACCAGTATGACCTAGGTGTATCTCGAGTGTCTCTGTCCCTCAGTGATATGGAAATGAATTTTGCCTCGCTCTTCGAGTTACCATGTACTGACAAGATGTTCAAGTAAATCCGAGCTCAAACACAAGTACAGTACTTCCTAAGCTAGAACAGCTTAGAATAGCTGACAGTAGTCTACTAAAACGGACGACCAGGTCGCCATTAGCGGAAGCATGTCTTGCAGGCTTGTCCTGGATTATTTTCCCCCTACCCTGTAGCTTGTGAGAATGGCTAGTGCATCTCAGCGGGAGCAAGTTTCGCAGCATCGTGCTTTCGTGGGACCCTTGACCGCCCACTTTATTTGAATCAGACATGCAGAACCATTTCTTTCTCTTGGGCTCATCCTTTCCCAAGCCTTTCAGGACAGCGGTGTATCTTGAGACCTGCCGTCTTCGAGCGTTTGCAACATTCTATTTAACCGGCCGGTCGTCGAATCTGGCCGGGCTGCGCCGCTAGAATCTAAGGAGACGCTAGTGGGGACTAAATGCAGTCATCGAGCCACGTCAAACTTATCGTACGTACTGTCGATCTCAGCCAAACACAGCATAAGCCCAGCGCTAGCATAGGGGCATGGGGTATCCAGGCAGTCGGTAGCGAATAAGAGAATCAAGCTAACCCTCCATCCAACAGCTAGCTTTCCATCCAGCTCTTAGTCTTGCATATAAATCTGATATAAAATCGAATCCTTTACAGAGTATGAGGGATTTATTCCAACAATCAACCAATATATTAATTAACCCTAGGGGAAAGGTTAATCCACCTCCCCTTTACATTGTACTCGGGATAGCCCCAGGCTGGGAAGCTGCAAGGTACTGTACAGTACAGTAAGCACAACCGTCAGCCGTCGCTTTAAGAACCGCTCCGTGTACGAAAGCTCCCTGTAGTAATAGAACGCCATATGCTGGCTCAGAACGGCACTTCTGGGAGTATGGGGTGCCGGTAGCGTGTATTGGCCGTGATTGGCTACCTCTCATATATCAACTACTTACATCTGCAGCTTGCCGGGGGTTATAGCTCTCAGTTGCGGGCATCTCCGCCAACATTTTTACCTGCTGAGAGTTTGCGACACTGTTCCAGCGCAGAAGTGCCAGCTGCGTCAATGTTGATGGTCAAGTGAAGTTACAGGCACCTCAACCATCTTCTTTGAACAAGACCATGATTTATCATAATATTTTTACCGGTATACTTTTCCCCTCATCTCTAAGCATAGGAGACTGCCAGAGGCTAGCCTAACAGCAAAATACCCCGAGTACCAAAAAGTACAATTTTCAGGAAATAAAAACACAAGTTTTAGACATTAAAGTTTTTAATTAAAAGGCCGAGCACAACTAACTTTCTATTTTGATTTACACTGCACTGTATATCTGATTTGGATTAGTTGAATACAAAAAGGGTTTCAAGTATTCCGAGACCACAAATGCCCCAAAGATACCGAGCGGGCTTCAATCCTTGGAGGGGACATCACACTTGTCAGAAATCCGAAGAACCGTTATTTCCCATCCGTGACTGGCTCTGCACCCTGATCTCTGTCGCAACATTAATATCTGCATCGCGACCCATCCTATTCATCTCGATGTCGTCCTGCCTATCCGAAAGCTGCTGTTCTGTGTATTGTGCCTTAGCCGCCAAATGCGGCTTGACAATGGCTGTAAAAGATTGTGCGTCCGTAGAATCGGCACGGATCAGCTTGCCATCAAGCCGACGATAGCTATCGCCGTGGTCGATGGTGCTGCCCTTTGTGCGGCTGGCGTACTTTTGCGAGTTGTAGTTGTTCGACTTGCTGCCGCTTGGGTCGCGCATCTTTGTTATCGAGCGGGAAAGGGCTAGAGTGAGAAGAGGCTTGAGCGATGGCAGACAGGCCGTAAAATTCTTCAGTAGATGCTCTTGTAGACTAGAAGTCATTTTATGCTTACCGCAAGTGATAGATAGCGATATGGCTTTCGACGGCTGTCCAGACCTGGCTGTTGACAAAATTCCAAGCAATATCTGGTGATGCAAGATCAAGCTTGATAACGAGGTTCAAACGTACGATGGAAACGCCGAGGACGCTGGGAGTTT
>Ga0247734_1002678_pt1 | contig 11317 bp, 10 predicted proteins | sample UWRJL103311B2_FD_180933 | JGI IMG/M metagenome (GOLD analysis project Ga0247734, IMG submission 180933) | Plant litter microbial communities from Arlington Agricultural Research Station in Wisconsin, United States - UWRJ-L103-311B-2 | ecosystem: Environmental > Terrestrial > Plant litter >... | reverse complement strand
CAGCGCTCTTAACGCTGCGAACCCCAGCGCGACGCGAGGCAACATCGACCTCAAGCCGTACCGCGCCGACACCTATGATCTTTCGGTCGAGTGGTATTTCGCGCCGGAAGCCCTGCTGTCCTTCGCCTACTTCTACAAGGACATCGACACCTTCGTTCAGACGACCAACCAGAACGTCACCTACGCGGATCTTACGGCGCTGGATCCTGTGGCTTATCCGGCAGGCGGGCGACTGCCGACCGATCCTTTCGTGTTCAGCGCCCCGCGGAACACCCCCGGCGGCCCGCTCACGGGTTTTGAGATCAGCTACCAGCAGGCCTTCACCTTCCTGCCCGGTCCCTTCGCCAACTTCGGCACCCAGCTGAACTATACCCACGTCGAGTCCGAGATCGACTATTGCACGACCGCAGCCTGCACGGTCTTCGCCACTGCGGATCTGGTCAACCTGTCGCCGGAGGCATGGAACGCCACCCTCTACTATGACGACGGCAAGCTGAACGCCCGGGTCTCGGCCGCCTATCGCGACGGCTACTACCAGCAGATCCCGGCGGCCAACGGCGGGAGTCGCGGCATCGTGGCCAACGGCAAGACCGAGACGACGACGATTGACGCCTCGGCTTCCTACGCCCTGACCGACCACGTCACCGTCACGCTGGAGGGCCTGAACCTGACCGACGAAGCCAACCGCCAGTATCACGGCGAGCTCGACGGCATCCGCAACAGCACGGCCGTCTATCACCACACCGGCCGTCAGTTCTACGTCGGAGCCCGCTACCGGTTCTGATCTGAAACTCTCTCTGCCCGAGACCGCCTCCGGCGCCGATAATCGAATGGCCTCCCCATTCCGTTGTCGGCGCCGTTTCTTTATCGAGGGCGCATGCCTCCCATCGATCGCCGCGCTCTCCTGACAGGTCTGGTCCTGTCGCCACCGCTTCTGGCCTCCTGCGGCACCCTCGACGCCCAGAACGACGACGGGATTTCACAGTCCGTGTTCGGCGAGACCCCTGACGGCGAACCGGTCACCCTGTTCGTCCTGACCAACCGGTCGGGCGCCCGTGCTTCCATCATGACGTGGGGCGCGGCCCTGACCTCCTTCATCGTTCCCGACCGTGACGACCGGCCCGGCGAGGTCGTGCTGGGGCTCGACACGTTCGAGGACTACCTGGCCCGCTCGCGCAATTTCGGCGCGACCGTAGGCCGCTACGCCGGCCGGATCGCCGAGGGACGTTTCGCTCTGGACGGCAAGGCCGTTGAGCTAGAGACGGGAGGGTCGCGACACAGCTCGCACGGCGGTCCCTTCGGGTTCGCCAAACGCAACTGGACCGCCGCGCCCACCGTCACAGGTCAGGGCCCCGGCGTCTCGCTCAGCCTCGTTAGCGCCGATGGCGATCAGGGCTTTCCGGGCGAACTCAGGATCACCCTCGTCTACCGGTTGACGCACGACAACCGGCTGATGCTGGACTTCACCGCGACGACCAGCAAGCCGACGGTGCTGAACCCGACGCACCACAGCTATTTCAACCTGTCGGGCGATCCCGGGCGGCTGATACTGGATCATGAACTGCTGATCGACGCCGACCGGTTCACGCCCTTCGACGCCGACAAGGTGGTGACCGGAGAGCTGCGCTCTGTCGCCGGCACGCCGTTCGACTTCCGCACAGCCAATCGCATCGGCTCCGACATCAACGCCGACGACGACCAGATCCGCATCGGCGGCGGCTACGACCACAACTTCGTCGTCAGGGGCACGCCGGGCGTCTTGCGGCGAGCGGCGGCGGCCTGGGACAATTTCAGCGGCCGCACCCTGCAGCTCTGGACGACCGAGCCGGGCGTTCAGCTCTATACGGCGAATTCTGTCGAGATGACCGGGCGAGGCGGCGCGCGCTATGCGCCCCGCTGCGGCTTCTGCCTGGAGCCTCAGCATTTCCAGAACAGCCCCAACCGGCCGGAATTTCCCTCGACCGTCTTGCGACCCGGCCAGACATGGCGATCGCACAGCGAGTACCGGCTCGGCGTCTTCGTCTGACGCCTGTCAATCGCCCGCGACGACGCCCAACGTCCGCAACCGAATGATCTCTGTATCGTCCAGCGCCAGGATGGACCGCAGCACGTCCGCCGTATTTTCCCCTGCGCGGGGCGGCGCACGGCGATAGTCTGCGGGCGTTTCGGACAAGCGCGCGGGAAAGCCCAACACCTCGACCGGCGTTCCGTCCCTGCGGTCCAGCGTGTGCCTCAAGCCCCTCGCTTCGATCTGCGGGTCCGCCAGCATCTCGGGAATGCTGTTGACCCGTCCAGCCGGCAATCTGGCTGCGTCCATGGCCGCCAGCAGGTCCGCCGACTTCCAGCCGGCGATGGCGTCCGACAACAGTCTTCTCAACTCCGGCCGGTTCGCGTTTCGCGCCGCATTGTCACGAAACCGGTCGTCGTCGCCAAGGGCGTTCAACCCGAGAACCCCGCACAGGTCCCGGAACTGCCGGTCGTTGCCCAGGGCGATCAGGATTTCGCCATCCGCCGCGGCGAAGTCTTCGTAGGGGGTCAGGCTGGGATGGGCGTTGCCCATCCGCCGCGGCGCCTGCCCGCCGTTCATGAAGCTGGATGCCTGATTGGCCATCAGGGCGACCTGGGTGTCCAGCAGGGCGCAATCGACGTGCTGACCCCTGCCCGTCGCATGCCTGTGGTTCAGCGCGGCCAGAATGCCGATCGTAGCGTACAGACCGGTGCTCAGGTCGCTGGTCGGCGTGCCGACTTTCAGCGGGCCCTCCCCCGGCTCTCCGTCGGGGAGGCCGGTCACGCTCATCAGTCCGCTCATCCCCTGGATCAGGAAGTCGTAGCCGCCGCGATTCTTGTGGGGTCCCGTCTGGCCGAAGCCTGTCACCGAGCAGTAGATCAGCCCCGGATTGATCGCGCTGAGCGCCGCGTAATCGAGACCATACTTCGCCAGCCCCCCAACGCGGAAATTCTCGATCAGGATGTCGCTCTTGATCGCCAGCGACCGGATCAACGCCGCGCCTTCGGGCTGCGCCATGTCGACGGCGATCGAACGCTTGTTGCGATTGATGCACAGGAAATAGGCCGAGTCTCGCGACCCATCGTCGAGGAACGGCGGTCCCCAGCGCCGGGTGTCGTCGCCCTGCCCCGGCTGCTCGACCTTGATCACATCGGCACCCAGATCGCCGAGAATCTGGGCCGACCAGGGTCCAGCCAGGACTCGCGAAAGATCCAGCACCGTCAGGCCGGCGAGCGGTCCGGTGGAAGGGGCGTCGGTCACGATCGGCGTCGTCCTGAACTGCGCTCTGGATGAGCGAACAGGGGCCGGAGTCTGTCGCGCTTCGCCGGCCTGCGCCACCGGAAAGGCGACGTTAACCATGGGCGGGCGACTCTGACGGGATTCCGGACCAAAGGCTTGTCATGACCGAACCCAACCAGATTGCGGGCCAGCCGCAGCTGGCGCTCGACAGTCTGGCGGGCGATGCGGCGTCGGCGGATTCTCTGGCGCGGCTGCGGGCCGCCGTGGCGCGCAAGTCTGGCGGCGGGTCGACCCAGCCCGCCAAGGCGCAGGCGCGTCAGCGCAGGGCCCTGCTGATGCTGAAGGCCGCGCTGCAGGCGCTCGGCCGCAACGACTTCGCCGAAGCCTCCGCCACCGCACTGAAGGTTCTGGAACTGGACGAGCGCAGCGGTCTGGCCTGGCACGTTCTGGCCATCTCGCTGGAGAAACAGGGCGACGTGGGCCAGGCCTTCACCGCCTACGAGGCCGCCGTGGCGCTGGCGCCGCCCGACGACGTCGCCGTAGCCCATGATCTGGGCCGACTGGCTCACCGGCTTGGCCATCTGGAGATCGCCGAGAAGCTTCTGGCCCGCTACCTGTCGCGCAACCCGGGCGACGAGGAAGCAACCAACAATCTGGCCTGCGTCCTGCGCGACCAGAACCGGTATGGCGAGGCGATCGACCTGCTGCGCGGGGTTATCGAGGCCTTCCCCGACCGTCCCGTTCTGTGGAACGCCCTGGGCACCGTCCTCAGTGAAAGCGGCGACATGGGCGGCTCGATGGTGTTCTTCGACGAGGCGCTACGACTGGACCCGAGCTTCTACAAGGCGCGCTACAACCGCGCCAACGCCATGATGAACCTCGGTCAGGCCCGGACGGCGATCACGGATATGGATCAGGCCCTCGTCGGCCTGACCGACCGGACCGAGATCGCGACGATCCTGATGGCCAAGGCCCTGACCCAGCTTCTGGTCGGCGACCTGGAAGCTGGCTTCGAGACCTATGAGGTCCGCTTCGATCCCGCCTTGGACGGCGCAGTTCAATTCGATGTGTTCGGAACACGCTGGACGCCCGGCGACAGCCTGACAGGCAGGACCCTGCTGGTCTACGGCGAGCAGGGACTCGGCGATGAGGTGCTGTTCGGCAACGTGCTTCAGGACACGATCGGAGCCCTGGGGCCAGACGGCCGCCTGATACTGGCGCTGGAAAATCGGCTGGTGCCCCTGTTCCAGCGCAGCTTCCCGACCGCGACCGTCATTCCGCACAAAAGCCTGCGCCACCTCGGCAACTTCTATCGCGGCATCGACTTGCCCGAACCTCATCCGGACATCGATCTTTGGACGCCCATGGGCAGTCTGTTCAGGGCTTTCCGCAAGCGCGCCTCCGACTTTCCCGCGAAGGCGGGCTTCCTGACGCCGGATCAGGACCGTGTCGCCCATTGGCGTGGGGTCTTGGACGAGTCCGCGTCCGGTCCGCATGTCGGACTGCTGTGGAAGAGCCTGAAAATGGGCGGCTCTCGCGCCCGCAACTATTCCCCGTTCGACATGTGGCGTCCGGTTCTGGAGAGCCCCGGCGTTCGCTTCGTGAATTTGCAATACGGCGACTATGACGTCGAGCTGGCGCAGGCCCGGGCCGCCGGGCTCGCCATCTGGACGCCGCCCGGCATCGATCTGAAGAACGATCTCGACGATCTGGCGGCCCTGTGCCACGCGCTCGACGGGGTCACGGGACCGTCGACCGCGACCACCAATCTCGCCGCCTCGGTCGGTACGCCCGTCTGGTTGACGACCGGGCCCGGCGCGTGGCCCTGCTTCGGGACGTCGGGCTTTCCATGCTATCCGTCCATGCGTCTGTTTCACGCCGAACGATTCGGTGAGTGGGAGAGCGTGATGACGCAAATGGCTGAAGCCATGCAGTCCGAACTGGCGCCGCCGCGCGCGCCGGAACGGGTCGCCGGATGACCCTGTTGAACGACGGGCTGTTCGACGACAAATCCATTCTGATCACCGGCGGGTCCGGCTCGTTCGGGCGGATGTACATCCGCATGATCCTGGCGCGATACAATCCGCGCCGGGTGATCGTCTATTCGCGCGACGAGCTGAAGCAGTTCGAGATGCAGCAGGAGTTCACCGACCCCCGCATGCGCTTCTTCCTCGGCGACGTGCGTGACCGCGAACGCCTGATCCAGGCCACCCGGGGCGTCGAGTTCATCATCCACGCCGCAGCGATGAAACAGGTCCCGGCGGCCGAGTACAATCCGACGGAATGTATTCGCACCAATATCAACGGGGCGGAGAACGTCATCGCCGCCGCCCTGGCCAACGACGTCGAACAGGTCATCGCCCTGTCGACCGACAAGGCGGCCAACCCGATCAATCTGTATGGCGCCACAAAACTGGTGTCGGACAAGCTGTTCGTCGCCGCCAACAACATGGCGGGCAGCCACCGGACAAGGTTCTCGGTTGTCCGGTACGGCAATGTCGTCGGATCGCGCGGATCGGTGCTGCCCTTTTTCAACAAGCTGATCGCGGACGGCGCGACGTCGCTGCCGATCACCGACCCCCGCATGACCCGGTTCTGGATCTCGCTGGACCAAGGCGTCGACTTCGTCCTGACCAACTTCCAGCGGATGCACGGCGGCGAGATCTTCATTCCCAAGATCCCCTCGGTCCGTATCGTCGATCTGGCCGAGGCGATGGCGCCCGGCATGGACACCCATATCGTCGGCGTGCGCCCGGGCGAGAAACTGCACGAGATCATGTGCCCCGGCGACGACTCCCACCTGACCTATGAGTTCGCCGACCACTATGTGATCGCCCCGACCATCCGCTTCCACAATACGGATAACGACTTTGGTCTGAATCGTCTGGGCGAGCAGGGCGATCTGGTGCCCGCCGGCTTCGAGTACAACTCGGGCTCCAATCCGCATTTCCTGTCGGTGGAAGAGACCCGCGCCTTCAACGAACGGGCGATGACCTACGATCCCGCGTCCGTCATCGGCGCCTGAGGCAGGCCATGGACCTTCTGGTCATCGGCGGGACGGGGCTGGCCGGAAGGGCGATCGTCGCGGAAGCCCGGACGCGGGGTCTGACGGTCGCGACACTGGCCCGAACCGGTGATCTGGCGATCGATGTGCGCGACGAGGCCGCCTTGAGACAAGGTCTCACGGAGTCGGGCGCACGCACGGTGGTCAACTGCGCCGCCATCGTCTCCGCTCCCGCCTGCGAGGCGGATCCTGGCGAGGCATGGCGCGTCAATGCGCGGCCCGCGGCCATCATGGCCCGTCACTGCCGGGACGCCGGCGTGCGGTTCGTTCAGGTCTCGACCGACCACTACTGGACTGCCGAGGGTCGACGCGCCCATGCCGAGGACGCGCCGGTCATCCTGATCAACGAGTACGCCCGCACGAAGTATGCGGCCGAAGGCCTGGCTCTGACCGATCCGGAGGCCCTGGTGGTCCGCACCAACATCGTCGGGTGGCCCTCGCCGAATGGCGGCTCGTTCGCCGAGTGGGCGCTAGGAGTGATCCGGACTGACCGGGCGGCTGATCTGTACGAAGACCAGTTCGTCTCCAGTCTCGACATCTGGACCTTCGCCGGGGACATTCTGGACCTGGCGGCGTCGCCTGCGACGGGCATCGTCAACCTCGCCGCGTCGGAAGTCTTCTCCAAGGCCGCGCTGGTCGAGGGTCTGGCCACCGCCCTCGGTCGGCCCCTGACGAAAGCCCGCCGCGCCAGCGTTAAGGATCAATCCACGCCGCGGGCCGACAGTGTGGGTCTGGACGTCGCCCGGGCGACGGCGATCCTGGGGCGATCCCTGCCGGGTCTGGACAAGGTCGTCGCCTCCCTCGCCGCCCGCCTCGAAGACGCACGGAACTGACATGCGCTGGAATACAGATGTCGAGATCGGCAAGGTCCGCGTCTCGCAGAACGACCCGACCTACTTCATCGCCGACATCGCCGCCAACCACGACGGGGATCTGGAGCGCGCCCGGTCGCTGATCTGGAAGGCGAAGGAGGCCGGGGCCGACTGCGCCAAGTTCCAGCATTTCGTGGCCGACAAGATCGTCAGCGCGGCCGGCTTCGAAGCTCTGGGCGCCCAGTCCGCCCATCAGGCCGGCTGGAAGCGGACGGTGGTCGAGGTTTATGACGCCTACCACACCCGTCGCGACTGGACCGAGGCGCTGGTCGAGACCTGCCGGGCGGCCGACATCGAGTATATGACGACGCCGTACGACATGGAGGCGATTGCGACCCAGGCGCCGCATGTGCCGGCGATCAAGGTCGGGTCGGGCGACATCACCTTCACCCCGCTGCTGCAGGCCTGCGCCGATCTTGGCAAGCCGGTGCTGCTGGCCACGGGCGCGGCGACCATGGACGATGTCGAACAGGCCGTGGCGACGGTGCTGGAGCGCAATCCGCGGCTGGTGCTGATGCAGTGCAACACCAACTACAGCGGCTCGGAAGACAATTTCGCCCACGTCAATCTGAACGTCCTCAAGGCCTTCGCCACGCGATGGCCGGGGATGCCGCTGGGTCTGTCGGACCATACGCCTGACCACGAGGCGGTGCTGGGCGCGGTGGCGCTGGGGGCTCGGGTGATCGAGAAGCATTTCACCGACGACAACGGCCGCGAAGGCCCGGATCACGCCTTCGCCCTCGACCCCGCCTCCTGGGCGGCGATGGTCAAGGCGACGCGTCGGCTGGAAGCCTCGATGGGCACCGGGGTCAAGGTGATTGAGGGCAACGAGACCCAGACCGTCGTCGTCCAGCGGCGGGCCATTCGGGCGCGCACCGATCTGCCTGCCGGGCATGTGCTTACCGAAGCCGACGTCGAATGCCTGCGCCCCTGCCCCGCCGATGCGCTGGACCCGCGTCGGCTGGAGGCTGTCATTGGCCGGGCGCTGGCGAGCCCCGTGACGGCGGGCAAGGCCCTGACATGGCCCGATCTCGCCTAGCCGTCGTCATTCCCTGCCACAACGAGGCCGCCACCCTGGGGGCCGTGGTGGGGGGAGCGGCGAAGCATGGGGACGTCTTCGTCATCGACGACCGGTCGACGGACGCCTCGCGGGCGGTCGCGGAGACTGCGGGCGGACGCGTCATCGCCTCGGCCGCATCCGGTTATGACGGCGCCCTGACCACAGGGCTGCGCCACGCCTTCGACGCCGGCTATGAGGCCGTGGTCACGCTGGATGCCGATGGGGAGCATGACCCGGCGCTGGTCGAGGCCTTCGGCGCGGCGCTGGCCGGCGGGGCAGGTCTGGTTTGCGGCGTCCGGGTGAGACCGCAGCGGTCGGCGGAGTTCGTGGCGGCGGGCCTTGGCAAGGCCCTGTTCGGCATCGACGACCTGTTGTGCGGAATGAAGGGGTACGGTCGGCCGGCGCTCCAGGCCCATTTCGACGATGGCGGGCCCCTGAGGCTGAACATGGCGCCGGCGGTGGTCTGGCGACGCGGCGGAGGCGATATGGTCCAGATCCAGGTGACGGGCGAGGTCCGGCAGGACGCCCCTCGATTCGGCCGGGCGCTGCGGGCCAACTGCACCATCCTGAAGACGTTCGCGGCCCTGCTGGCCGGGGCGGGAGGCAAGGCGAGGCCATGACGATCCTGACCATACTGCAAGCCCGCATGACGTCCTCGCGCCTGCCGGGCAAGGTGCTGAAGCCGGTGCTGGGCGAACCGATGATGGGCCGTCAGATCGAGCGGCTCAGGCGCAGCCGGAGCTTGGGCCGACTTGTCACGGCGACCAGCACCGACCCCAGCGACGACGCCATCGTCCACTATTGCGCGACCATCGGCTGCCCGACCTATCGCGGGTCTCTGCAGGACGTCTTGAGCCGCTATGCCGGTGCGCTGGAAGCGTTCGGGCCCGCCGACCACGTCGTCCGCCTGACCGCCGACTGTCCCCTGGCCGACTGGAGGGCCATCGACGAGGTCATCGCCCTGCATCTGGAGACCGGGGCCGACTACACCTCCAACACCGTGGATCGCTCATTTCCCAAGGGACTGGACGTCGAGATCTTTCGGGCTGCCCTGCTGCCGGAGATCGCCGCCGCGACGGAGGATCCCTATGACCGCGAGCACGTGACACCCTTCTTCTATCGCAACCCCGACCGGTTCCGGATCGAGCAACTGGTCCGGCCGGAGCGGCACGACGAAGTGCGCTGGACGGTCGATACGCCCGAGGATTTCGCCTTCGCCACCGCCGTCTACGAAGCCCTGTATCCGGGCAAGCCCGCCTTTGACAGCGACGACATCTGGACAGTGGAGCACGCCGTCAGGGACGACGCGATCCTGCGCCCCGGTCCTTCATCCTGACCTCGATCAGCGTCCCCAGCCGTACGACCGCCGCCAGCCAGAACCAGAACGGGGCCAGGAAGCGACCCGTCAGGATCGCCTTGATCGGCCGCAGGATCGGATAGCGAACCGCGAGGTGGAAGATGGTGTTCCGCGCTCGCTCGGGGTGTTTGGTGCAGAAGGCGGCGTCCATGCGGCCGTACCAGCGGAACTTCTCGACATAGTCCGAGAAGGCCGGGAAGTGGACCTGCATGACCGTGCAGCCGGCGATGCCGAACCTGAGATCCGGGATCAGGGTCATGCGATAGAAGAAGTCGGCGTCGTCGCTGACCTCGGGATTGACGGTGTCGAACCGGATGCGCTGGAAGACCGAGCGGCGATACAGAGCCGGCGCCGCCCCGATCATGCTGCGTGGTCCGGGCTTGTGGTGGAATGTCTCCATCGCCTGACCTTCCGCCCGGGTCCAGAACGAGGTCGGGGCTATGGCGACGCCGGCCTGGATGACGGCGAAGTCGAACCGCTGCATATCCTCCCAAAGCGCCTGGATCAGGCCCGGTTCGGGCCGATGGTCGGCGTCGATCATGGCGATCAGGTCGCAGGTCGCCGCATCGGCGCCAAGCTGGCGATCATAGGCGAGGCCCCGCCCGCCGGAGCGGATGACCCGGACGCCCATGGCCTCGGCGATCGCGACCGTGTCGTCCGTCGAGCCGCCGTCGACCACCAGTACCTCTTCGGCCCCCAGTTTCGCGATCGCGGCGAGACAGTCGCCGATCCGCGCGGCTTCGTTACGAGCGCTGACGACGATGCTGACAGAGGGGCGTGAGTTGCTCATGCCTGTTCAAAGCCCGATTCCGACGACTGAGCCAGAAGCCTCGCCCACCCCATCTCGATGGCGCCCCCGCCGCACGCGGCGTCCGCGAGTCGGGCGACGTGTCAGAGCTGTGCCGCGCCGGTCAGGGCAGCCTGCATACGATCGGCCCAGACCTCGACCCCGTCCGCATCGGCCAACTGATCCTGACGGATCTCGATCTCCGCATAGGGCAGGTTCGCCGCGAAGGCATGGCGGGGCACGGTGTGGTCGACCGTGTCCATCCGGTAGGGCGCGTTGTCGCCGATAACCAGCCCTGGTAAGGCCCGAAGCGCCGCGAGCAGGCGAAGGGCGAAAGCGTCGTTGCGGCCGTCGTGCAGTACCCCGCCGTCCCAGATGCGGGCCCTGCCCTGCCAGATCGGCGTAAAGCTGTGCAACGAGATCAGGATGGCGGGCTGGCCCGCCGCCGTCCGGCGCGCGATCTCGGCCGCGATCGCAGCCTGATAGGGCTCGTGGATCGCCTCGATACGGGCCTGCCGGTCCGCGTCGCCAAGGTTCAGGTTTCCGGGAATGGTCGTGCCGTCGCTGACCTCCGGCATGGCCCCCGCCGTCCCCGGATCGCGATTGCAGTCGATGACCAGTCGCGACCATGTCTGGCTCATGAAGACGGCGTCCAGCCGGGCCGACAGGGCCCGCCCCAGGGACTCGACGCCGATGTCCCAGGCGATGTGTCGTGTCCGCTCGGTCTCGTTCAGACCGAGGTCGCCGAGGGACGCCGGCACCGCATTGCCCGCATGGTCTCCGATCAGGAGGAACGGTGAGGGCCCGTGCGGGTTACACAGCCTGACCGTTGGCGGATCTCCCTCGACCAACAGGCTTCCCATCACGCCGAGCCTGCTGCAACGCTATCCGCCATCATGCCTGTCCTGACCATCACCCACGTCACCACCT
>Ga0247734_1002677_pt1 | contig 11320 bp, 9 predicted proteins | sample UWRJL103311B2_FD_180933 | JGI IMG/M metagenome (GOLD analysis project Ga0247734, IMG submission 180933) | Plant litter microbial communities from Arlington Agricultural Research Station in Wisconsin, United States - UWRJ-L103-311B-2 | ecosystem: Environmental > Terrestrial > Plant litter >... | reverse complement strand
CGTCCTACCTTCCTTCGGTCTACTCCTCCTCCGTCCCAGCGTCGGCGTCGACTGTCACCACCTCCAGCTCCCTACAAACATCACCCGTCATGACGCCCGAAACCACACAGCTTACTACGAACAACTCTTCGATACAAGGGTCACCAGATGGTCCGCGTGGACGGGAGTCTGAAGTCCCTCTCATGCCGTTTGAACTTCCAGAATCCATTGTGCCACCCGCAAACTCCAGGAAGTCGAGCCAAACTGCCATGAGCGAGGCTCTAGCTATCAGAGAAAGCAGGTCGCCTGGGATTATAAGAAGGTTGTCGAATAGGGCTAGCAGATTTGCCGGTCGACGGAGACAGTCTTCGACAACAGCAATGAGTAGGGATCACAGCACAGGACCAGTCATTATGCGGAGGAGAAGTGACAGCACGAACACAGCTCCAGAAGGCATCAATATCAAGGGTACCTACTTTCCAGACTCTGAGTCTGACGATATGTACGACGCTTTTCGAGGAGAGTCTCCTTCTACATTAGTTGCGGAGGGAGCCCATGACTTTCCGAGCACTACATCATCTGTGTCACCAACTGTTGCATCAACCTCTCCTAGCCCTGGTCCAGTTATCCCAGCAATTCTACTCCAGGGTACGGCTATGACAAAAGTCACCAATAAGAAGAAGAAGCGTTTGACATTCGTACTCGAAAATGAAGCTGCCAAAGTATCGTGGGATAAGAGTCGGGCGTCAAAGTCATTTTACATCGACGATATCAAGGAGATCAGAGTGGGAGCAGATGCCCGGATCTATCGCAAAGAGTCCGGTGTTTCTGATGCAGATGAGTCGCGCTTCTTTTCGATTATCTACGCCAATTCCGACGCTTCAAAAAGCAGACAGTCAAAGATCATGCATTTGATAGCCAGCGACGAGCAGTCGTTTGACCTGTGGACAACAACGCTGGATGCCATTTCAAAGCATCGTCAAGATTTGATGCAATCACTATCAGCATTTCATGAGAAAGCAGTAAAAGCTTATTGGCGGACCGAAATGAGCAAACAATTTGGGGATACCCCTCATGGAGAGGATGAAGAAGATATTGACATTATCGGAGTGGAGAGATTATGCCGTTCCCTTCACATTCATGGATCATCAAACTACTTTCGCTCCAAGTTCGCTCAGGCGGACGTGACACGCTGTGGTCGCTTAAACTTTGCCGAGTTTCAAGAGTTCGTTAAGTTGATGAAAAGAAGAGAAGATGTTCGAGCCATATACCAGAATATCACCTCTGAACCCGATAAAGGTATGACGCTCGAGCAGTTTCTTCATTTCCTTAAAGAAACTCAAGGCGAGGATATTGACACAGATCGGTCACACTGGGAGAGTGTTTTTACAAAATTTGCTCGACGCTCCAAAGTCAAAACCAAGGAGATTATTCAGCCCGACAATTTGATCAGCGACACATCCCGAATGAATGAAGCAGCTCTCTCCAGCTTTCTCATTTCTACTTTCAACGTACCTCTGAAGACTGCTCCTGCCAAGTTCAATCTCAACCGGCCATTAAACGAATACATCATTTCTAGCTCTCACAATACTTACCTCCTCGGCCGTCAAGTTGCGGGTCAATCGAGTGTTGAAGCGTACATATCAGCTTTGAATCGAGGTTGTCGATGTGTAGAAGTTGACTGTTGGAATGGTAACGACGGCCAGCCGGTTGTAATGCACGGAAGAACTCTTACCTCGCAAGTTTCTTTCGTCGATGTTATGTCGACAATCAGCAAATATGCTTTCGTCAAATCACCATATCCATTGTGGATTTCCCTGGAAGTTCATTGCAATCCTGAACAGCAAGCCATAATGGCTCAAATCATTCGAGATACATGTGGATCGAAGCTGGTCACGGAGCCGCTAGACCAATCCACAGAGCAGCTCCCGTCACCTTCGCAGTTACTAAATCGAATCCTGATAAAGGTTAAGATGCCTAAAGTAGCAGAATCAGTTGTCGTCGAACAATCAATTGCACGAAGCAGAGGTAATAGTCTCAACTCACCTTATGCCAGGCCGACGATATTGGATAATGGGACGATATCTGCAGGTCTGCTACCTCCAAGCCCCTATTCCCGGAACACTCGTACTGTTGCACGCACCCAAGTCAAGAATTCCGGAAGTGAAGGGCAAGACAGCCTGAGTAGCAGCACCAGTGAGAGCGAAAGTCTGGTAGATGACCCTAAAAAGAAATCCAAAACCAGTACTATTGTAAAGGTTCTGGGCGAACTTGGTGTTTACAGTGCTGGCCTCAAGTTTACTGCTTTCGACACTCCTGACGCAAAGAGGTTCAATCACATTTTTTCGTTCATGGAAAGCACATTCGACAAGAATGGCAGGACTCCAGAAAACAAACGGGCCATGAATCGACATAATATGCGATACATGATGAGAGTGTATCCAAATGGTTGGCGTGTTGCATCTACAAACTTTGACCCGCTCACCTACTGGAGACGAGGCGTGCAGATGGTTGCCTTGAACTGGCAAACATATGACCTCGGTATGCAAATGAATGATGCTATGTTTGCTGGTGGAAGTGATCAGTCGGGTTACGTTTTAAAGCCAAAGGAACTTCGAGAGATTAAGATGATGACTACTGTTCCTGAAGAAGCCGGTGAAGGACACGTCAAACGAGAACGTAAGAACGTCAATTTCTCGATCAATATGATTTCGGCTCAGCAACTCATGCGACCTAAGGGGCTCCCATCCAATCGAAGTGTTGACCCTTACGTGGAAGTGGAAGTTTATCATGCGGATGATAAGTCCAAAGAGAGTAAAGGAGTTGTAGGTGATGGAGGACTAGACGCCTCTGGCAAAGACGGGTTTTCTGGACTCGGTGCACCTCACCGACGTCGCACGCACATCGTGCAGGAAAATGGCTTCAACCCAGTTTTTGACAAGAAGTTTAAGTTTGATCTCACTACCAAATTTCCCGACCTAGTCTTTGTTCGCTGGACTGTCAGGTGCTCACCAGATGGGCAAACCTACAGCGACAAAGGACCACCTTTGGCTACATATACCGCCAAACTCAGTAGTCTTCAACAAGGCTATCGTACGCTACCCCTTTACGACAACAACGGTGATCGCTTTCTCTTCTCGACTCTTTTCTGCCATATTGAGATCAAACCTGCCACAAGCATCTACGTGAATGGACCCGAGGCTACCGGCAGTGTCGGTGTGCTAAAGAGCTTAAGCCGCACAGTCTTCAATCGCACACCGACATCCCCCAGGATTCAAGCCGATAATGGCTACGCATAACTTGCTTTTCACGAACCTTAAACATCACATTGTAAATCATCTCGAACATTATTTTCTAATTGTACAAATATTCTGCGAGTTATTCTACGACATGGCATCATGTCCATTTTCGAGTTTCATTTTAGCGTTTGTTTTTGAAAGGCGCATCAGACAGGAACTTATTCGGACGGGATATCATCATATAGGAGGAAACAAAAGTGGCTCGCGCTGCGTATGCATTTCTGGGTTTCCAGCATTAACGATCATCAGTGTCTCGACACTACACAACCACTCATTAGAATTTCTTTTGTCTTATCTGCTTTTGGAACGGACTGGCTCCCATCATTTTTGAACCCTTGTTTGAGCTGGCCTGCTGGGTTATTGAGGAGTTTTCGGGCTTTTGGGCTTCTGGGATTTGGGATATGCATGCGAGAGAAATACCTGTATAGATACTACGATCGCTGCGAGCTTGATCGGTCATATTTTGTCTTTTATGGATGAGTGGAAACTACTTATTGGAGAAGCTCGAAGACGGGCTTTACAAAGTAGAGGAAAGATGGTACATCACCGAACAGTTCAGCCCCTCAGGCAACTTCAATCTCAACATGATTACCTAGTATACTCTATCTACAGATGCAGTCGTGACTTTTCACCCACCATGCAACTTTCCTCTCATGAATTTACTTCCAGAAGCGTCATCAGTCAAGAATAAACGGGCCTCGGACCCAGATCCACGGTTCAATTTGTCCATCTACCGGATGGGGGAATTTCTGCCCCTATCTTTAGAACTGCCGTTTCTCTGTTAGCCACTAGTATGCCAGTAGTGTGGCTACTAGTACCTGAAACGGATCGCCTTCTCCTCTCCGCGCTAGATTATTGGAGCCACACCACGACACACTACACGAAGCATTAAGCCGTCCTTCCGGTGATCCGCTTTATACCCTCGAACCCAGGCTGCCGGGAGCACCAACGGGGGATGACCTTGCTGGTTGATGTTTGCCTTGGTTCCAAACATACGTTATGGGATGGGGATTTCCGAACTACTATTTTTACAGAGGGCACAAGCAAACGGCACCACTTTTGGCGCTAAATTATGGGATTTTGGGCGGGTTTGTGTGTGGAGACCCGGGGGCCCGTTAATACCAGAATTTATACGGACGTATACGTGGTATGCTACTACATACAGTATGTACAGTAGTATGGGGGATGATGCTTGTGTGTTATGGTTGCCGGGTGGAGGTGAGGTGTAGGAAGGGACGAGAATAGTGCCCCCCCCCCCGGGGGAATGCCGTTACCTGGACGCCCTGGCCATGGGTTAGAGGGGGTGAGTCGCTCTCACTCGTCCGTGAAGGTTTCTGGTTCCTGAAAAGAAGAAACTGGAGCAGCTAGCTGTGAGATGCGAGATGGTGTGGTATCAGGGGCCGGACAAAGAAATGCGAGTACTCGTCGGCCGCTTTTATCCTAAGGCATGGAAAGTGGTTAGCGAAACATATGGTGAGTTGAAGTTTCATCCCTTTTTTACGTTGTATAGTAGTAGTTTTTTTCTTGGCAGGGTGAGTTTAAAGGTAAATTAGAGATAGTTTGGAGATGTATGTACGTGGAGATGATCTGAGCGAGGGGTTTTTGGGGGGGCAATAATGTCATCAAGCATGTATACCCAAGGGAGAAGGAGCTATTGTGTGAGTGATAGAGGCTCTTTGGAATTGTGATATCAAATTACACGACTGCAAAGATAATCAGAAGAGAAACAAGAACGACCCTAATGGGTGCCCATATTTTGACACAACTGAAAGATAAGTAGAAAATGATATGCTTGGGTTTTCAGGCCAGGTAGAAGAAGGCCCTGGACCAATTGTTTTCTGCAAAGATCATGAAGTTTTTGTACAATGTACTTTGCGTGTTCACCTGCACCCCGTTTAGATAAATACAGTACGTAAAAGTTTAAGCCGTAGATGATTATTGAGCAAAACACCTCGAACAACGAACCATCGGATTGTTGAATGCGAGTACACTTCTATCCCCGAATATACCCCGAATATACGCCATCCAGCCATCCAGCCATCCAGCCATCCAGCCATCCACCACAAATGCAACGCCTTCCCTAATTTCCTAAGTATTACACCGAAGTCAAATCTAGAACCTCTACCTGAGAAACCCTCCATGCGCGCCGGTTTCCTTTTAACACCTGAGATTCTTGTGCCAATGACCATTGGCCAGGTAAGCTGTCGCGAAGCATTATGTACTTCTTGTCTTTTTTCGGCCTTTTCTCTCTCACCCCGGTAGGGCTCCGTGGCGGACGACGAGGTGACAGGTTGATCCTCGAGTCTATAGGGATTTCAGGAGACGACAAGATATCAATAACTGTCGATACTGTGTTCTCATTCTTGTCTCTCTCTTGGGTGGCTGGAGGCAGGGCGGAAAGAAGCTCTCCGACAAGAGGAGGAGGGCTCTGGGATGATTCTTCTGATCTTAATTCGGAAGTAAAATCTATTCTTCGATTTACGCTCCTTGGTGTTAATATTCTGAACGAATCTGGCGTGGGCGAGTCTGCTATTGGAGGTTTGGGAGGCGTAGGTTTCTTTCGAGGGAGTGTCCTCTCATTGCCGAATGATGTTGATGGTAGTAGCTGATTTGTGTTCGCACAATGAGATAAAGTATGCATGTCAAGTTCAACCTCGTTTTCGGGGAGCGGTGAAGTAGCATGTTTCCGTGAGGGGCTTGTCGGTGGAAGTGGCGGTGAGGAAGAAATCAAAGTCGGTATACATATAGCTGATGGAGATGTGATGTTTTGCTTATCATTACTACTAATGTTCTTAGTGACCGTTGGTCCTGCTGGGGTTGATGGAGAGGAAGCAGCCAATGTCCAGGGATTCATGACACAATTTGGTCTCTCAAGATACTTCACGCTAGATTTTATCTTTGGGATAATTCTATTCGTCGGAACTTTTGCTGAAGTTTGCGTTGGTAACGACACTTTGACCTTCGCGGAGCTAGGTAGTTTACTGGAAGATGAATGAGATGCTGTGGGCTCCTTTGAAGCAGATTCGCAGACATTTGATGATGGAACTGATCGAGTAGAAGCGACATCCAAGATAGATAGGTCTTGAGGGGTCTTTGAAATTTTGTAGACATTTGGTTTCGAGACCTGGACGAATTTGTCCAGTGCGCCTACTGGCATTCCACCCTTTGTAGATTTAGGTCTCTTACTCGCCGCCTTCTTTGCCATAGATTTCGCTTTGAGAAACTTCTTAGGATTTCGCAGTGATTCTTCGTAATCCTCGACTTTCAATGGAATACCAAGTTGGGCGATAGTCTCCGGTATCCAAAGTTTATCTGGTTGAGTAGGATCATACAGTGATGGGCCACGTTGAATTAGAGTATCAGATTGTTGCACAGCAGTATCAGATGTATATGCCTCTATCTCGTCATCTTCATTTTGTGGCGCGAGACCATCACGTCCATAGTCTTCGTTGTCGTCTTCTTCGGCATCAAGATCGAGGCCTACAATATCGTTCGGATGGTAAACCACTCGTAGCTCAGGAATTCCATCCGTGCTGAAATGAGTCCGCTTTCCACAGATAGCGCGTACAAGCTGCATCTCATTCATTGCAGTGAGAATGAGATCTCCATAGCCTGAATCTCTTCTATCTCCTCGGGTCCGCAGCTTGTGTACAAGTAGGACCGGCGCTAAACCTCTGATAAACTTTGTCGCTCCAATCTTATGGGTCCAGTCAAATGCCTCCGAAACAAATAGTCTAAGTCCTGAAATATCAATTTCCCCATCCCAACATATGCTCTCTTTGAGCTTCTGGATTTTTGATGCCGACGAGACAACTGGGTGTGTATAATATGCCAAAACCTCCTTGTTAGGAAAGTTATCTGGGATGATCAACGATTTGTGCTTACAGCGAAAGAACTTGTTCTCATTCGTCCGAAGCTCATGAGATAAGTTCTTCCTCCAGTCCTCCAAACCTTCTAAATCCGATCTCAATAACTGACAAAGAGATTTTCCAAACCCAGCTCTGGCAGCTTCGCATGCAACTTTTATACCAGCCCCGGGTATACCTTCCGTAATATAATCCCCCCCGCTCATTAGTGCAATCAAGACCATTCCCTCGCGGTCTAGCCCTGCCTTTCCTTCTTTCGTGACTTTGGCATCGTATAAAGAAACGTGAGTTGGGGACTTGTTCCCTTTCTGGCCCTCAGAAGACCAATTTCGAAGCGTCAATCCACAACCAAACATAAGGGTGTCAACATCCTCGCTAAGAACAGCATCCACCATGCCTTCTCTTTGCAAAAGTGCACATTCGGCCTCCGCCTCGCCTGGTGCAATGTGGAATGGAAATCCGAACAATTTGAGAAGCTGTTTACACATTAAATTGGGAATTGATGCCCCATGATGGCCGGACCGTTTGTTACGTTTAAAAGGGGGTTTGTGAGGACCGTCAAATACAAAGAGTGGTTGTACTGATACAGAGAGCAGCCGAAGTAGACGGTAGTAAAACGTCCGTATTGATGGATTGCTGCCTCCCTTTCCAGCTTGGATTTGAAATTGCCATATAGAAATATCAATAGCAATCCTAAGAGGCCGACCAGCGACCTCAAGCTTTTCAACAGCAAGCCTAGATAAGGCAATTCTTTCACCTGGCCCAATTTCTCCATATATCCTATAGAAGGTCAGTAATTCAGGTTTTATATACGCATGGAGGATGGCAAAACCAATAATTACCCTTTGATTCCCATAGTGGCGACAGGGGTCCCCTCTCTGGCCTTTCTTTAATGAATAGTATTCTATGAATTTCTTAGGAATGAAACCATAACTTATGCGTCATAAGTAGAGAAAGGCAAAGAGGAACAGTTCCACGTTCCGTTGTAAAAGCGGATGCTTGTGGTCAGAATCGACATATTATTTGATGATGTTTAGACTCCTTTCAGGAAAGTGACGTTGGCCGAGGAACGGCGGGATCCCCAACAACGAAACCGAAGCGGTCGAAATCAGAGTTGACGAAACCAAGATTGCGAAAGATTCTTCGTTGGTTTTTTTTGTCAAACAAATAGCAGATGGAACACCATGTCTTCTGCCAGCGGACCTGCGCACCGCAATGTATCTAATATTCGCCCCCAGCCTACCGCGACTCCGGGGAGTCCACACACCCCACTGCGAGCGACACAGTCTACTTATGGATCGCCATCTGCATTGCGCGCTGAAGAGGACTGCGTAATTATTGAGCTGGGATCTCGATATCTCCGGGCTGGGTTTGCTGGAGATTCTCTTCCCAAAGCAATCGTGGAGTTTGGGTCGGAGGAACAAAGGAGACCGGGGGATTACAGAAAATGGCGCGGGGATTACGAGAAAGATTGGAGGAAGAGAATACAAGGTAACGGATGGGGTCAAGATAATGAGCTTTGGGAGCTTGATCTGAGAGGCGTGGATTTAGGACTGGTTGGGGACAAAATCGAGAGAGCCGCACGAGTAGCTTTTACAAAGTCAGTACATATCTAGCACGTAACCTACCTAGTCAAATTGAGTTGACAATGATATAGATACCTTCTCATCGACTCTCGACCTAGGCGTATGGCACTGGTTATACCGTCTACACTACCCCTCCCACTGTTATCAACTGTGCTGGATACCCTTTTTACCAACTTCCAACCACCCAACATATCACTCCTGTCAGCACCTGCTCTCACCACCATTGCAGCTGGCCTCCGGTCAGCGTTAATTGTAGATATCGGTTGGGCAGAGACTGTTGTGACGGTCGTTTATGAGTATCGCGAGGTACAATGCAGACGCTCGATTAGGGGATGCAAACTACATGGGAACGAAATGTTCAAAATGCTTGTGGAAGCCATCAATCCAGCCGTATCGAGAGAGCTCTCTAGTGAAGGGGAATTTTCGAGAGAGGCACGACACATTCTTAGTTTTGAAGAGTGTGAGGACATTATTTCTCGAATGGCCTGGTGTAAATCCACACAGAAAGAAAAGTCTGAAATACCATCACGGGGGCTTACACCCGTTAAAGAGGAAGACGAATTCCGATCAAGCATGCGTTCATTGAATTTAATGGGCGGAAATGAAGAAGACCCATCCATATCGATACCCTTGAGATCAACAACTCCGCCAAAAACACTTCACCTACCATTCTCAAAACTTGCAGAACCCTGTGAAACAGCGTTGTTTGCTTCAGATAGACTTCCTGAGGAATTTGATGATGAAGAATTACCTTTACAACTTCTGGTTTATAGAAGCCTTCTTCAGCTACCTGTAGACATTCGAAGTATGTGTATGCCGCGAATCGTATTTGTTGGCGGTGGATCTAAAATACTCGGCTTGAAAGAGCGGATTTTGGAGGAACTTTCGGTACTCATTGATCGGCTAGGATGGGACCCTGTGCGTGGCAAAGCCGTCGAACAGTACCGGAAAAATCCACAACTGAAGAATCGACGAAGGCAAACTAACGATGGGCCAGAAGAGGTACCGGATGAAACAGGAGCTGATCCAGATGATCCATCTAAAGACACTGTCAAGGCGGCTTTCGTAGAGCAAGAGCTGGACCCCATAGAGGAACATATAAAGCGTGAATCAAGTAAAGGAGTCAAGCCTATAGAGCTTGGCTACCTGCGTGCTGTGGAATCACTGGGAGCATGGTCTGGAGGTAGCCTTCTTTCACAGTTGAAGGTTCCAGCTGTTTCAGTCGTTACCCAAGATCAGTGGACTTCCCATGGAGCGTCTGGTGCATCACGAGATGGGGAGATAGCTATCAATATAAATGCGAAAAGGCAAAGTATGGGAGCTGCAGCTTTTAAGACTGGCGCCGCTGAAAGATCAAGCTGGACTCTTGGCCTCTGGGGATAAATCAGAGGGGTACCATTAGAAGCATACAATATCTGCTACGATTATATGTAAGACTAAACTGCTTAGGTGAATGCGATCATTACCGTCATTATGGTTGGTATGACGATGGTGTGGAGTATAATCTCACCATGAACTTGTTAGATACCCCTTAGTTGTATAATATTAGGAATTCCCATAAACAAAGAAAATTCTCATGTGAAATAAAATAATTCAAATCTTGCAACCATGGGAGAAGAGTGTTGATACTTCGTAATCGTAGAAAGAACAAGTGCCCATGGATGATGCTTTACTGTGATTCGCCAATCCGAAACCTACAAGCTCACCACAAGAAAAAGCCCAAAGCTGTCAAGCACGATGGCATTCCCACGACAGGCATTGACATGCCTCAAATGCAGCCTAGAATTGACTCAGAAAAGCGCCCGTCGATCATTACATAGTTCAGCGTGTCGCAAAGCTGAGGCTCCACGGCCATCAATTGCTCCGAAGCTATCCATAGATACTAAGCACATACGGCAGAATCCAACACTCCATGAGCAGAACTGCTTGGAACGCAACTACAAGGCTCAAGCCGCATATCCTGCACGTATCAACACGCTATTTGAAGAATGGCACGTCCACCAGCGCGAAGCACGAACATTGAGGGAGCGAAATAACCGGTTGAAGCTCCAACTTGCAAATCGTACGACTTTACGAGATGAGGATTCTGAGGAGGCTCGTGGGCTGAAGGAGATGTCAAAAGAGCAGCTCATCGAAGAGGCACGCATATTAAAGGATAAACTTTCGCTCATTGAGGACAAGGAGTCTGCGCTCACCTCCGAAATCGACTCTTTGGCGGCATCCGTACCTAATCTTACGAGCGACGAGACCCCGCGTGGCAATGTGCCAAATGTAGTGGGCTATATCAATGAACACCCCGAATCCGACTCCGCTTCCTCAAGTCGGACCTGGCGCTCTCATGTACAAATTGGCAGCGAGCTTAACCTACTTGACTTCGCAGGCGCGGCAACTACTACAGGGTGGGGATGGTATATTCTTCTGAACGAAGCTGCACAACTAGAACAGGCGCTGGTACAATATGCGCTCAGCACAGCAAGGAAACGGGGATGGGGAATGGTCAGTCCACCAAGTATGGTTTACAGCCATATCGCAGCGGCATGCGGATTCCAGCCTCGGGACCAGAATGGGGAGAGCCAAATTTATAATATAC
>Ga0247734_1002676_pt1 | contig 11322 bp, 12 predicted proteins | sample UWRJL103311B2_FD_180933 | JGI IMG/M metagenome (GOLD analysis project Ga0247734, IMG submission 180933) | Plant litter microbial communities from Arlington Agricultural Research Station in Wisconsin, United States - UWRJ-L103-311B-2 | ecosystem: Environmental > Terrestrial > Plant litter >... | reverse complement strand
ACGTCCGACAAGTCGAGCATAGAAGCTGAACATACCGAACAAGCAGATCTTGTCGCCAACTCGATAATTATTCATGAGGAACTTGTAACCGTCCATAACGTGCTGATCCAGATACCTGGAGAGTCTCTCAACGGCGATGTAAAAGTGGACAACACCAATCGACGTACCACGCCAAACCCATATCAGCGACCGTGGCTATCCATTCGAACAAGGGAGATACAACTCCAGGCGCAAATCCTGTCCCAACGCCAGCCTGATCACTTCCATCAGTCCATGGCGTTCAACCAGTAAAAGCGTTCGCCGTGACGCACCTGGTAGTAGCATTGCTGCTCGTTGAAGTCATCTTTCTTCAACAACGAGAAGAATTGGACCACGTTCGTGTTCTACAGGGCGTGGTCAACATCAAGAGCATAGTCCAAGCGAATCGCGTAGACCTTGGCACTGTACTGGTTGGTGGTGCCGTCGAAGCATAGAACCATCGTACGGCTCTCGCGCATCTCAGTAGTGGTCCGACCACTGTCAGGCAGCATTGGGGTCGTCATGGTGGTGGTGGTCAGGAAGCAAGAAGTAGCCAACAAGCGCTACAGCATCTCGCGTGCATATGTACAAATGTAACTCGGAAGCGTCATCGACTGTCAGCGGACGCTCTGTGGCGCTTTCGGTCACTGATACAACGTGCATCGGGGTCAAGCAAACGCCTGCTCGTCTGCTGCGTAGAATTGCCAGCAATATCGCACACAGGGCCCAGAATTTCCAAAGGTGTAGAGTTCAGTCTGAGAGAGAGACACCGGAATCAGATGCATTCCTTTGCTTGATGCCAAAGCTTCCGTGTCCCACGTGGACAGCCACAACTACTACAGTACTTGGTCACTGGTCACCACCAATCTGCTATGTACATCGTCATATGAGCGCACAGGTAATGCTTGAAAACGTGAACTGCTTTTCGGAGCTCTAACTAGCCCAAACCGTTGTGACGAATTTCCGTGGACTTCACACACACACGTTCGTAGCCATGGACGTTTACATAGTACTACGAAAACAATGTACCATCTCTGCCACACTTTACAAGCAAAGGAGGACAGATTGGAACATTGACATCTACCTGAATCGCCTTTCGACATTCCAGCTCATTTCTCTTCCGCATGATTATGTATATGTCCTATCTTGTCGATTGAGCACGGTTTGAACAAGGTTTCCAGTAAGCCCAGCAAGTGTAAGGACTTCGAAATGTTACATACGGCATTAATACCCACGGCTAGAACATCATTTTATCATTGTGATTTGTAGACATTTCTTGAGCTCTGAGCTCCTCACTGATTACGCCTGCATCAAGCTCTCCAAATTTAATCCAAGGGTATAAGGCCAAATCTAGATGGTCGACCCTTTCGAGGATTACGTACGTTGTCCTTCGGCACGCCTCGATTCTCAGCAAGCCAACCAAATGCCCTATATAAAACAAGGCCCTTAGTTCCCATCTCAACTCACCTCTCCCGAATTCCCCAACATGTCGATGCACTTTATCCAACCGCGTGTACCTCCACTTCCTACAACGCTCGACCTATCAGGGAAAGTAGCATTGGTTACAGGCTCCAACCGGACATTAGGCTATACCACTAGCCAACATCTGATTCGGCATGACCTTTCCAAGTTGGTCATGGGCGTTCGCTCGCTCAAGGCTGGTGAAGAGGCCAGGCAGACCTTACTTGATGATGCCTCAAAAAGAGGACAGAGTCCTTTACCCGAAATTGTCGTTCGGGTCATAGACATGGCTTCCCCTAAGTCGGTGGTCTCTTTCGTCGAAGGTCTTCGAGCGGAAGGCATCTCATTGAATATTGCCATTCTCAATGCTGGAATCAGCCAGATGCACTTCGACGTATCAGAAGAAACAAAGTTCGAGAGCACTTTCCAAATCAACTACGTCTCGACTGTGCTTCTCTCCGTCTTACTCCTTCCTCTTCTATACTCCGATGACCCGAGCAAGCCCAGCCAGCTGTGCGTGGTTGGCTCAGAGGCGTACAACCTCAGTGCTTACAACACAAAGTTCAAAACTCCCGAATCCATCTTCACAGAGTTCAACGATCCTGCTCACTTTCGCATTACGCGCTACAGCGATACCAAATACCTTTTGTATCTATTCCTCCGCAGATTAGCTGCACACCAACCAATTAGCAAACATAATATTCGCATCGTCACGACTTGCCCTGGCTTAGTGGGGACAGACCTAGGAAGGACAACACCATGGTACATTTACTGGCTGTTGATGGCGGTGGTATGGATGAGGGGTAGGACGCTTGAAAATGGGTCAGCCATCATTGCGTACGCTGGGACAGGGCTGGCGGGAGACAAAGCTCACGGCGAAATGTTCAGAAATATGATTATAGAAGAGTGCGTATTCTTTTCTTTTGACTCTTTCGTTGATCTTATTTACTGATCGATTTCGTAGGCCTCTCGCTTGTGCGACTGCTGAAGAGGGTGTAAAGATGACTGATCAGCTTTGGAAAGAGACAATGCAATATATTGAAAGTGTGAAGAGTGGGACTGCACAACGATTGGGGCTGCCATTGTGATCGATTGCTTTATGTCTTGCCTGCATGTATATCACTATATTTTGCTAACATTTACTGTGCCTCAGTATTACGATCTGAAGTACATTTTTACGTTGGGGCCTAATGAGCCATGAGCCGAAAACCACATAGACTCGCAGACAAATTCCAAATGCTTTCCCACACCGAGACCCAGTAGACTAATGGCTTACATGCACTTACTCGGGAAAGATACCAAGAATTAGCAAGGGGTCAAACTCGTGTTGATGCTAGAGCAGAAACACCATAAAGATCTGTTGTCCTTTCATTGGCTTTCAGAAACTGTTAAGAAAGCCACGTGCCTCAATTGCCAATACTTTTCTCTCGGTGGGACAGTATGGAAGTTCGTCCTGGTACGCGTACGCTCTTACGTGGTGCGTTTCAATCTGTAACCAAAGTAGCAATGCGGGAGGCTTTATAGCTCAGGCTGACTCATCCCCCATCCTGTGTACGCATCAAGGTGCAATCTATTCACTCCTTTCTACTATCCGCCATGTTGAAGTATTTCAGCCAACCACGTGTCCCTCCACTTCCTACAACACTCGACCTATCAGGGAAAGTAGCATTGGTTACAGGCTCTAACCGGACGTTAGGCTATGCCACTAGCCAACATCTCATCCGGCATGGCCTTTCCAAGCTCGTCATGGGCGTCCGTTCGGTCAAGGCTGGCGAAGAAGCCAGACAGACCTTGCTCGATGATGCCGCGAAAAGAGGACAGAGTCCTTTGCCCGAAATCACTGTTCGGGCCATAGATATGGCTTCCCCTAAGTCGGTGGTCTCGTTCGTCGAGGGTCTTCAAGCGGAAGGCATCTTACTGAATATTGTCATCCTCAACGCTGGTATTAACCAGATGCGCTTCACAGTCTCAGATGAGACGCAATTCGAGAGCACCTTCCAGGTCAACTATGTCTCCACTGTGCTCCTTTCCGTCTTGCTCCTCCCTCTTCTGTCCTCCGATGACCCAGACAAGCCTAGACAGCTCTGCGTGGTTGGTTCTGAGGCGTACGAGCGTACTATCTACAAAGATAAGACTCCCGAATCCATCTTCACAGAACTCAACGATCCTGCCCAATATAACATGGGCCGGTACAACGATACCAAGTACTTCCTATACTTGTTCCTTCGACGTCTTGCTTCTCATAGGCCAGTCAACGAACACAACGTTCAAATTATCACCACGTGCCCTGGGTGGGTGGTGACAGACCTAAACAGGTCGGCACCATGGTATCTTTACTGGCTTTTGGCGGCGATCATATGGAGTAGGGCTAGGTCGATTGAGGATGGCTCTGCGATCATTGCGTACGCTGGGGCAGGGCTCGCAGGAAACAAAGCTCATGGTGAAATGTTCAGACACATGGTTACAGAACAGTGAGTCTTCTTCGAGTTATTATTTACCCCTGTCTTTATCTTCTTGCTGACGAACCTTTTTCAGACCTCTCGCCTGCGCAACTACTGAAGAAGGCGTTAAAATGACCGATCAGCTTTGGACAGAGACGATGCAGTATATCGAGAGTGTGAAGAACGGAACGGCCGAGCGATTGGGCCTCCCACTGTAGCCACTGGCTACTGGCTTTTAAATCGCATAGATCAATAGCCATTTCTTGTAGCGGATGCCTTGCCTCGATACGGACCCTCAAGGTTGATATTTCGATAATACATTTACTTTATGTTGTACACACAAGATGCTATCGCTTTCAGACTATTCTAACGCAGAACTGTACTCAAAATGTACTCGCCCATGTCTTCACATCTACGTCCGACGACCGCACTTGCTCAATCCAGGCATCTTTCTACAGAAGCAAATAAAGGTCAGCATACGCTTGGAAATGGCAAGGGAATACTTACCAGAAGATCTTGCGGTGACCATCTCGCCTCAGGGTCCTTCAGCAAACACAGCGCCACAAACCTCTCAGCAGCTTCAGGGAATTCTGAGTTAGAGAAAGCGTTGCTGTACATAGACATCCGCTTATTTCCTCCCCCAAGTCCAAACATGGACTCTCGTCTCGACGCACGCTTGTTAATTGCCTTCGCAGATAGACGGGGCGCAGGTTCATTCACAATGTGTTGAAGAAGTTCGAGAATGCTCATGGTCATCCCACCTCCTTGCAGTGAAACACCCTTAGATTTCCGACGGTCCTTCTTTTTGTCCATTTCCGATTTCTATGTGCGATGGTCAACAAGACACCAGGTCAAGATAATGCGCAGTCATCTACCTTGGGCTTTTTAGGAGGTAGAGACGGGGGATGGCTGTTTGGTCCCAGTGTTTCTTCCAGATCTCCTCCACCATTCAGATAGTACGCCTCCAACTCTTCCTCCAGGTCGCTCAAGTCCGAGTCATCCTCAGGTTCGGCGGCGAAAGGGAACTGGCCACGAGCAAGCTCAATGAGCGAAATTCCCAGTGACCATACGTCCGATTTGACAGTATATTTTGCGCCTTGAATACGTTCGGGCTAGGGCTTGATTAGACGAGTATAACCGGAAGAAAACATAGATACTTACGCTCATGTAAGTCGATGTACCCACAAATGTATCCGCAATACTGTCAATTAATTCGCCTGATACTCCAAAATCGCAAATCTTGATTTCGCCCTCCGAATTGCATAGTATATTTGAGGGTTTGATATCTAAAGGCAGATCAGAAAAGTCAGGTCATTATAAGTGAAGACTCGACTGACCGCGATGGATGATCCGGTGCTCATCGTACAGATATGTCAGTCCTTCCAGCACAGAAAGGGCAACTTGGCCCACGATATCGATCTCAATAGCGCCTTGCCGCGAATTCAGTATCTATCAAGAATGTGAAATGCAAATAGACATAAACTGACCAACTTTCTTGTAAATGCCATCCAAACTTCCTTTGTCCATAAACTCTATGCAGATGCAGATATTTGGATCAGCGAGGTATGCACCCCAGAACGACACGATATGCTTTGAGTTGCAGTTATACATAATCTGTAGCTCTCGCAGAATCTGCTTTCGAACCGAAGGTTTCGCATCGATGAGAATTATCTACGACAAGACACGTTAGCTTTCAGACACTGGTGGTAAAAAGAATATTTCACCTTTTTCGCCATCAATGTCCCTGAAGGGGTATGCTCGACCTTCTTCACGCTACCTCCATTACCCGCACCTAACTCAGTGAGCTCTTGAAGATCCTCGTTCTTCAAACCGTCCTCTGCAAATAGTATCTTCCGCTTCTCCTGTATAGTCATGTCGGAATTCATTGTCTGCGCACGAGCGACAGCACTGGCAGCTTCGTCTGCAGGTCGCCGTGGTGACAGATCTGGAGGTGTGCTCGAAGACGAAGCCGATGCTTGTTCCTTGTCCTTCATACTCAAATTGGCCAGTGTATTTGTCAAGGTTGCATGGTAATTTGTACGCTGTGCACTAGCTGGGCTGTCGTTGAATAGCAGTCCAGAGGTAAGAGAAGTATTCGGTGCGGAGGATGATGCATGTGGGACTGTCAATAACACCCCAGTATCTTCGCTGACTGATTCTACGTTCAACGTGGAAGGGGGGAGTTTGGGGGCTGATAACGTCATTGGTGGTGGTCTCTTTTTGCCGGCTTTAGGTTGCGGAGGAGGGGGAAGAGGTGCAGGGCCATCGGAGAAGGGAATATCTAATACTACATCGGAAGTTGATGCAGGCAGATTATTCGCAGTAGCGTTGATAGTGGAAGGGGGTAGTTTCGGTGCATTAAGGGTCATTGGGGGAGGCCTTTTCTTGCCAGGTTTGGCCACAGGTGCAATTATGGGTGCGGGTGCAGATTCTCGTGGCGTATCCGAAGTGGTCGCGTTCTGTGATGCGGAAGAAGAAGTAGAGACGGCAGATATGCTTTCCATTGTTACATTAATCGTAGATGCAGGTAGCTTTGGTGATTTCAGTGTCATTGGTGGCGGACGCTTTTTGGCTGGCGGTGCTGCCCTTGTAGGCTGCGGCTCTCGTTGCAGTTGTATGGTAGGAGCAGCGCGAGACCATAGCTGTGGCTCTTCTGCGGGTGCCCTTTGTGGTACAGCTGGAGCCGGTGGTAAAGGTTTGGCTGGGGGTAATGAGGGAGCTTGTGTTCTCGTAGCTGGGGATACGGGAGGGGTATTGCCGACCTGCAGCGTCTTGTAATTTCTTTTCTTTCGTAGAGGGGTAGCCATTTCAGTTTGATTTGAGACCCAATTGGCTCTGTGAAAGTCGGATTGGTGGTGGTCAAGAACAAGGAAGCAATGAACGCGGGGATGAACGCGATATGAGAAATGATTCCGTTGCTGAGATGATCGTCCGTGGGAAAATTAGGAGTCATTACTGCTCAGCAAAGGAGCATTGACCTCTAATGCAGGTAAGCTCCTTTGTCTTCCAGTTTTTGCTATAGGCATTATCCAAAGTGTATATTCGCTATTGACATTGCGATAGACACTGTAAGGCGTCGCATACCTATTGTGGATTACACATACCTTCCCCCCCAAAACTATTGATGCCATTGATGTGCTAGATCGTTTCCACGTCTACGCCTTGTCTCTTATTATCATGTCTCCTGCAGGGAGTCATGAAAGCGCCATACATATTCACAGATTGAAGACAACGGCCTTAATCAAGAGCACCAGTTTGCCCAATGCTGGCCACCCTCATTTCGCCAACAAGCAGCTCCGACAGTTTGCCGAAGTTTTTAATAACACAAAAGTTCGTGGAACAAACCACGAGCGGGCAGTATGGCATGCAAGGCTGAGAGAAGGGGGTCTCATAGGTGTAAGATTCGGTAACTTCTCGCTCCAGTTTTATGGTGGCTGATGTCATTATGGCGAACAGGGAGCCGGTATTCGATGTAACCATTGTTTAACACTGCCCAAAAGTGATGAATGCATTGTCGAGGTAGACAAGGGGCGCACATCTTGTAACAGATGCTACCGTGCTAATACAGGTAGATGCTCGTACACGTTGATGTTCAGAAGATGGAGGGCTGGCAGAACTGCACTCGACAAAGATGAGGTGGACGAGGTGTTACTTATCAGGCTGCAAAATCAGTGCGCAAAGAAAGGACTAATATCTTCTTCGGAGCCACAGCATGTAAGTCAAATAACTCTGGCAGGATGGACTGGTAGCGCTCACTAATATAGCCTGATTTACAGCCTCACGAAGTGGCACCAGGCGCAAACTCGGACAATATTGCCGAAGACAGTGCGACAACAACTTGCGTGGCAAGTACAGAGATATAAACTCCCCCACAAATCCGATTAACTCTGGTCTAGCCAGATGAAGTCAAGCGCTTGCAAGCTGGATTAGCTGCCCTCCAATCCGCTCATGATTCCATGCAGCAGAGATACCTCGCATTCTTGGAGCAGTCGTATAGAAGCCAGATAGATCCGCCGATGACATCCTCGAAAGATTTGGAGTTGCGAAGGGATTATGAAGCCCTCAAGAGGAAATGGGAAGAACGTGAAAGCGAGCTGGAATGTTCACCAGTATATAAAGACGCGGCGATGCAGACAGAACGCTCTGAAGGCAGGCGCAGTCTCTTTGGCTGTATGGAAAGCTACTGATGTTTGTCAAAGTGAAAGAGGAAGATGTGAAACCAAAGATTGAGCCTATATAGTCTCCTGGAAGAGTGAGATTTGGATGATCGAGTCATTCGGCATTTACCGAGAATTATAAATACCGATTTGGGGAGTCATCCTGGACATTCTACCCGCTCATGGCGACCGACGCAATTGTTCTCCAAAATCTTGAAGTTGAAGATAACCGCACTTCTTCCACTAATCTCAACCATTCCGCACTGCCCTCTGTCGACAAGGGGTTCGGCGCGTGGTCTTTCGTGAGCTGAAAGTTACTTGGTGTTGCTAAGGGACTCTTTGTAACCTCCGCTTTAGCTTGCTTCCGCATTCTGCGTCGAGGCAATAGTATGGGGATTTCCTACAGCATATGGAACCTTTCTCGATGGTACGTAGCTTTTATGTATATGATCTACCCCGAACTCACATGTTCAACCAGCTTACTTAAGGGACTCTCGATTTACATCCCAGCCTCGAGCCCAGGTTCTTCTACCTCTGATTGGACAGCTATCTACTGGCTTGATGTATTGCTCTGGTACGCTCGAGCATTACCCTTACATCTTTTCCTCTTGCTGCGTTCGTGACCACACTATGAAGGCCCTTTGATTTACCCTTTGGCTGCTCGCTTCCCTGAATATCGACGAGTCTCCATATGGACTGGCGCAGCGATCTGTGGTATGAGCTTACTAGGAGCAAGCTTTACTTCTAGCGTGAGCGTTATATGCTATACTGCGAGTAACCATCTTATACCTTCTGTTGAAGGTTGGCCTGCTTGTCATTCTACAAGGTGCCCTCTATGGTGTGGGAGGGGCCCTCCTCTATGCTCCCTGTATATCTTTTGTCCACGAATGGTTCTTAGAGCGCAGAGGTATGGCAAATGGTATCATATTTGCAGGTAAATCGTGGATCCTTTATGTACTCTTTCATGCGCTGACCATGGTACCATCTTGAACAGGAACTGGTGCAGGAGGAGTTTTACTTCCGCTAGTAATGCCTAGTGTAATTGCTTCTGTTGGTCCAGCAAAGGCGCTGCGATACATGGCCATTTGCATCATGGTTCTCCTCATCCCTCTGCTTCCTTTTTACCGTGGCCGACTGCCTCAAGTCCGTGGTTCTGTCCAGGGGCCGGGGCCTCGAGGAGCACACACGAGAGCGAACCCCTTCAAAAATACGATGTTTTTGGCTTTCCTGGCTACGAACACAGTCCAAGCATTCGCCTATTTTATCCCTATTGTATGGCTTCCCAGTAAGCATTGTCTAACTCACTAGAGCCCAAGTGCTACTGTACTAAGAAGTCTCGTAGCCTTTGCCTCTGACTTGAACCTGAGCGCAGTGAAGTCCTCGTTGTCGCTTGCACTTTTAAATGGTCAGTTTCCCTGAATGCTGGTAGCGATATGAGCTTATGCAAGGTAGCTGCTTCGGTCGTCGGTCGTTTAAGCTTGGGATACCTATCCGACAAGTTCAATCCCTGGTCTCTTGGCGTGTCTACGTTGACATTGACCGCCCTCATCTCCTTCGTGTTATGGGGTGTGGCATCACATACTCTTGCGGGCGTGCTATCGTTCGGTATTGCCTATGGCCTTGTTGCAGGCGGGTGGTCATGTCTATTTAGCGGATTCATTCGCCGTGTGGCGAGTACGTTCCAGACTGCTTTTCTGTCTTTTCAAAGTACTAATCACTTTCTCAGAGGATGATATAGCACTATCCACGACTCTATACGGCTACGTCTTATTCTCTCGAGGGCTAGGAAACGTGCTATCGACGCCGATAGCCTCTGCATTACTTTCCTCTGCCAGTATAAGCTCATATGGCGATGAACTCGCTCAGACAGGCTTCGACGTTGGAGGGGGAAGATTCAAGAAGATGATCATTTATGTTGGCTCTTGCTTTGCAGGGGCTGCTATGATTGCGTCTCTGGAGTGGGGACGAGAAACGATGAAGTGTAGATAGAATCTACTCAGAGTCAGGGTTGACATCGAGAGTTCAAAGACTATTGGCGGATTACAGTGCACACTGGGCTTAGCATCTTCCAATTCACATGCAGTCCATGTACGTGTACACGTCGTATTCCAATATTGAAAAAAAATACATCATTTCTTGATTCATCTATCGTGTCTATGCTCCAGTGTACTTGACGACATATGCGCCACGCTCAATGGTGTTGATAACGATGAAGCCGGACTCGAACAATCCGTATGAACTCCATGATCCTATAAAGACGTCAGTCGAGGGTCTCGTAAAATTGTAATGAAACTACGCACCAACAAAGTCAAGAGCAGGCTCTTCATCATCTTCAGGGTAGATATCGAAGAATCCTTTCTCGAAGACACTGTCACCGGAAGGGTCTGAAGGGATGGAGCTGACATCGAGCAATCGGAGACCTCCACCATAGTTGGACTGGTAAGATGTACCCTTAGAGACGTATTGGTTGTGGTCGATGCCGAAGTTCTCGGACTTGTAGAATCCAGTAAGAACTGGCTTGGAGAGGTCCTTGATATCCCAGATGTAGGTGACTGTGAAATCATTTAGCGCATGTTTCTGATTCTTTTAGCAGAAAGAAAGTGCTCACCAGGGTAACCGTCAGCAGCTTCACCTGCACCGTCGTATTCATCGTACTCGTCATCGAGGAGGAGATATTCCTGGTTCTCAGTGTCGAGAACCCAGCCTTGGTGAGTGTATGAAGCACCCTCGTAGCTGGTCCTTGAGATGATGGTGGCGTTGGCCTTGTTGGTGACATCATAGATAGTCAAAGTGTCCTCGTTGTATCCGTAGCAGATATCAGCACCCTGGTACTTCTCATCAGGTCCCTTGTAGGGCAAGCATTGAGCACTGGGACACGATCGTAAGCATCAGAGCAGTAGTGGCGAAGAAACAAGGACGTACTCGTGAACGTAGCCATCGTCTCCCTGGTAACCAGCAAGGGTAGGGTTGGTAGGATCCTCCAAGTCAATGAAGACCAATCCAGACTTGAACTGGGAGGTACGGGGGGTAGAGCCGACAGATACGGCGTAGTTCTTGGCGGCATTGACAACAATATTGTGTGTGCGTCCAATGGGCAAGCCCTTCCAGAGCGCCTCCAAGTCAGCGACAGAGTCGAAGGTTTTGGGCTTCTCCTCCTCGGTGATCTCGAGAATCTTGTTGAGGTTGAAGATTTGAACGTGATGATTCTGTGCTTCAGACCCGACGATGAGCAGATCGTTCAGCAC